>Ga0247815_10004010_pt1 | contig 10430 bp, 8 predicted proteins | sample UWRJL194509B1_FD_181014 | JGI IMG/M metagenome (GOLD analysis project Ga0247815, IMG submission 181014) | Plant litter microbial communities from Arlington Agricultural Research Station in Wisconsin, United States - UWRJ-L194-509B-1 | ecosystem: Environmental > Terrestrial > Plant litter >... | reverse complement strand
AATTCTAACCTGACAGCAAATGGAACTTCCTTTTAATCACCACGGTCATGTGCTGAGCAATACGCTAAATTATCGTCCTTCAAACCTGAACAGGACTTATGGTGTAGTTTTTAATACTGCTGACGGCGATAAGAAGCTGGAAATACACTATGAGCTCACTGTTAAATTACTAAACAGTCCCCATGAAGGCTACCTGTTATTTGAGGTGGTTAAAAAGGATATTTATATCGACCATAAAATGCCCGATCTGATGATTGATCAGCTGAATGCGGCCTGTGGCAAAGTACTTTATCCACTGAATGTGCTGACTGATATGAATGGTGTGTTTAAAGGTGTCCACAACATCAAAGCCATACTGGAACGCTGGAAGGAACTGAAGCAAGAACTTTTGAGGTATTACAAAGGAGACAAGGCAGAACAGGTAATCCGCAGTATGGATGGTGCGTTAAATAACAGTCGCCATTTTCTCACATCCCTGGTAAGAGACCAGTTTATGTCACTTTATTTTGCAGACGTGCTTGCGGTTCATCGCAAAATCGGGGTAGACCAGTTCGATATTCCATTTTCTGTTATGCCTTACCAGCAGCCATTACAATATAAAATACGGCAGATTTTTGATGACAGTATTACTGATAACGGTACAGTGAGTTTTATCAGGCAGGGAATCTGCGTGGATAGTCGCAGTGCAGAAGATATTGCTGCCGGAAGGCCTGTTGCGATGTCTGCCGAACTAATGAATATTCATACGCCACTTACAGGTACGCTGCACTTAAAGTATTCCATTTATACAAAAGATGGCACTATCAATTCCATTACCGGAAATGTGAACGTCGATTTTGGCGATAGACTAAGGCAGGTAAATCTGCAGATTTATCATTTGCGGGAGAAAGACATAGCCGGGGAGTTCTTGTTGCCTGTAGCAGAAAATAAAACCGAAGAACATACAAACGTGAAAAAACGCAGTGGTTTTTTCTCTTTTTTTAATTGATAATTATGAGTGAGAAACATCTGGTATGCCAGGGTGGGATCTGTATGTGTAAATACGGAACTGCACCTGATAAATTTAAAGTTATTTCGCAGAAAAAACATTTCATTAATGATGAACAAGGCAGTGAAAAGCCACTGGGCAATACCAAAGATATTGGTCAGCCCTTCGAGGCGAAAACTTTCGGCAGCTGTAAAAAGATGAACAATAATCCCTGCAAGCCCGCTATTACCAAATGGACAAAATTTTACGAGAACGTGGTGCTTGATAATGGCGGGAAATTATTGCTGGAAGATAGCAAAGCGATCTGCTCGGTTGCTGGTGATCCCTGTGTCGAATTTACTTTTCATGGGCAAACAGCAGCAGTTTCCAGTAAAAGTGCCGACAAAGCAGATCCTGACGTGTCCTCCAATCTTAATCCAATGATCAACGTGGCAAAGATGGATGATGAATATTTAAATTTTATGCTTGAACGAGCAGACTAAATATAAGCAAAATGCGTAAAATTAAGGATGTAAAGGTAACTATCAATTCGGGCAATGGATCTGTAAATGCCAGCAATCATCTGGTTATACTTCAGGAAGCAGGGATGTTTACTGTTGAGGTAACTGAAGAAGACGTATATGATCCGAATGAAATTATTATAACAGCGAAAGCAAGACCTAAGAAAAAAGGTGTTAAACCTGCTGAGCCAGTAGTACCTAAAGAGGCACCAGTAGCAGATACGGACTGGGTTTGGTCTACAATTAGTAACAGCAACCTTGAAAGCCGGAGTAAAAATGCCGGTCTCACTGGCAATAAGTTGAGTTTACGATTCCCAAAAGTCCTTGAAGGCGGTGGTCTAGCCTGGCTGGAACCATTTATTGGCGGATATCAACCGACCAACAAAATTCCAAACGGTTATTATATTTCTGCTAAAGGCGAAGCAAAAATACTGGATATGGTATGGCGTGAATACAGTCCGACATACGAAGGTAAAATCATTAATGGAAGTGTAAAGAAATTCAACGACACCGTACAATTGCATGTATATACGCAGGGATTATTTGGTCGTGATATTAATGTTGGACTGATGGACAATGGCTTAATCAGAGATGATGCACTGAATGTTTATAATCGTGGCGCCCAGATGTTATCCTCCTTTTTTACCGCCGAAGTAAGGGCCTATAAAATGCTTGGTGATGAGAAAGGGCTGATCCTGGTGAAGGATACGATGACCAACCAGACTAATAATCAGGCAGGAAATGAGCAGAGTGATTATTTTGTGCAAAAAGCTGTATTTGATGTTTATATAGATCCCGTATGGAAACAGATTGGCAAAACGCTCGAAATCTATTCCAGGATAAGGATTCCGGGTAACAGTGTTGAAACTGTCAATAAAAAAATCTTCATCGAAGTTGAAGGTGAGGCAGCCAATAATTCTGCACTTAGTATGACCGGGAATACACCGGTACTGGTAGATGAGGTTCCTACAGAAATTAATGCTTTTGCACCCTGTAAGTATACTGCTGTAGTACTTCGCATACCTGAAAAAGATGAAACAACCGGGAAGGACATAGAAAAGGCGATCTTTCTTTATAAACAGGATGTTGCCAGTTTACGGACGCTCAGACATTTTGAAGTGGTGACGGGTGAAACCCAGGGGCTTAAAAAGATTACCCTTCAACTCAGTGATCTGTCAACATTGGAGAGCGATTGCTCCAGACCTGCAGGCCAGAAGCATAAGGGAAATGTGCTGAAACTGCTCAGCTTTCCTGAAGCGCGGGGAGATGCGAAAAACATTAAAAAAGCTGAAAAAGAAGTCAAAAGTCCCTGGGAAAATAGTACCAAGGGAGGCTTTAGTATTTTTGGTGCAGGTAGTAGTACCACCAAAATCTGGGGTGCCGATTCCGTATTGGAGGTATTAAGTCATACTGATTATGAGATTAGTTTTAATTCCAGGTTCATATATGACAGGTCGCCCATACTGCTCACGAACATAGAGATGCCATGGATTTTGAGGTATTTCTGGATGTCAAACCGTGTAGCGGGGAAGCCCTATATTATTTCGGCAAGCACTTGTCGCCATGACCAGCAGATCAAAATTTATCCTTATCCGGACGTAGTATGGGAACTGGCACTGGAATTTAAAAATACCAAGATTAAAAAGACTTTAGTGACTTCTGCGACCTATAACCAGTCGGCCGCAGACAAGAAGAAAAAGTTTAAAAGCGTTGGCGACAGGGAGCTGACTCTCGCATTGCATGCCAAATGGGATGGTGGCGAGAAGGTAGACCTGACTGAGAAAGTCTGGGAAAGCATCGAAACTAAATTTGAAAAGCTGATTGCTGTAGTGGACATTGTGAAAAGTATTCTATCGGGTTCCAGGAATGGTCAGGATCCAAATGCTGCTCAGCCTACAGCCTCCCAAAGGCGTAAGATGGATGAGCTGAAACGTAGATTTGAAGCCGATAAGCTAAAAAATGAGCGCAATGATCTAGAGGCAGAAAGGCAGGAACGATATTATCAGGATAAGCTGAGGACATTATGGGATAAAGACAAAGATAGTCCTGAATATCGGAAGGCCGCGAAAGACGTAGCCAACCTGCAGCGCCGAACCCACAAAAAATTCCCCAAGCTGAAAAGAGATGTTATAGGAATGGAAGTAGAATGGCCCAGCATAAATGTTGCAGTGGGCTGGAGCAGGGTGAATACCAGTTCCAAACAGGCCGATGCCGTAAAAAATCAGACAGGTATTTTGCTTACTGGTAGCATTGAAGCCAAACCGCTGATTTCGGTATCCGTATTCCTGGATTTTCTGGCATTGGTGCAACGTGCACATCCTATTGCACTGGCCGTTGTAGCTATAGTTGATGTAGCGCTGAGTGCATTAAGTGAAGATAATGCCATTACCTGTGAACTTCGTGCTACCGGTAGTGTGGGCGGAAAGCTGGAAGGCTTTTTAAACACACTTACGGGTGAAAATTCGCTGAGCCCAAAAGACAGGAAGGCTAATAATAAACCCGGTATCACTTTTACCGGTGACCTTGAGCTGAGTTTACTCATTCAGATTAATGTACAAGTGGAGCAGGATTATCTTTTTGTGAAGGTGCAGGGGGGGGTGGATGCAAGTATGAAAGCTTCCGCAAAAGTATCTGCAAGGGCGATAGTAGATTCTGACGAAAAAGGTTTTTATACCAAATTTTACAGTACATTCGAAGGGCTTGAAATCGTAGGAAAGGCGAAGATACAGGGAAGTATATCAGGGAAGATTCCAAAGCGTCAGCCTGAACCAGGCGCAGCTGCATCTACAGCTGTACAGCCCAAAGATGCCAGTCTGGCCAAAGGTGAATTAGAACAAGGTATCAAATGGCAGGCTATTGATAAACAGGACGAAGTAGAATTGGGAACAATCCATTTTTATCCGGATTAATCACAACATCAAAAATGAAGAGAATATTCGTTTATTTACTATTAGGCAGCTCATTACTGTCATGTGCACAAAACAATAAAAAGATGAACAACCCATCCATACCAGATTTATATAAAGAAGTACAGTTTAAAGACCAGAATACAAATTACAGAGCTAATGTACAGGTAGGTGCCTGCAATTTCAGTCTCCTGATCAACGATGTGCCGATTGTACAGTATCTCGAAGAATCAAGCGGTACCTTCAATACCACTTCACCCATCAATAACGTTATCCTTAAATCCGGTAAACAGACCTACAAACTTATTTTATATCCTGGATATAAGGACGGGCAGCCTGCAACAGCCCTTTCTGAAAATGTATTAGTAGATATCAATATTGAGGGTTTCAGGTACAGGGGATACGCTGTGGAAAAAGTAGTTCCCCCAGTATCACTCGTTAATATTTCCGCTAAGCAACAAAATTTTAAACAGGCTGGTCAACCTGTAGCCATATTTGAAGGCGTGTTTGATATTCAGGTGCCTTATGACATCACGGGCTGGTCCGAAAGTCAGGATTTGCGTAAAGAAGATCCTGATGCATTACTAAAAGAGATCCTTGCAGCTTATAAAGAATTTGGGGATATTGTTACCACCAAAGATTCCGTGCGCCTCAGCAATCTGGTCTATCAGAAAGAAAAAGATTATGCGCAGGCCCTGTTCTTAGATCAGGAGGGGACGAAAAAGCAGTGGGACACTTACAGCAGCATTCTGCATGCGAAGAAACTCGAAATGGAACCCATAGAAAACTATAAGCTGAAGTTTTACGGTAAAGGTCGACTGGTTACTTTGGAGCGGATTGATTATCCTTATGCGGGGCAGCCTGCATTACGTGCTGATGTAACCGATGCACAGGGTGAGGAATACACAGAATACTATTTTTACTATCTCCATAAAAAGGCAGGTAGTAATAAACTTGAACTGATCCATTAATAATACCCTGACGCCATTCTCTTGAAAAAGTATTTTTCATTACTGCTACTGCTTGTTTCATTGTCTTTTACAGGTTATGCAGCTTCAGTTTTAGACAGTATCCCCAATCCTAAAACACAGGGTAATAGTTATGTAAGTGATGCTGCTGCGTTCCTTCGACCGGAAACCATTCACAAAGCGGACAGTATTCTGGCGCAGCTTAACCGCGAAAAAAAAGCCCAGGTTGCTGTGGTGCTGGTTAGTTCTATTGGTCGCGCGGTGCCAAAAGATATTGCTACCCAGCTGTTCAGAAAATGGGGATTGGGTGATCAGGTCACTAACAACGGGCTTTTGATCCTGCTTGTAAAAGACCAGCGTAGGATAGAGTTTGAAATAGGCTACGGGCTGGAAGGTATTTTACCTGACATTATAACTCAGCGGATACAGCAGGAGGTTATGATACCCGCGCTGAAAACGGGTAATTATGATGCCGCCGTTCTTGAAGGACTGGCGCGTATTGCTGCCACATTTACGGAGTATGATCAGCAGGTGGCAAGCGCCGGTGCTGAAAGTGATAATGCCGGGGCTGCGGACCAGCAGGATCCACGCCTTATTTTTGTGATCCTGCTATTGGTTGTTTACCTTATTGCTATTTCTTTTTATGCGGCCTTCACGCCAAAAAAAGGAATGTTTAAACAGTCACCCTTATTATTGCGCTTATTCATGATTTTCGGCCCGATGCTGCTGGTGGTCTTACTCGCTGCATTTAGCCCGGTAAAAATCAATTATTGGGTTGTATTACTACTCATATACCTGTGCTGGGCAATTTATTATAGTTATAACATTCCCGTACGCCAGCGAAAAGGGATTAAAAAAACTTCCGGAACCGGCAGAAATAAAAGCTATGAGGCTCTCCGGGATGCTACAACAGACGATGGTATTTATGTGCTGTTATTTCCGTTTCCTGTATTACTATTTCACTATTTATCTGTCCGTAACCAGTTAAGTGCCATTCGTTATGCACCTTTTAAGGCGGATCAATGCAAAGGAGTGATGTGGCTTGTTAAAAAAGACCGAAATGCATTGCTGTCAGAAACAGAACAGCTGGAAGAAAAATTGGGCGGTTTGACTTATGACATCTGGCAATGTGATCAGAATGATTTTGTTGTGAAGCTACCTTACACGGAAGCTGGCGATAAGGTATGTTTTTGTAAGAAGTGTAAGAACTATACGGCTGTTCGTGTGAAACGAATCGTGGAAATAAAAGCAAGCACACGCCATGCGGGTTCTGGATATAACGATTATGTATGTCGTAATTGCGCAGCGGTGTTCAGTCAGGATTTTACCCTCGCAAAAAAACTTTCCGGCACTTTTACCACAAATAATAATGGTAATTCGCGTAGCAGTTCCGGCAGTAGTTCTTCCGGTTCCGGAAGTTCATCTTCCGGCGGTAGCTGGGGAGGAGGCAGTTCCGGTGGTGCAGGTTCAGGTAGTAACTGGTAATATAGCTCCTGCATTAGAATGGCGTTAAAAAGCTGTACTGACTAAATTAATAAATTTGTCAGTAAAATTAAATTATGTATATTTTTTTTATAAAATGTGCGGTTATTGCCTTATTTTGCAATTCTATCATATATATATTAAAGTAGATCTATAAGAATAGAAAAATATGTATAATTATTAACTCATCAGCCTCGAACCAAATTATGATACAAAAAAACATCACTAAAGATATTTTATTAGGAGTAGCAACAGGAGACGCACTAGGAGTACCTGTTGAATTTTTGTCCAGAGAAATTCTTTCAGTAACTCCGGTTTCAGGCATGCTGGAGTATGGCTCTCATGATGTTCCTAAAGGAACTTTTTCTGACGATTCGTCTTTAACCTTTTGTTTGGCAGAAGCATTAACTAAACCCTTTCAGTTGATGAATGTTGCCGATAATTTTGTGAGCTGGTTAAATGATGATTATTGGACGCATGGTGGTAAGCTCTTTGATGTAGGCATTGCTACACAAAAAGCGATCAGGAATCTGGCGAATGGCGTGCATCCGGAGTTAGCGGGCGGGAATGGGGAAGATGACAATGGTAACGGCTCACTGATGAGAATTCTTCCGTTGGCTATCTTCCTGAAAGATAAACCTGTTGAAGAACGATACAGAATAGTACAACAGGTTTCATCATTAACACACAGGCACATCCGTTCTGTTATTTCGTGTTTTTATTATGTGGAATATGCGCTGGGCCTGATTGACGGGACGGATATCTTCACTATTTATGATAACCTTAAACAATCCGTTTTCAGATTCCTGGCCTCAATCAATGTAGATCAGCAGGAAATTGAACATTTAGACCGTTTATTAAAAGGAGATATTTATACACTCGCTGAAAAAGACATCCATAGCAGCGGTTATGTGGTTCATACGTTGGAAGCAAGTATCTGGTGTCTTTTAACTACCAGTACTTATGCCGACGCAGTGCTGAAGGCTGTGAACCTGGGTTTGGATACTGATACTACTGCGGCTGTTACAGGGGGGCTGGCCGGGCTGCTGTATAGCTATCAAAGTATACCAAAAGAATGGCTTAATGAACTGGCAAGGGTGAAGGATATCGAAGAGCTGGCAGATCGTGTACAGAATTTTCAGATTCCTTCATTGTCTATGTCTGACGTTTAATATTCAATTTCATCATTCGTTTGCTGTCAGTATAAAACAAACGAATGATGAAGCTTACCCTATTTTTTAGGGATTTGATTCCAGACGAATTAGTTTTTAGACAGTATTTTTATCCGATTAGCAGCATGTTGATTTCCCGGATTAAGCGACAGAGATTTTCTATAATTCAGGAGGGCATTTTTGTTATTGCCCTCTAATTCCAGCATTTCTCCCAGACTGTCATACGTATTCGAACTTTTGGGAAACAGCTTTGTATTTAGCGTAAAAATAGATAAAGCTTCTTTTGGTTTTTTCTGACTGAGCAGTTGATATCCCCAATCGTTCAGTTCGTCTTCATCAAATTTCAGTACGGTATCTTTCTTTAACAAGCTTGCTGCAACCCGATCAGCATTTGAAAATCCTTGTTTCAATAGTTCAGTTCGTAATTTCGTCAGGGCAATTGATAAACCAAAACCATTAGCGGTGTGCATATCTGGAATATAATAACCTGCTATTTCATCTATAAACTGTTCAGGATTGGAACCCATTAAATTGGAAAGGACGATTATAGAAAGATCATCTTTTAAATAAATGAATAGTGCTGATCTGCCGCCACCTACAGGTCCAACAGCAGGGTGATCTGCACGTGTTACAGTAGGCCAGCCTAAACCATAGCCATTATTCAGTTTGTTGAAACCATCAATTTTGCCATTATTTAAGACAGCAGGCGTCCACATGCTGTCGATACTGGCTTTGTTTTTTAACAGCTTTCCAGACTCTAATGCAATGATCCAGTTGGCCATATCCGTTGAAGTAGATAAAATACCCGCTGCTGTTCTAAAAAATACAGGAAACTGCATATAGCCAATGCCTGGAATTTTGTTTTTTATAAAACGGTTTCCCACCTGCCTGTTCATCGTATAGGCACCAGCATAATCAGGTATCACGTCATAAGAATCACCAAAGCGCGTCAATTTCATTCCTGCAATTTTGAATTGCCTGTTTTCTATAAATTGAGTAAAATGCATACCACTTAATTTAGTGATGATTTGTCCCAGTAACACATAACCCGTTTGGTTATAACGGAATTTGTCGCCCGCCTCAAATTCAACCGGCAACTTTTTTACTTCATCCAAGGCCAGGTTCTCGTCTCCGTGCCCCATTACCTGTTCTTCTGCATCTAAAATATCCGGCAGGCCGGAGGTATGTGTTAAGACCTGCTGTAGTGTGATCTTTTGCCAGGCTGTCGGCAAGCTATCCAAATAAAGAGATAAAGGATGGGTGATTTTGAGCTTGCCCTCTTCGGCTAACTGCATAATAGCTACGCCGACAAAAGCTTTGGTAATTGAATTTACTGAAAATATGCTTTCAGGTTTTGCTATGATATTATTTTCAAGATTGGCAATTCCATAGGTAGTATTTTTAATAATCTTTCCCTCGCGGACGACTGCTACCTGCAATGCGGGGATATGTCTTTCCTGCATTTTTTCCTTTAAAAATAGGTCTACACTGTCGGCGGTGTTTAATTGCTGTGCAATAGAAAAGATCGGATTTAAGCCAAAAAGCAGTAAAGTGAAAGCAGTATTTTTTAGGTTCATCTGTTTTATATTATATCCTATTGACGCTCCTGACGGAAATAGGTTACAGAGAAAGATAGAATTTGTTAAGTTTTTGATACCTTATCATCGTTTTTAGAAATGGCAGCCCAAAAATTAATTATTTAATGGAATTTAGAACAGCAGAAACAACTGACATCGCACAGATGCAAGTTGTGAGACATCTGGTCAAAGAAAATATGCTCAGCAATCCAGATCTGGTTACTGACAAAGACGTTGCTAAATACATTACAATAAGAGGAAGAGGATGGGTATGTGAGATCAATGGCAGAGTTGCGGGGTTTGCTATTGTAGATCTGCAGCATAAAAGTGTATGGGCACTATTTGTTGATCCGGAGCATGCAGAGAGAGGTGCGGGTAAAGAACTGCATCGCTTGATGATTGAGTGGTATTTTGAGCAAACTAAAGATACTGTTTTTTTGGGAACAAGTCCCGGCACCCGCGCAGAACGTTTCTATGCATTACAGGGATGGAAAAATGTTGGAAGTTATCCCAATGGAGAAATTAAGTTTGAACTGAGCTATCAGGACTGGATCAGAAATGGATTAGCCGGTCGATCAAAATAAATGCTATTGTTACGAAAGAGCTGCATTTAGCACTCAGACTATACCTCACGAATACTCACAGCTGTTTTTCAGGGCAATTCTTTGAAAAACAAAGCGTTGCCTAAAATGGTAAACATTGTCAGGAATTTGTTGTTGTTACCTCAGTAAGATTGGTGATCATCAATATTTATTCGTAAAATTTAAAACTATGGCTTTCAAAGCAACGTTAAATTTTTCTGTATATCTGCTAATGAGCTTTTTTATCGCTTGTATA
>Ga0247815_10004008_pt1 | contig 10436 bp, 18 predicted proteins | sample UWRJL194509B1_FD_181014 | JGI IMG/M metagenome (GOLD analysis project Ga0247815, IMG submission 181014) | Plant litter microbial communities from Arlington Agricultural Research Station in Wisconsin, United States - UWRJ-L194-509B-1 | ecosystem: Environmental > Terrestrial > Plant litter >... | reverse complement strand
TGGTTGTCTGTTCTACTACACGCTGACGAATGGCGACCACCCGTACGGCGACCGGTTCGAGCGCGAAAGCAACATCCTCAAAAACGAATACCAGTTGTCAGAGCTGGAGCGCCTAGGGGAGGAAGGCGTCGAAGCAATGGACCTCATTGCCATGATGCTGGACCCCGAGCCCAAGAAGCGGTGCGGCGCTTTCTCTCTTTTTCTTTGGAACGTGTTACTGACTCTTGTTCATTAGCCCCGATACGCTCAACGTCCTACTGCATCCATTCTTCTGGACCCCTGGGAGGAGGTTAGCATTCCTGCAAGATGCCTCGGATCGATTCGAGATCATGTGCCGTGACCCGCGCGACCAGTCGCTCATCGAGCTGGAGACGGGGGGCTCTGGGGTCGTAGGTCACGATTGGCACGCGCGTCTCGACAGGATCTTTATTGAAAACCTGGGCAAGTTCCGCAAGTACGATGGACGGACGGTGCAGGACCTTCTGCGCGCATTGCGTAACAAGAAGCACCATTACCAGGACATGCCGGATAACGTCAAACGACATCTTGGTCCGCTGCCTGAGGGCTTCTTGGCATATTTCACGCGGCGCTTCCCTGCGCTCTTCATGCATGTGCACGCGGTCATTTCGCGCACGGGGCTCAATACCGAGCCCATGTTCCGGTCGTATTTTGAGCTCGCAGAGAGCTAGATCGTTGCAATTGGCGCTCGTTGTCGTTTTGTTGTCGTTGTATTGCTGCTCTCGTGCTCCCGCATTGTTCATCTCCTCCCGCTGCACTCATTCCCGTCTAACTCAACATCTGACTCGCTCTTCTCTCCCTGCATGCCATCTCTTACTTCGCGGCCTAGCCTCTCCCAGTCCCTTCTCATTTAGCATCTCTGGCTCATCCGCTCTTGTTGTACCGTGTATTACTACTAGACTCCAGATATCTTATTACTCGAATGCAAGCACGTGCGTGAGTAGACGCCGGCGCAAGCGAATTGCAGGCGATCACAAGTCACCGGCGAAGGCCGTGCCGATCTCTACCTCCTGGCTTGCACGATTATACCCCGATGCTGTTCGAACCCTGCCGCGAAAGCCCGCGCCTTTGCGAGCAATCTTGATTCTAGAGCGAATATCGGGTATTCAGCGGCTCATGTTGGCTCAATGACCGGGCGGGCGGCTTCGCCGTATCGGAGGAGGCGCACACCGTTCATTTGTGACCGAGACACAAGGTCACGGTGGGTGCCCATGCCCACGCCACCGTGAGGCGCGTTCCTGAGTGCTGATTCGACGGCTGGGACGACGTTTCAGGTGGTCACGGTGCGGCAGACGTGGTGGTCTGGACGTCGCTCCAACGTCATGTACCCAATTCTAGCGCGAGAACTGTCGGGGGCCGCCACTCATGATCAGAAAAGCTCCATTCATGAAACTCGTGCGCGTGTTGAGTGACGTGCAACCTGCTGGTCTGCGGTGGATGTGCGACCGTCACTTTTCAAGAATGCTCCCGACCATCGAGATGCTCTCTGTGCACGGTAGCGGCCTGGTTTTTTTCCTGGGCATCGTACACGCGGCTGCCGCGTTCCGCACAGGCGACGTCGTGGAGAATCGCAGGTGTGATAATTTACGAGCAGGGAGCGCCGCAGGTTCTGAGCATGCCCGCACGTCATGGCTAATCTCGAATCGAAACCATTCCGCATTCAGCCCGCAATTTTTGGCCAGGGCCGCTCACCCACGACGCTCTGGTCGCGCTGTCTGGCTTGCTCTAGTTCAGTAGACGAGACGAGACGGATCTACAAGCTTGACGCGGCGAGCAGAGTCGGTTTTGATGCGGAGTGGGGTGAAGGAAGGTCACTACAGACAAGATTCTGTCAAGTTCATGCGACCGAGCCAACTCCGCAGATTCATCCGTATAAATACCCTTGCGACTCAATGACGAAAAACAGTGCTTCCTTGCCCTCCCCCCTCCCATCATGCTCACTCGTGCCTCCATCGTCCTTGCCCTCGCGGCCTTCTCTGCCGCCAGCATCGTCCTCCGCCACGATATGGAGGACTGCCCGTCTTCCGCGAGCTCCACCCGGCACTGCACGCAGGACACCTCCATCTGCTGCCCGCCCAACTGGTCTTGTGTTACGCCGAGCGACGGCAGGGAGGTTTGCCTCGCAAACGGTCGTAGCTCACCGTGCCCCACTGGCTACGGTCAGCAGGGTGATGACTGTGTCCTCGGTGCCCCAGGCTCCGGAGGATCTGGGTCGACCACCCCTGGCTCAGGCGGCTCTGGATCGAGCTCAACTGGAGCAGGTGGCTCTGGATCTGGATCAGGTGGCAGTGGAACGGGTACGCCCTCTCGCGCAAACTCCGACCCGCATTTGCTCATGTTGTTATGTCTACAGGCTCCGCTTCAGGCCCAGCAACCGGTGCACCCACGACCACCAGCGATTACGAGACCTCGATTGTGACGTCGACAACTGTGTCTACGAGCGAGTCGAGCTCTGGCACGCAGACTATTGACGTGCCAGTGACGGTCCCGTACAACTACCCTGTCACCATCATCAGCACCCTTCCTGACAACTCGGGCACCCTCTACGTCATTCCCACCACATCTATCAGCGTTTCTACGAGGTAAGCCTCTTTCTTATCATCCCATAACTGGACAATGTCTGACATCGGTTCAGCTACTCTGGAACTGGATCTGTGCCCGTCGAGGTCGAGGTCCCCGTTCCGACCAGCTATACTGCCATTGTGTCGGATGGCACTACTTCCGCTTATGCCCAGGGCTCTCAGAGTGGCAGCGTGTCTTTCTTCCCCACTTTCTCAACCAGTGGCACGGTGCGTTTCGAGTCTCCCTGACACGTCCAATGACACGTTCTTACACTTGACTTGCAGGTCACGATCCCCATCACCTCGTCAGTGACGCTCACGACCAGCAGCGACGGGAGCGTTGGCACTTCGCCGCCGGGTGACAGTGCCTCGTACACTCGCTCCAACGTCCTCGCAGTTGTTGGCGCAGCTGTTCTCGCGGTTTTCGCGTTGTGATGACCCTCGAGCACCGAACACTCTTCTCTCACGAACGAACGATTCATGTTGAACGAAAACCAGCCGCTTTTTGTAGTCCCACGTAACATTAGAAACGCTGCTGATGCATTGTAATGTACCCTCTTGACGTTTTCTTCGAGTACTATCACGTGATCATCGGATATCGCCAGGCAGAGTCGTCTTTTGCAGGATTGCTCTGATCTTTAACTTGTTGTAAACGAGGAAAGATGTCGGGGATTTTGCTACAACTTCACTTCACCGCAAATCCGCGCACAATACGTTGTGATTGTTCTTTGCCGTGTGTGACCGGTCTGGTGACACCGTGAATCCCGGCCTGTCCGGCTCGATCTCGAAGTCTCTACACATCGGATACGTATCTACTTACATACCACTACATACAGCCACGAACCATAGTACTGTTACAGCCACTCCAGCACCGGCTAGGCCACATTCCGCGATGTTGCTGAGCCCAAGGGGTAACGCCATGACGACTTGAACAGGCAGGCAAGCAACCGCAGGCCACACCCCGCACTCCTGCTGTTTGGAACCCAATGCGCCCTCTATCCGAAGCTGCGGGCACTGGGTCCGGCGCTCCGGGTGGCTTGGCATTCTTGCACAACAACAGGAGCAACGCGGCGTACAATTGAATCCGCCTCTTACTCTTCTACTTCACCTGCAGCACGCACGAGCCAGCTCGTCCGTGTCCCTTGCCTCTTCTTTGTCACGTCCTCCGCTCGTTTCGTCGACACTTACGCTCTTTTACGAATCTGGTTCACTGGTTGAACACGACGAAGGACGCCTGACCACCCTAGCGGTATAATCCTACAACTACACTTAGTCCAACCACTACCTTCATCATGCTCGCCACGACCTCCCTTATACCGATACTCTGTGCGCTCGCAGTATGTGCTGCACCAGCTCCTGGAATCCATAACTACGCCAAACGCGTCGTCCATTCGCAACGCGCACGCCCGGGCAAGGGCTTCGAGATCGTCCCTTTTGTAGACCAAGTCAAAGACGACCAGGTCCTGACTGTGCGCGCCCATTGATTCGAGTTCACCGCCTTCATTTGTTGATGTTGCTACGCAGATGGCTGTCAGACTTACCCAGTCCAACCCCGAGGGGCTGGAGTCAGCGCTGGCGGACATCAGCAACCCAGACAGTCCACGGTACGGCCAATGGCTCTCACGAGAACAGGTGCGTGCCCCGCATTTCATTGATGGTTGAGGCGCACCCCTATTGACTTCGACGCCTTGCCCTGCTCTGATCCCGCGTCGTTTCGATCATCTTCGCTTGGACGCGTCCCACATCTGGCGGTTACTGACCGCTTCACATGCGTTGGGATCTCAGATCGCCACATTCACTCGTCCGACTGATGAGACCATCGACGCCGTTACTCGGTGGCTTGGCAAGAACGGACTGAACGCCACCCGCTCAGAGTTGCCCGAGTACATTCATTTCACGGTTCCGATTGGCCAGGCAAACAGTTTACTCGATGCAAAGTTGGTCTATCGCCTGTGTGATGCAGAAAGGTAACTAAAAACGATATTCGCAGATACGCGGCTTTTAGGAACAGTTTTACGGGCGACAGGCTCGTTCGGACACTGCAATACTCGCTTCCCGAGGCGATGGAGCCGCATATCAAGACCATCTATCCAGGCACTTCGTGCGCACATTGACCTTAATGCTGAAATCTGTGACTGACATGGATATAGATTCTTCAACCCACGCGCCATGCCCGTCAACGCTGTTCGACCTTCTGCACCTCCCGCCGCGACAAACTCCGATTCAGAGACCATTCCCGTCATCGTCGCTCGTGCCAATGAAACCTTGACACTCACAGTCTCCCAACTCACCGCCCTCTGGGAAGCCGTTCAGAACCAACGTAACGGTCAACAGAAACGCGCGGCCTTGGCCCAACATTCATCTCCGCCGTCCGACTCGGTACCTGCACTCAACTCCAGTCTGCTCGTCTCGTCAATTTTCCCGTCGTTGTCAGAGGTAGATAAGCGTCAGGAGAGCCCCGAGGAAATCCTCCGGAAGTTGAACGAGACACTTGGCGGCACTCTCCCGACTGGCACGCGTATCGTACAAGTACCCGACACCGGCGACTTGAGCGGACTCGATCCAACCCTCGCCGACATTATTCGCGGTATCATCAATGGACAGTCTGTGCCTCAGGTTCCAGGTCGGTTTGAAATGACAGACTCTGATATACGAGCAAGATTCTGATGCCTTATCCAGTTCCGGTTCCAACTCAACCTCCTAAGCCAACTGTGACCATTACAGTGACACAGAGCACCTCGTCTATTCCTACGTCTTCATCTTCGTCTTCTACGCCAGTCCCTCCAGTGCCGACAAATATCCCAATCCCGGTTCCGCGACCTGGCCTGACCGACGCAAGCTGCTCATCCGAGATCACGCCTGCATGCCTGCAACAGCTCTACAGCATTCCCAAATCTCTGGACGTTCCTCAGGGGCCAGTAGGCATTGCGTTCGTGAAGTGATAATACCAGTCGACGGCTGCACGCTAACTTGTCACTTTGTTCAGCGTCACGGGTTACATCGACCAATACGGCCAGCACGAGGACTTGCAAAAATACCTGAAGGAGTTCCGTACGGATGTCAACCCATCTTTGACCTTCGAAACTGTCAGTATCTCGGGTGGCATCAACCCGCAAGACGGTGATCGTGCTGGCGTGGAAGCGGTGCGTAACTACTCACGACACTTTGATTTCCAACTCACATTTACTTGACAGAATCTTGACCTGCAGTAAGAGTGGCATATTTGAATTCCCACAGCGTTCACTCATCCTCTGTCTCAGGTACACCATTGGCGTCACGCCTGGGATCCCGGTTCAGTTCGTTACTGTAGGCAAGACCGGGACGGGCAATGGCTTCCTCGATACCATCACCACCATGATAGCACAGCCCAACGTTCCAGAAGTCGTCACCACGAGCTACGGGCAGATCGAGGCGGACGTAGACGTAGACGTCGCAGAGTATGTGTCTCGAATCTTCGCAATGCAGCAACCATCACTGACGCCGTTGTTACAGGGCCATGTGTGACGCCTACAAGCAGCTCACGGCCCGCGGAGTTTCGATCCTGTTTGCAAGCGGAGACAGCGGCGTGGGCGACTTTAACGGCGAATGCCTCGCTGACGGAGTCTTCGAACCTACATTCCCCTCGGGCTGCCCCTTCATCACGTCCGTTGGGTCGACCGATGGTGTGGCGCCAGAGCGTGCAGCTTCATTCTCCAGCGGCGGATTCAGCAGGCACTACCCAATGCCGGCGTATCAGCAGGCACATGTCCAGCGGTACCTGCAGGCGCATGACGGCCTCTATGCTGGACAATTTAACCCCAGCGGCCGGGCGTTCCCTGATGTTTCGCTGCAAGGAACGAAGTATGCGGTTGTGAATGGTGGAGAAAAGATTCTTGTCCAAGGCACTAGCGCGAGCTGGTGCGTGTTCCGGCCTTGTCACTGACGATGTCAATGGCTGATGGCTTATCTAGCCCGGTATTCGCATCGATGATCGCACTCATCAACGCCGAGAGACACGCAATTGGGATGCCGCCTATGGGTTTCCTGAACCCATGGCTGTACGGCAAGGCATCGCCTGCATTCATCGACATTACGGAGGGCAGCAATCCGGGTTGTGGAACGGAAGGCTTCCCCGCAGCACCTGGTTGGGATCCAGTAAGTGTTATCTCATTCCGAGCGGAGCTTGGCAGTGCTTACAAGCGGCATTCACAGGTTACGGGCCTTGGCACGCCGGCATTCCTTTCTCTTCGTGCTGCAGCCGGTCTGCAGTGAGGCGGCAGATAGTCACGCACAAATCTTGCCGCAGGAACGATCTTTCCTAGGGTTTCCTTTGTTACCTACAATACAAATTTTTCTAGGGTCTGTTGTACATGGCGGATTGACTCGCGTGTGTGCCAGTCACACCTGAATCGTTGAGCCAGAGTTTGAACTCTGTGTCACGGGAAAATTACAACTTGAGGCCAATGGAGAGTGCAGAGTCAAGTGCAAGGGTGCCTTTGAAGCTGGTAGCCGGACAATGGTTATGACAAGTAGCGACTTTGTATGATGAGGTACGTCTGAGAGTAGACGGCGGTGATGGGTAGCGCAGAAGGCTTATGTTATGTCGCAGACTCGCCGTTATTGCGATCATTGGTCGGATATAACGATTCATTGTCGTGCGTCCAGTAAATTGATTCGGTGGTGACACGGATATCATCGAGTCTTGGGGCTGAGTTGGCCCAGAGATTGCGTAGAGTCGCTACGTCGACGAATGATATCAAATTGAGGGAAGGCGCCGCGGCTTTCGAGTTCTCGGGCAGCTCAACGCAGAAGGTAAGATTTCGCAAGTTGGGGAATGAAGGATATGCGGTAGTGAGCACCAATGCAGCCAAGTCAGCTGGTGCCACGTCGCCGAGAATCAGGGCGCATAGGCTAGGGAGAGCCTCTCCTATCCTGCGCAGGGCCGCACCGAAGCATTCTGGGCCGTCTTCGAGAGTGACGCGTAGAGTCTTCACCCCGCTCCCCGCCAGCGCAGTGAGGAGAAGCTGAGAGGCGGGATGATCAAGAGTGCCCAAGACAGTGACTTCGTCCAGCTGATTTGAGTGGTACGGTGCAACTTCCAGGATAAATGAGAGCGGGCCTTCAAGCACCTTGACTTCTGGCAAGTCCTGGGACTGTAGTTTGCAACTGAGGTCGACTGACACGTTGGTCAAGTGTCGCTGCCGGCCAAGGAATTTGCCGAGATGGATTTCGAACCGCCGCCAGCAGTATGCGGATTGGAAGCTGTACAGCTGGTCGTCCGGTAGAGACGCGAGCAATTTGTAAGGATGAGCCATGGCTTTGATGTGGAGGTGGCGCAGATTGGTGAAGACGGAGAGGTCGAGAATTGCTTCAGGTGTGAGGGGGTGTAGATCCAGGCAAATGGTCTGAACGAGGGCGGCCCGTACGGCGTCGTTTTGTACAATGTGTGCGAGTGCTATCATCTTGTGTGGTACGGCAAGAAGAATGCTGCGGTACAGCCAGCGATTGGCCTCTGTTCGGCATCGTTTGGAGACCAGTGCCAGTGCGAGCAGACTCGAACGCGATGAGTTCTCAGCGATCAGGCCCAGCACCTCGTTCGGAAGCGCGCATCGAGAAATTGGGTCCATACTCGCAGGAATGGGGTCGCAGTGGGGGGCGGTTTGGTTATTTGGCCGGTGTGGCAGGTTGGAAAGCCCAACAGCGGCCCTTGAATTCGCCGCGCGGCTTGCACTCCTCCTACCACCCACTCGGGACGCGCTCCCTGCCTCCCAACCGCTGCACACGCACAAACCGCGCAGTAATGGTAGCTAACAAGTCCAAAGCGCAAGCTGGGAACGTGCTTCTTCTCGCGGAAGAGGTCCGTTGGCACCCAGCTCAGACCTCTAATTCTGCTTCTAACCCGCCTTCCGAAGATCAACTACCTCATCTATGCCTATTTCTTGGAATCTGGTGCGCTAATCAGGTCATAACAGTTATCCTGGTGCTCAGTCGAATGCTCGTGTCCCGTCAAATGTCTCCTGTTTGCTGTCGTCAACACAGGCTTTGAGCACTCGGCGTACAACCTCCGCAGCGAGGCACGTTTGGACATCTCATCGGATACCAAACAGTTGATCCATAGAGGTCGTCTCGTTGAGTATCTTGCAAAAGCCTTGCTCTACGTCGAGGTAGAGACGCATTTCGACCGTCCTAGCAGCACAACCTGCAACGCGGGCTTCACTCTTCTCGGGAAACACCACTGTTCTTCCTCATCTGGGTCTAAGCGGCTTGCTGTGGCTGCCAGGGCTGATGATCCCCCGCCTCATGCTTCTGCACCGGTTAGCGTTGCACATGCGGTACGCGAGTCCATGGCGAAGAGGAAGCTCTCTGCGGTGACCGGCGCCCCGGAGGAAGGCGCAAACGCCAAACGCGTAAAATCGCGACATTCTGCGAAGGGTCCTAATTCAGGCATGCCAATCTGTGAAACGCCTCTACTTTCTGGGCTGATGAAGCGTGATCGTACAGACGACGCATCAATGCATGATGTCGTCCGTCCGCCACTTGAGCCACCTCGACCTGAACCAGCTCGGTCACTCGTTCCAAGGTCAAATCTCACCAACGGGAGGCATACCGAACAGCCGCCAATATCTGGGCACTGGAGTATTTCGCCGATCGGCGCACACGCTGCCGATGTGGGTTCTTTTCCGGTTGAAACGTTGTCTGGCCCTGAGAACTCCCCTAGATTCGTGCATGTTCGTGGAACCCGCATTTCGGCGGTCTACTCGCCACTGCCTCCACCGACGGCTCCATCAACATTTGGGACACAACTCGTGAGGGCGACGCACCGGCACAATATCAACATCCCGACAATGGTGATATCGTCGGCCTGGAATGGAGTTCGAATGGTCGCTGGCTCGCCTCAGCTAGCGTAACCGGAACACTCGCGGTTTGGCAGTGTGTTAGCAGTAGTCTTTGCGAGGCCGCTGGAACTCTCGAGGTACGCTGCGAGTTGTTGGACAGATGGCGCACTGGGAGCTGCTCACGCTTTTCTCTGGGGACACACAGTGCTCCTCCCCCATTAGGTCGCTGCGTTTCTCACCTTCGGGCGACTTCATTGCGCTAGCGCATCTCGATGGCAAGGTCACGGTGTGGAACGTACTAATGCGGTCACCCGACCACACCTTCAATCTCTACTCGTGTGCGTCTTGTCCGACTTGATTTGGCATAACATTTGACCCGCATCACCTCAGTACCATGCCTGGATGTCGACTGGCGGGACGACCGGCTTCTCGCATCATGCAGTGACATGCAAATTGCGATTACTGCGTTGGACAGCCCGCGAGATGTTCTTTCCTGGAAAGCGCACGACGACGAGATCAACCAGATTCGCTTCAGCCGTGACCGCAGGCTCTTAGCGAGTTGCTCAGACGACGGTTCAGCCAAGGTCTGGCGCATTATACAGTCAACCACAGATGACCGTGTCTTGGACGCTGCATCAAAGATGCAGCTCGTGACCGTCCTCAGCGGGCACAATTCGCGAGTAACGCGCCTCGAGTGGTCTCCGGCACTGCCAGAAGACAGTCTTTACATCATCACGTTAGTCGAATTTGCTGGAACTTGTGGGCTGTTATTAACGATGATTTCGCGATTCCAGATGCGCGATCGATTCGTCCGCTCGCGTGTGGGATGTCATGTCTGGGCAATGTTTGCAACACGTCGGCGTGCACCAAACTGGCTGTTACGCCGCAGCTTTCAGTCCAAACGGCAGGTTGTTTGCGACGGCAGGTGGAGATGGTAGCCTTTATGTCGCCCCATTTGAGGTACGCAGTCCTTTGATGTTCTTGGCTAACATCAGCAGCTGATGTCTTTTGCAGCGCTGGAAGCATAGTGAGAGACTTGTTG
>Ga0247815_10004007_pt1 | contig 10438 bp, 8 predicted proteins | sample UWRJL194509B1_FD_181014 | JGI IMG/M metagenome (GOLD analysis project Ga0247815, IMG submission 181014) | Plant litter microbial communities from Arlington Agricultural Research Station in Wisconsin, United States - UWRJ-L194-509B-1 | ecosystem: Environmental > Terrestrial > Plant litter >... | reverse complement strand
ACCGTGGTCGGCGCGGATGGCGACGACGGTACCTCGCCGCTGTCGGCGACGTTGCTGCTCCCGCCGTTGTGGATGCTGGCCTATGCCGCCGGTTTGATTTACGCGCTGGCCCGCCTATCGCACGCGCGGCGGATCTGGCGCTGCTTGCTGGCTGCGGCAAGGCCCTTGTCGGCGCAGGCGTTGCTGGCGCACGGCGCCTTCAGTCCAAGCCAGCTGACGGAGATCGCGCGCCGCCGCCTGACCGTGATGGAGACCAGCGCCGCCATCTCGCCGATGCTGGTCGGGGCGTTTCGCCCGCTATTGCTGCTGCCCCGGCATCTGCGCGATTTCGGCGCGGAGCAGCAACAGATGATCGTCGCCCACGAGCTGCGTCACTGGCGCCGGCGCGATCCGCTCTGTCTTGGCCTGGCGGCGGCGTTGCAGACGCTCTTCTGGTTCAACCCCGCGCTGCCGTGGCTGCGCCGCCGGCTGGAATGGGCGCTGGAACTCGCGTGCGACCAGCACGTGCTGGCGGGCCGTCCGCAACAAGAACGCAAGCAATATGCGACGGCGCTGCTGATGCAATGGACAGCGCAGGCGGCGCCGCCCCCGTCCGGCGGCGTCGCCTTCGGCGGCGTGGATGGCACCAGCGTCGCGGCGCGCGTCCGGCAGATGCAGTTGGCGGCCCTGCCGGCGCTGAGCCGCGCGGCGGCCGCCCTGGTCGCCGTGTCGATGGCCGGCATACTGGCGGCGGGCGCGATGCTGCAGCCGGCGCTGGCGTTCAGCGTGGAACGGCAGCCGCCACCGGCGGCGGCGCCCGCCGCCACCGCCGATGCGCACATGGCGTGGCGTTATCCGCTTGAAAAGATGCGTGTCACCGGCTTCTTTGGCGTGTATCGCGACATCCTGGCGACGCCGCACAAAGGCATCGACCTTGGCGCGGCCAAAGGCACGCCGGTGCGCGCGGCGGCCGACGGGGTGGTGATCGCCGCCGGCGCGCAGGCCGAAAACGACGGCCGCTATGGCATCACCGTCATCATCGATCACGGTGGGCAGCAATCGCTGTACGCGCATCTCGACAGCGTTGCCGTGAAAACCGGCGAGCGGGTCGCGGCCGGCCGGACCATCGGCGCGGTCGGCGAAACCGGCCTGGCCACCGGACCGCACTTGCATTTCGAGGTAAGACAGGACGGCCGTCTGCTCGATCCAGCCACAAAACTCGAAGGGCTCGACGCCCACGCCACCAGGCGCGCGCTGCGCGTCCGACGCCAGCAACAAACCACGGGAATTTAATATGTCGCTACACAGAACCACCGGCAGCCTGCTGCTGGCGGCCGCCGCATGGGCGAACGCCGAGGAAGTCGTCGAAACGCCACTGGTGCAAATCACCGGCGCGCGCGCCGACCAGCGCCAGCGCGAGACCACCACCAGCATCGTCGTCGGCCATGCGGACCTGATGCGCCAAGGCGACCAGACCTTGGCCGACGCGCTCAAGCGCCTGCCCGGCATCAGCATCTCCGGCGTGCCCGGCCAGGGCGGCGCGATCAGCATGCGTGGGCTGGGTAATGGCTACACGCAGATCATGCTGAACGGCGAACCGGTGGCGGCGGGCTTCTCGCTCGATTCCATCGCACCGGACATGATCGAGCGGGTCGAGATCATGCGCAGCAACACGGCGGAATTCAGCAACCAGTCGGTGGCGGGGGCGATCAATATCATCCTGAAAAAAGCGGTCAAGCGCGATCAGCGCTCGCTGAGCACCAGCATCGCGCGCCAGGCCGGCAACACCACGCCAACGCTGACGGCGCAGCTGTCGGATCAAAGCGAGGCTTATTCCTACAGCCTCGCCGCCACGCTGACGCGCAAGCGCAACGAGAAACCATACACCGATGTGGAAGAGCAGCGCGACGCCGACGGCACCCTCAAGCTGTTGCGCCGCACGCCACAAACCGAATCCGGCCGCACCGACGCCTTGACGCTGACGCCGCGCGTCAATTGGGCCTTGGCCGGCGGCGATACGCTGACCTGGCAAGGCTTCGCCAACCTGCGCCGCGTCGACAACCGGAACCGCGCCGACGAGACCACGCTGACCGGAAGCGCCAGCGAGTATCCGCACAACGTCTCCGACTTCGTCGCCAACTTCGTCATGCTGCGCAGCGATTTGAACTGGATGCATGCGCTGGCCAGCGGCGCCAATCTGGAAATGAAGCTTGGCGCCAGCAGCAACCGCCGCAGCGGCACTTTCGACTTCAACGGCATGGACAGCGATGGCAAGCCGGCCGGACGCCATCATGTCGATTCCGGGCCGACCGAAAACAGCATCACCGCCAGCGGCACTTACCGCCATCCGGTGGGCGAGCGGCACGCCATCGCGCTGGGATGGGATCTCAACCGCGCCGCGCGCCGCGAGGACCGCGACGAAACGCTGTTCGACGCCAGCGGCGTGCGCACCGGCGGCAGCAACGCCGACTACCGCGCCGACGTCGACCGCCTGGCATTGTTCGCCCAGGACGAATGGCAAGTGACCGAGCGCTACTCGCTCTATCTCGGCCTGCGCCACGAACGGCTGGATACCGCCAGCCGCGCCGACGCCGCCAACGCGCCGGACGCGCTGAACACCAGTTCCTCGGTGTGGAGCCCATCGCTGCAATCGCGCTACACGCTGGCAAACAAGGACGTGCTGCGGCTGGCGCTCAGCCGGACCTACAAGGCGCCGCAGCTGGTAAAGCTGGTGCCGCGCCGCTACACCAGCGACAACAACAATAACCCAACCAATCCGGACGAGCAAGGCAACCCAAACCTGCGGCCGGAACTGGCCTGGGGATTGGATGCGGCGTACGAGCACTATCTGGGCGGCGGCGCGCTGGTCAGCGTCGGCACCTATCTGCGGCGCATCCGCGATGTCACGCAAACGCGCTTGTTCGAGGAAGATGGTGTGTGGGTGGAGGCGCCGTTGAACAGCGGCAACGCCAGCGTGCGCGGCGTCGAGCTGGAAGCCAAGCTGCCGCTGACGAAGGCGCTGGACCTGCGCGCCAACCTGACCCGCAACTGGTCGCGCGTCGACAGCGTGCCGGGGCCGGATAACCGGCTGGAAGCGCAGACGCCGTTGACGGCCAACCTGGGGATGGATTATCGCTGGTCCGGGCTGACGTTCGGCGGCAATCTAAACTACCAGGCGGCCGGGCCGGTGCGGCAATCGTCGCAGGTGTTCTTCACCGCCAGCCCGAAGCGCGAGCTGGATGTCTACGCGCTGTGGAAGACGGGCGCGAAGACCCAGTTGCGCATCTCCGCGAGCAACCTGCTGCATCAACAGGCCAGGGAAGCGCACTACTATACCGATACGGACGGCACGCGCCGCCGCATCACGCTCACGCCGAGCTTCGCGACCATCCGCGCCATGCTGGAGTGGCGGCGCTGAACGGCTGTGGTAATGTGCCGCCATGACACAATCGTATAAACCATATCAACGCTGCATGGTGATGGGCGGCGGCGGCTTCCGCTTCGGTATCTATATCGGCATGTACGCCGCGTTGCGCCAGGCCGGCAAGGCGCCGGACGTGCTGCTGGCCAGCTGCGGCGGCGCCATCGCGGCGGCCATCATCCACAATCTGCCGCAGCCGGAAGAACAGCGCGCGTGGCTGGCATCGCCGGAGATGTACCGCTTCTGGTGCGGCCTCAAGTCCACCCAACACGCCGCCCTGCTGGGCACCCTGCTGCGCGCCGCGAAACGCAAGCTGTCGACGGCCGGCGCGCCGTTGATCCCGGATCTGTTCAACGACTATTTGTTCGAGATTCCGCCGCAGCTGCCCTTCCCGCCCGCCGCCGGCAAGCCGGAGGTCGACGTCGCCATCATCGGCGGCAAGCTGCTGTTCGGACCGGCCGATGTCGGCCAGCCGCGCAACGGCCGCAAGCTGTACGCGGAGACGGTGTTCTGCGGCGAGCGCGCCGCCGCCGCGCTGCGCGGCATGGACTCGCCGCTGGCCGATGCCCGCTGGGGCGAGCACGCGGTCGCGCGCGAGATGCTGATCGACGGCGCGACCAGCATCACCGAGGCCGCCCGCATCTCCATCGCCGACATGATCTACTTCCGCTGCCAGCCGCATCGCGGCGATGAATACATCGGCGGCGTGCTGGATCTGTTCCCGGTCGAAATCGCGCGCAGGCTGGGCGAGGAAGTGGTGATGGAATTCAAGGAGGCGTTCGACCAGGTGCTGTCGATTCCGGCCTGGCGCGCGGTGCTCGGCTTCGACGGCAACGCGCGCCTGCGCTACGCCAACTCGCACCTGGCCGACCTGCGCATCGATTCGTCGGATGTGTCGGTGGTGCTGGCGAAGCAGCAGATGCAGCAAAAGCTGCACTGGCTGCGCAACCGCATCGAGCTGGCCATGCCGCCCAGTTACGCGACCTTCGTCCAGCACATGGACGATCAGTGGCGCTACGGCCACGAGCGCGCGCGCGAGGCGCTGGCGCGGCCGGCGCTCCAGCATCCGCCGGTGCGCCGCGCCAACCGCCACAGCAAGCCGCTCGCCAGCATCGAACCGTAAGCGGGCCTCAGGCCGGCGGCAGGTCCGAGGCCAGCACCTGGTGCAGCGATTGCACCGCCGCCGAGCCCTCGCCCACCGCCGCCGCCACGCGCTTGACCGATCCGCTGCGCACATCGCCGACGGCGAAGATGCGCGGGTGGCTGGTTTCCAGGAAGTGGCGCGGCCGCTCCAGCGGCCACCGGGCTTTGCCGGCGTCGGGGCCGACATCGGGCCCGGTCAGCACGAAGTTCTTGTCGTCGAGCGCGACGCAGTCGCCCAGCCACGCGGTGTTCGGCTCGGCGCCGAGGAACAGGAACAGGTGGCGCGCCGGCGCGGTCTTGACCTCGTCGCCCGCGCCTTGCCAGCGGATGCGTTCCAGCTTGTCGTCGCCCTGCAGTTCGACGATGCGCTTGCGCACGTGCAGCGTGATGTTGGGCGCGGCCTCGATGCGCTGGATCAGGTATCGCGACATGCTGGCCGCCAGCCCGTCGGCGCGCACCACGATGTGCACGTGCCTGGCGTGCGCGGCTAAAAACACCGCCGCCTGCCCGGCCGAGTTGCCGCCGCCGACGATCACCACCTCCTCGTTGGCGCAGAAGTTCGCCTCCATGAACGAGGCGCTGTAGTAGACGCCGCGCCCTTCGTAGCGCTCCAGCTCCGGCAGGTCCGGCTTGCGGTAGCGCGCGCCGGTGGCGATGACGATGGAGCGGGCGCCGACCCGCTCGCCGCTGTCGATGCCGATGTCGAACACGTGGCCTTCGCAATTGAGCGAGCCGACGCTGACCGGCACCGCCACCTCGGCGCCGAACTTGCGCGCCTGCGACAGGCCGCGCCCCGCCAGCGCCTGGCCGGAGACGCCGGTCGGGAAGCCGAAGTAGTTTTCGATCTTGGAGCTGGAGCCGGCCTGGCCGCCGGGCGCCTTGGCGTCGAGCACGGCCACGCTCAGGCCCTCCGAGGCGGCGTACACGGCGGCCGCCAGTCCGGCCGGGCCGGCGCCGACCACCACCAGGTCGAAGGTGCGGCCGTCGAGGTTGTCCGGACTGAGGCCGATGCTGTCGGCCAGCTGGCGCAAGGTCGGCTGGCGCAGCACCTCGCCGGACAGCGTGACCACGGCCGGGATGTCGGCGGCGGTCACGCCGAAGCGCGCCATCAACGCCGCCGTTTCCTCATGCTGGTCGAGGTCGAAGTAGGCGGCCGGCTGGCCGTTGCGGCTCAGGAAGTGGCGCAGCACCAGCGTCGCTTGGGAGTGGCGCGCGCCGAACACCACCACGCCGCCGGTCTGGTCCTGCATATAGGCCACGCGCCGCAGGATGTAGGCGCGCATGATGGTTTCGCTCAGCGCCGCCTCCGAGATCACCAGCGTGCGCAGCGAGTCCTCGTCGATGACGATCAGCTCGCAGTCCTCGGTCACGCGCGCGGTGGCGACCGCCGCGCGGCCGGCCAGCGTGCCCATCTCGCCGGTGAACATGCCGGGGCCATGGGTGCCCATCACGGCCGAGCCCAGCGCGCCGTTGCGCTCGATCTCGATCGCGCCGGAGATGATGACGTACATCGCGATATGCCGGTCGCCCTGCTTGAACAACACCGCGCCGGCCGGGAAGCGGCGCCGCTCGCCGTAGCGCAGCAGCACTTCGAATTGGTCCTCGCTCAAGACCGGGAAAATCTGGTGGCGGCGGTTGCCGATGTCCGATGCGGCGAGATGTGCGCTGACGATGCCGCCCGCTTGCTGTTGGTCCATGCCGTGTCCTCGTTCAATGTACGGCAATGATACGCTGTCAGCGACAGAGTTGTTGCCACTGCTGCTCGAATTCCTCCGGCGAGGCATCCTGCGCCAGCAGCGTCAAATCGCGCGCTACCGAGATGTAGCGCTGGAAGCCGATGTAGGCGCCGAAGGCGTCCTTGGCGTTGACCTCGCCGCACGGCGCGCCGCCCTTGCCGATGAACTGGTTGCGGAACTGGGCCTGCGCCGGTTCGAGGATTTTTTCCTTCACATATTTCTCGCCGAGGCTGGTCAGCGTGGCCTGATCCTCGCGTTGCTTTTGCGCCGCCGTCTTGCCGCAGGCGACCAGCGCCAGCATCAGCGTCAAGGCCGGCAGCAGCGTCGCGCCGAACCGGATCGTGTTGGCCACATTCATAATGTTTTCTCTTTTATAATCATCGCGCTCTCCTCGCACTGTAACGCAACAACACCCCACATTGTTGACAGGCAGCGGATTTGTTAATATCCCAAGCTTAACCGACCGATCAGGAGATCGCATGCCCCGATATCATTCCGTCCGCTTCCTCAAGGCGCTGTTGGCCTGTGCAATATTGCTCAGCTCTTATGCGGGGGCAGCAGACAAACAAGCGCATGTGACCATCCTGGCCACCGGCGGCACCATCGCCGGCAGCGGCGCCAGCAGCACCACCACCGTCGGCTACACCGCCGCCACCGTCGGCGTCGACCGCCTGATCGCGGCCGTGCCGGAACTGGCCCAGGTGGCGCAGGTCAAGGGCGAGCAAGTGTTCCAGATCGCCAGCGAAAACATGAGCGACGCCTACTGGCTGACCTTGGCCAAGCGCGTCAACGTGTTGCTGGCCCAGTCGGACGTGGACGGCATCGTCATCACCCACGGCACCGATACGCTGGAAGAGACCGCCTACTTCCTCGGCTTGGTGGTCAAGAGCAAGAAGCCGGTGGTGCTGGTCGGCGCGATGCGCCCGGGCACGGCGCTGTCGGCCGATGGTCCGATCAATCTGTACAACGCGGTACTGCTGGCCGCCAGCCCGGAGGCCGTCGGCAAGGGCGTGCTGGTGGCGATGAACGACCAGATCCACGGCGCCCGCGACGTCTCCAAGACCAACACCTCGACCCCGGACAGCTTCAAGACGCCGGAGCTGGGCATGCTGGGCTACATACAGGGCGGCAAGCCCTACTTCTATCATGTGTCGAGCCGCAAGCACACCACCGAGACCGAGTTCGACATCAGCAAGCTCGACACGTTGCCGCAGGTGGACATCGTCTACGGCTACGCCAACGTCAATCCGGTCGCGCTGAACGCGCTGGTGGCGGCCGGCGCCAAGGGCATCATCCACGCCGGCGTCGGCGACGGCAGCCTGGCCGCGTCGGTCAAGCCGGCGCTGAGCGCGGCCCGCAAGCAAGGCGTGCTGATCGTGCGCGGCAGCCGCGTCGGCCAGGGCATCGTGGCGCGCAACGGCGAAGCCAACGACGACGAGCTGGACTTCGTCGCCGCCGATACGCTGAACCCGCAAAAGGCGCGCATCCTGCTGATGCTGGCGCTGACCAAGACCAGCGACAGCAAGCAGATCCAGCGCATGTTCTACACCTACTGATTGCTACGGATAATCTGGCCGCCGCATGCGGAACAGATTCTCCGGACCGATCTCGAAGTAATCGGCCGGGCCGCCGCCGCGCAAAATCGTCTGCGAGCCCGCCGTGTCGTAGACGCCGTCGCGCAGCAGGTCGCGCGCGATGTGCACCCCCACCACCTCCCCCATCACCAGCCAGCCGTTGGTGTCCGCGCCGGCCGCGCTTTGCAGGCGGATGATCTGGCTGCACTTGCATTCGAACGACACCGGACTCTCCAGCACGCGCGGCACGGCGACGATGCGCGACGGCGCCGGCGTCAGCCCGGCCAGTTGGAACTCGTCCACCTCCGGCGGCGCCGGCGCGCAGCTGGCGTTCATCGCCTCGGCCAACGGGCGGGTCGCCAGGTTCCACACGAATTCACCGTTGTGCTCGATATTGCGCAGCGTGTCCTTGCGGCCCTGGCTGGAGAAACCGATCAGCGGCGGCGTGTAGTTGAAGGCGTTGAAGAAGCTGTACGGCGCCAGGTTCAGGCCGCCATGCTCGGTGCGGCTGGAGATCCAGCCAATCGGACGCGGCCCGACGATGGCGTTGAACGGGTCGTGCGGCAAGCCGTGGCCCTGCGAGGGCTGGTAAAAATAGCGGTCGTCCATGGGCTCCTCTGGAGTAGTGTTGCAGCAACAATTTATACAAATTGTACCTTGCGCGGCAAGCGCGCGCGCCTTACCCTAAGGGAGTCACTTAGTCGGAATACGTACATGAATGAAGATTTGCAATTTCGCCCGCTGAAGGCGCCGCTGTCCAATAAGGCGCTACTCGATTGGCGCAAGGACGCGGACCTAAAAGGCGCCATGCCGGAACACAAGCCGCAGGATGCGCGCGGCACGGTGCAATGGGTCAGCGTGGAGGCGAAAGGCAAGCAGATCGGCGTGGCCCGGCTGGAACTGGCGCCGCCGGAATTCTGCTTCGTGTCGGAGCTGATTATTTCCAGCAAATTCCGCCGCCAAGGCATCGGCAACTGGTTCCTGACCCGCATCGAGCAATACTGCCTGGCCCAGGGCATCCGTCGTTTGCTGCTGGAGGCGCGCGAAGGCACGGACGCCTTCTATAAATCGCAAGCGTTCGTGGCCGATCCGCGCGTGCCGCATTTGCTCAAGAAAGATATCAATCCGTTCCAGCGGAAAGTGTTTTCCCCTCTGCGCAACTGAACGGCGCCACGCGGCGCGACGGATCGCCGTCCAGCGTCGCCACCACCGGCCGTTCGGCGGCCGTCATCCAGTGTGTTTGCGGCCACCAGCGCTGCCCCGCCAAGGCCAGCGACGGCTCGGTCGCCAAGCCCGGCTGCGGCGTGATCACGCGCACGTCGACGCAGCGCGCCGCCGCCAGCACGCGCTCGGCCGGCTCGGTCCATCCGTGCTGCGCCAGCTTGAACAAGCCCCAATGCACCGGCTGCATGATCTTGCCGCGCACCAGACGGTGCGCCTCGACCGCCTGCTCCGGCCCCAGGTGCCAGTCCGGCCAGGCCGCGTCGTACTGGCCGGCCTCGATCAAGGTCAGGTCGAACGGGCCGAGCTTGTCGCCGATGTCGCGCAGGCCGGGGAAGAAGCCGGTGTCGCCGGAATACCAGACGCTGTGCGCCGGACCGCGCAGCGCGAAGCCGGCCCACAACGTCCGGTCGCTTTGCGGATTGAGACGTCCGGAGGCGTGGCGCGACGGCGTGGCGGTCACTTCCAGCGCGCCGACCTTGGTCGATTGCCACCAGTCCAGCTCGACGATGCGGTCGGCCGGAATGCCCCAGTACGCCAAATGCGCGCCTATGCCCAGCGGCACGATGAACACCGTTTTGCTGTCTTTCAGCGCGACGATGGTGGCGCGGTCGAGATGGTCGTAATGGTCGTGCGAGATCACCACCGCGTCCACCCGGGGCAGCGCGAGCGGCGGCGCGAACCAGCGGCGCGGCCCGATCCATTGCGCCGGCGAGGCGCGCTCGCTCCAGATCGGATCGGTCAGCACGCGCACGCCGTCGATTTCCACCAGCGTCGAGGAGTGGCCGAACCAGGTCACGCGCAGGCCGCTGGCCGGCGCTTGGGCGTATTGCCCGGTGTCGCCGGCGTGCACCGGCACCGGCGCGGACGGCTCGGTGTCGGGCACGGATGCCAGCGAGCGCTTGATCGCGTCGTAGAAGTTTTGCGACACCGGCTGGGCGTTGTTGAATTGCTCGTCACGCCATTCCGGCGATTGCCGGATGCGCGCCAGGCGCTCGCCGTCCGGGCGCTGGCCGAAGGAGGCGCAGCCGCTGAACAGCATCGCCGCGCCGAAGCCGAGCATCGCCACGGCCGGCACGCCCAGTCCCCACCCCAGCAGCTTACGCATGCGCCGTTCCCTTGGCCAATTGGTAAATGTCGGCGGTTTCCAGTATCGCTTGCGGCGCACCGTGGCGGGCCGCTTGCAGCATCGCCAGGCCGACGCTTTCGGTGGTCAATATCTGTTTGGGCAGCAAGGCGCGCAGCAGCGGCAGCAGCGGCTTGAGCACGCTGTACAACACGCGGTAGGAACCGGTCTTGGAGCGGATGCCGTGTAGCGGCTGGATCACGCCGGGGCGGAACAGGTAGACCGCCTTGAAACCCAG
>Ga0247815_10004006_pt1 | contig 10442 bp, 6 predicted proteins | sample UWRJL194509B1_FD_181014 | JGI IMG/M metagenome (GOLD analysis project Ga0247815, IMG submission 181014) | Plant litter microbial communities from Arlington Agricultural Research Station in Wisconsin, United States - UWRJ-L194-509B-1 | ecosystem: Environmental > Terrestrial > Plant litter >... | reverse complement strand
CGACACCAAGACTGTTGCGTATCCGCCCCATCTCGACTACAACGCTACGTCGAGTCCCTCCACCCTTTCGCTCCACCGACCTACCTAAGCCGTGGATCTGATCACGCGTCATGCCGACGACGACCCTGCCTCAAACAACCCGACCCTGCATCCGCCGCTCCCTCCGCGCAGAATAGGAGGGCTTCTTGATTTAAGCGGTCGAGATGAAGTATGTGAAGGTAGCCGGACCCTGTGTCAAAAGTGTCTGCCAGCGAGACGAAGGTGCCCAACGACAGACAGTCGCGGGGTTCGATGGTCATGGTCGTGGGGGTGCTTCGAGCGTTCGAGTGTGGTTGGTGCGCTCACTGTACGTCCGCAGCGCCTCCCCTTCCCTACGAGTCATGACTCGACTCGTTCACACACGGTGATAGTTGTGGCAAAATCAAGTCTAACATGGGGGAGTTTGGTCCCGCGCGGGTGATGCGCCGGTCGGTGATTGATGGTTTGGTGGCGGATCGGCAGTGCCGACGAATGCGGTGGATGATCGCAGGTGGCCAATGTGCTGTGCAGCGTTGCGTCGGACCTGACCAAGGCACGGCGCGAGTCATGGGCGGGAAGATGCAGTTGGTTGTGTGGGTTAGGTGATAGGCGGTCGATAAAGTTCTGGTGGCGTTTGGCCTCGTAGAGTAACACAGCACACAATAAAATATTTACCGAGATCTTTTACATGCTGCAAAACCTACGGGCTTGTGGCTCTGGTTTTGAGTCTTTTGTTCCACTGGGTCACTGAGGAAACGACGTTGGACGGACGCGGAAAAGTGGGATTGCCCACTTTTCCACGTCTGGGGCGCCACTTTTCCACGGTTTTCGACTTTTCCGCGTCTGTCTCGCCTGATTTCCTCGGTGGTCCAGTGCAGAAAATTACTGATGAAAGAGCTACGATCCACTATCTTATGAGATCTGCAATTGACCATGGTAAACTTTTCATTGCGCGTTGTGTAAGCGCACCCCGGGCGCCTGTGACTAGTCGCTTAAGTATCAAGGGGACTGTCACTGTCTGACGTCCCAATTCGAGGCTCTCGGTCCTGTGACCGTCTGTTAACTTCAATCGCCGCCCGTAGGGTCATCATGAGTTTCTTCGTGAACTCTGATGACGCGCAGAAACATAAGGTAAAACGTAACAAAGAAGTACACAAATTAAAAGGGAAGGAACTGCGAAATGTCCAACGATGAAATATAAATCGAGAAATTAACGGCGATAAGAAGGCAAACTGTCCGAAACACTTCCACCCCCGGGTCGCCCGCTTCGGTTAAACTGTCCTGCAGCGTACTCCACCATTCGCTCCATGTCCACATGTCTCATCGGGTCACCGCCTCCCGCTTTAGAGGTTCCCTTCTCAAGCATAAAGTACCGGGAAGACTTTAGGTTCTCTTCCGAGCTGGCTGGGGGTGGTTGACTCCGATATGGTCGAATAGCCGATCTCCGGTGGCGGATGACGAAGAACGCCACGGCAGCGATGACGAAACCGCCGCACATACCACCTATGACACCGCCTGCAATGACGCCTGGACCGATGGTTGAAGCGTTCGCCTGAGGCGGTCGAGATTCCGATGCGGCCGACGATGGACCCAAAGGCAATGTCTCTACCGTCTGTGTAATCGCAGATGTGGCACTCGGATCCATTCCTGAGCTACAGTTTTGGCATATGTGAGCATATGGCTGCCGATCTTTGAGAATTGTTCTTTACCTGACGCTTCTGAATGGCGCTGCTAAGCCGATCAGTCGAAGAGCATCGAGGTTGACGCAGCATCCTCTATATCCTTTGATTTTGGGACCATTCTCAAGGCAGTTGGGATTGTTCTCGTTGTAGTTGCGCAGAGTGATGGTGTGCTGAGTGCTGGGGTCGAGGTTCGACTCGACAAAGATCGGTACACTGCCTGCAGCCCAGCCTGAGGCCGAGGCGTCAAGGTTGGTCGTGCGGCCGTCGAAGACAACCGAGTAGTCATGAGTATCCTCGTAGAGCCCACCATAGAGAACAATCGCGCTCGCGCCTGTATTTGGAAGGTTCAGTCAAACTGGTTGAGGGCGGGTGCCCACGACGCACCTTGGAACGTATAAGACGCCCTCTCGTCAGGTCCATAAACGCAGTTGAATGACGAAGTCTTTTCATAGTTAGAGCTGTTGGTGCTCGCATCCCACTGAGATATAGAGCTTGTGGGTCAAAGTTGCCGCAGTGACCAACGTAGATGATGGCTCACTTTATTCGAACCCCGACCAGGAAGCATGAGCCACTTCGGATCTATGTCGTCGATCATGCGCTCTGATACCTTCTCCGAGGAGCTGGTGGGTATGACATCATTAGAGTATTGCATGAATTCTTGGACCTTCACACACCTTGCAACGGCGACGCTTGTCATCACTGAACCTCCCCAGAACCGAAACTCCGGCTCAGTAGATGGTGTGACGATACTAAGCTCGGCTTTATGGCGGCCGAGATCAAGATTATTGGCAATTATGGTCGCTTCTGATCCGTAATTGACGCATGCCGTGTCATCCTTGGCGCCGGTATCGCGCGAAACCTGACCGTCGACTGACAGTGTGTACGTCGCCCCGTTGGGCGTGATGCACAAAACGAGACCGGTTCCTGAAACAAAGTTCGGACCCGGTCAGGCTCGTCGCGACAAGATGCGAAATGATGCTCACCAGTGAACTCGAGTTCGATCGTTGCCGGCGCAAACTGAGTTCGGAAAAACATGTTACCTGAGCCTGCAGTGTCGTCTTTTGGCCAATGTGGCCAAGTATTGTTACCCGTGAATGAGGCATTCCAGCCCTAAGAGAATGTTTGAGGCAGTAAGTCAACGGCGAGTCGCCAGAGCGTCAACCTCAGAGCGAACGGCGGCACTCAGGGTGACGGTATCAGAAGATATAGTACGCACACCTGCTGCTGGGCCATCGCGAAAAGGTGAGTAACTGCCGTGCGATAGTCAGTCAAGTCCTTGCAGTTTTGAACACGAGACACTTACCTCCAAAGACCCGAAGCTGCTGGCAGAGAGATATTATATGGCACAAGAGTTCCGGTCATAGTTTGACTGGTAAAGCAGATTAAAACAGAACAAGGAAGGCTCGAGCCAGAGCCCAGCGTGAAAGGGAAGAGGAGAAGGAAAGGCCGCAGGGCCATCCATCTGTCAATGCCGTCAAGCTCACGTCTAGCTGTCAATAAGCAGAATTACGGCGTTGACCAGTACATATCACACCGTGGCACGTGTCGGTGTCGTGTGGTACTCAGGAGTTGGTCGTAAATCTCCGGGGTTTGAAGCTCCACCATGCACCGTGACGTCTTAGTGGCGAAAGTCGAATCATTTCATTACATGCGAACCTAACTGCACTATGTCACTTAAGCTTTTCTCATTTTCCTCTCTTTCTTATGGGCTTGCAGCATCTGTAACTCTCGCAGGTTCTTCCCACCGATGTACTGACATCGTATCAGTGACAATTCGAGCCTACGAACCGATATTTCCAGCAACACAAAAGCCTGGTGAGCAGCGTCGCCGTCTGCAAAGGGTCGTGGGGGACGCAAAAGGGGAATCAACTGGTGATCGCAGTATTCCAGGACGGAATCAGCGGCTCGCCCAGCTATGTCAACGACTCGGAGCAGCTTCAAGATGTTGACTGCAGCGAGACTTCCCGCCCGCTTTCACAGGCTACACAGTTGTAACAGACTTATTTGAACCTCTCTTTCCTTCTGTGCTGTGTTCTTGTGTACAATCGGCTTCCAGCCGGTCACCTCAAGTGCCTCTTATCCTCTTACCTCTCACCCTTGCTTGAACTTATCACGCGCAATTGCATTGAATAGCTCCGATCATGTCCTCAAACCAACCCGGTACTCATGAACCCCGTCGTGACCAAGTTCCATTCCATCCGCCACCAGCAATCGTAGCTGCGCAAGGGTCGGCCGTGTCTGCTTACAGCCCAATACAGGTTACACACTACGGAGAAGGCAAGGTGAAAAGCAAAGTCAATATCCAAAGCTATCTATTTCTTCCTAGCATACAGGAAGAACGTGTGCGTTAACGTGTTTCTCATGGGCCGGCGGATTGATGTCTAACGAGCTTTGCGATCTAGGAAGCAATTGTTGCCGGTTTGCCCATTACTTGAATTGAAATCGACTTGTAACTAACGATTTTGTAGCTTTGAAAACACGTCATGTTCCACACGCCGTCTACGACGCGCAACTAGATAGCGGCTGTATGGAGGGCACGCGCGTCCAAATCCTCAAGGACATCGAGGACTGGATCAAAGACCCGAACGCGCCGCAGATTTTCTGGCTCACTGGAATGGCAGGGACAGGCAAGACCGCTATTGCCTGGACCATTTGCGTGCGCGCGCGTAAAGACGTTGAGATCGTCTTTGGCGGAAGCTTCTTCTGTTCGCGTTCAACGGGCTCGGTGGCACAGCGCGATGTGCGCTGCGTAGTTCCGACTCTAGCTCAACTACTTGCCCGACAGTCTTCCGAGTTCAGCAAGGCTCTCGGTGAAGAGCTCGCACGCGACCCCGATATTTTGCACAAACAGGTCACGGCGCAGATCGAGCACCTGTTATACAACCCGCTACTCGCCCTCAAGGATTCGCTGGTCCAGATCTTGTTTGTCATAGACGCCCTCGACGAGTGTGGCGGTCTGCCAACTGCAGACGGGACACCGAATGATGCAGAATGTCGCCGCATCGTCTCCGAGGTGCTTGAGGCGCTGGTCAAGTTCTCGCGCTCGTCGGTCAAACTTCCAGTCAAGTTTCTGGTCACATCGCGCCCCGAGCCGCACATTCGCGATACTTCAGTATCCGATGTAGAACTCAGCCGGATCCTGCGACTGCACACCGTTGACAAGGAGCTCGTAAACGCAGATATTCGTCTCTACATCTCCAAGAGGCTGTCGAGCAGCGCCAAGCTGCAGGCGCAGTTCGCAGCTGATGAAATTGCTATGCTAACTCAGCTGTGCGACGGTCTTTTCATTGTCGCAGCAACTGCCCTAGAGCATATTCTAGGGGAGGGCATTGACATTACACCCATCAAATTTCAGACGCTCTTGAGCTCCTCGCGGGATAGTCTCAGCAATGATGCTGCGGCATCCCTTGATAGCATGTATGCCATCATTCTAGCTGATGCATCAACAGGTAAAAATCCAGGGGTCAACGAGCTCGGAGTAGTGTTGAAACTACTTGCTGCTCTTCTCACGGCTCAAATGACGCTCTCCATCTCGGCTTTGGCGGACCTTATGAACCTCCCGAGAACGCACGTGCGTGCGAGTCTGGCCCGCCTGCACGCCGTTGTACATGTTCCAGACCGTGATGATGAGGCTGGCCTGCGGACGCTTCACGCCTCATTTGGAGACTATCTGTTTGGCCGCGCCAAGGGTGACTTGAAGATATCCAGATCGCTGGGCGACGAGACTCTCGCCCGCGGATGCCTCTGTATCATGAGCAAGATGCTTCACTTTAACGTGTCGAGGAGTCGCACTTCCTATGAACCAAATTCAGCGGGAAAGCCGGACACCATCACACTCTCCCTAGAGTATGCATGTTTACATTGGGTCTACCACGTCGCAAGTCTACAACAGCCGTCGATTCTGGATGAAGATGTCAATGAAGTTTTCTGCCCGCGGGTTTTGTTTTGGTTGGAGGTCATGAGCGTACTGGGACGTGTTTGGCGTGCCGCTGCAATGTTATTCTTTGCGGCGTCGACGGTCGGTGATGGCCTTTTCTTTTTTAACGAAAGATAACTCACGCAATAATGTAGGTCGAACTTGCAGAACTTTCAAGATTCCTACGCGATGCCCACACATTTGTCGCATCGTCTCGCGAGGCAATAGAAAAAAGCGCACCACACATCTACCTATCGGCTCTCCCTTTTGCAGCAAAGGGATCTATGATACGGGAAACCTTTTCTCCGCAGTTCAACGGCCTAGTATCCGTCAATACATTCGGAATAGAGGGTCACGGTGGACGGCTTGCCATAACACTCACTGGTCACGAAGATGCGGTAAACTCCGTTGCATACTCTCCTGATGGCCGCCTGCTTGTTACAGGCTCTGATGACGGCACAGTGCGCATTTGGGATACACGCATTGGGGAAGAAACAGTCTCACCACCCCGCGGCGGCGATGGTCCTGTGTTCTCCGTTGCATTCACGTCTCACGGCAAAATTTTCGCTTCCGGCATGCATTCAGGTGTTGTGTGTCTTTGGGTCTTGTCTTGCGGTCAAATGACCCCGAAGCGACTTGAGGGTCACTCTGCTGCTGTATCCTGTGTGGCTTTTTCGCCAGGAAACTCCCTTCTTGCATCAGCGTCGAGAGACGGGACAGTACGCGTCTGGATTGTGGAAACATGCAGTCAGCTTGCTGTGCTGAGTGGACACACTGGCGAGGTCACCGCAGTCGCCTTCTCGCACGATAGTCAAATCCTATCTTCCTGCTCTATGGATCGCACCATCCGACTCTGGCACACGATTACAGGTATGCCTGCAGGTGATGCACTTCTCGGTCATAATGGGTGGGTAGTAGATGTTTCCTTCTCGCCAGTGAGCATGGTTCTTGCCTCAGCTTCGCAAGATCGCACGATCCGGCTCTGGGATGTCCAAATGCGGCGGAATATCGCAACGCTGAGTGGCCACTCAGACTGGATATGCTCTGTACAGTTTTCTCGAGATGGAAAGTCGCTGGTGTCCGCCTCGCATGATCGCACCGTGCGACTGTGGAGACTTGAAGATGACGCGACTAATGCTTCATCGATTGTTCTTGACGGGCATGCTTTGGCAGTCAACTCCGCAACATTCTCTCCAGACGGTCTGTATATCGCCTCGGGTTCGGACGACAACACTGTCAGGATTTGGGACGCCAGAACTGGTCAAGCACTCATTGAGCCGCTGTCAGCACATAATGGACCCGTAAGGTCTATTGCCATCTCTTCCGACGGGACGTGCATTGTCTCGGGGTCTAGCGACTGCACAGTTCGCGTCTGGGATGTCCAAACTGATTTGTTCATGTTCGCCGTGCTTTCGGGACACACCGGATGCGTATCTTCGGTCGATATCTCGTCAGATAGACTCCTGATTGCGTCAGGATCGGAGGATAGCACGATACGGCTTTGGCACGCGCAGACGGGATACGCTACCTGCGATCTACTTCAGAGCGCTGTGGATCAAGTCAATGATGTCAAGTTCTCTCCTGATGCGCTGTGGCTTGCATCTGCTTCGAACGACAATAAAGTCCACATCTGGAACGTTACAACGAGACGATTGTCAGCTGTCGGCCCTCTCATTTGTGCTGGCCCTGCACAAGCTGTCGTATTTTCACCCGACGGCAGGCTCATTGCTTCCAGTGACTCGGCAGGTTATCTTCATCTTTGGGACGCTGTGACCGGCCAACCGCTGCGTCAGCTTGTTCTGGCTGAAGCCCAGTCCGTCAACTCAATTGCGTTCTCAGCCACAGGCACGAGCATTGTAACTAGTTTGCCCAACAAGGAGGGCAGGGTCTGGGACATCAATTCAGGGCTGCCAGCTGCGGGGATTGCGGCATTGTTCGGTCATACTGCTCCCATTTGCTCGATCGCGTACACTGGGAACGACCAATTCATTGTGTCCGGATCTGACGATACTACTGTTCGCTTGTGGCACGCGGAAACGGGTAGCCCCATTCTAGCGTTTCTAGGGCACAAAGGCTCTGTCCGATCCATTGCTTCCACGACCGATGGATGCATCATCGCTTCGTGCTCCGATGATCAAACGATCCGGATTTGGAACGTCAATGCAGCCCGCCCGCTATCTGTCGGCTGCGGTGGACGTCTCGAAGCAGAGTTGATATCGCCCAAGTTTGACGGTGAATGGCTATTAGGGCCATCAGATGAGCTCCACTTGTGGGTGCCCGCCGAGTACCACCAATACCTACAAGTGCCACCGTTCACAACAGTAATCGGGCCGCATCGAGTCTCCATCAAGGTTGATATCAGCAGCGCATTTCACGGCGATGACTGGATCTCGTGCTGCCGCATTCCATCGGCTACCAGTGGTGTATCTCTGGAATTGTAGAGCCCGCAGTGGCAGCCTGCCGGGAGATGTTCAACGTGGAAACCTCGCTTCGGAACTTGCCCTGAATGTGTAGAATAGAACATCTTCAAAGGCCACACATTGATTATATTGTTGAGCAGGCACTGTGTGCAAGGGCGCAAGTATTAGTGCTTCGATTATTCATAGCACAAAGTGGCGACTCAAGCGTGTTATCTTTTTCTATGATTCTGGGCGTAAAATTGCCATAACACATGGGTCAGAGTGATAATCTTCACTAGCCTTGTCTGACTCGAGAACGGACTCCCTATGATGGTAATAGTCACCCAGCAATACTCTGATTTACAGTCACTGGATGGGCTATTGAAAATTGTTTGTGAAATGAAAGAAAATCCCACCCTGCGATCCATACATATCGAAGGAACATAGTCGGAAAATCGCAGATTGCAATTCTCCTTTGATCCTCATTCGAAATGCTCACGGTATCACCTGAATATCGATTGAGGATTGCAGTCTGCAATCCTCTCTAGCTTTAGCATAGTGATTACCTTCAATCTTTCTCTGAAGATACTATCCCTGACTTAGTCGGAGTGAACAGCTAGAGAGGATTGCAGTCTGCAATCCTCAATCGATATTCAGGTGATACCGTGAGCATTTCGAATGAGGATCAAAGGAGAATTGCAATCTGCGATTTTCCGACTATGTTCCTTCGATATGTATGGATCGCAGGGTGGGATTTTCTTTCATTTCACAAACAATTTTCAATAGCCCACCCAGTGACTGTATTTCCCTCTAAAATATGACATTTCAACTGAGATGAAACCTTTGGGTATTGCCTGAGCTCTGCGGGGCAGGTTAAATGGAGGCAATACGCAGTCGGTGGCTCTTACATATTCCCTCTGTTTTTCCACTAGGGAATTGGACAAATACCTGCCACACATTCCTTTGGGTTTCTGAGCAATTATACTGTATCTGGAGTTCCTCTACGTATAAGACAGTGTTTAAAGCCTACTGTGTGACAAGCTCGCGTGGCTTTTCAGTAGTGCGTCCAGCATGAGGTCCAGTTCTCACCGTAACAAACAGCGCTTTTGTTAGCCGCAATAGCGACACGACGTTGTCCTATGAGCATCGTGCAGGGCATTGCTAGTAAACAGTCGCGATACTCTGCCGGAACCCACTGGATTAGCTCTCCACATGGGCCCAATAACCACCCTAGCTGAAGACCAGTGAGAGACAGTGACGCTACTGTGCAAGCTGCGGCTTCCGCGAGCAGAACTTGGGTTGCTTCCACATCCCAGACCCGGATTGTTGCATCCGAGGAGCACGATACGATGAAGTGGCTGTCGGGAGTGAATACCACAGAGTGAACGCCACCGTTGTGTCCATGTAGCATTGCAGAAAAGGTCCCTTTGGAAGCGTTCCACAACGAAACAGATCCATCTGTTGAACCAGAACATATGTACCGACCGTCTGGAGAGTATGCGGCTGAAATTATCTGCTTGGTGCGATCTTCGATGTCAAGTACGAAGTCCAGCAGCCCCGTGTCAATTATCCAGACAAAGGTCTCGCTTTCTCGCGCGCTGGAAAGTATCCGCGTGCAATCGGGAGAAAACGCGACAATTTTCGCCCCCTTTGTATTCGTCCGGAGGGCCTCACACGCTTGCTGACCAGTCCCGGCGTACCAGATATGAATGCGTCCACCACTATCTCCTGCAGCGAGAAGCTTTCCGTCAGACGAGAATGTGACCACCAGAACGCCGTCAGAGCAGACAAGCGGCCCAATCTTTGATGGTCGCCTTCTGGCACCGTCCCACACGCGGACTGTTCCTTCCAACGAGCCCCAGGCAAGCCAACGCGCATCGGGCGAAATACCCAAGGCACTGACATTGCCCCCGCACTCTTCCAAAGGCTTTCCGACTGAGCTTCCTGTTTGCGCATCCCAAAATTGAACAACATGATCCAGTGAAGCTGATAGAAGTAAGTTCCTTTCTAAAATGATGGCAACCGAGGTCACGGCATCCGCATGTCCCTGGAGCGGAGGGAGGCTCGGCTCACCAGTACGGGCATCCCAGACACGAATTGCACAATCTTCTGACCCTGAGATGATGTAGTTTCCGTCAGTCGACACTGCAACCGACCGCACAGACGCTGCGTGCGCCGGTAGTGACTGGACCTCTGCTTGGCCCGTTCCAGCGTCCCATATCAGGACTTTGTGATCTTCTGAGCCCGAGGCGATGTACAATCCATCCGGAGATAATGTTGCGGAGCGAACCTTTCCCTCATGACCGTCGTAAATGATCGAAGAAACATTCGTCGCGTCATCTTCAAGTCTCCACAGTCGCACGGTGCGATCATGCGAGGCGGACACCAGCGACTTTCCATCTCGAGAAAACTGTACAGAGCATATCC
>Ga0247815_10004003_pt1 | contig 10444 bp, 18 predicted proteins | sample UWRJL194509B1_FD_181014 | JGI IMG/M metagenome (GOLD analysis project Ga0247815, IMG submission 181014) | Plant litter microbial communities from Arlington Agricultural Research Station in Wisconsin, United States - UWRJ-L194-509B-1 | ecosystem: Environmental > Terrestrial > Plant litter >... | reverse complement strand
AGTCGTGCCCACCGTCGTTGCTGCCTTTTATCGACCCGCCTACTGGAGACTCGACACGATTGAGCAGACATATGCAGGCACATGGTGTTTCCGCCCGGGCGGTGGTGTGAGTGTCGTGCGCGGGTGTAATAACTCGACACTCAGCGCACTCCTCAACGCACACATCAAGAATGACCACGGCCCTGGGCTATCGATTGCTTATTACGATCTCGCGGATTGGAGCGTTCTCGGAGGTGCAAGCTGGACCGACTGGGACGTCGTTGCACTACCGGTTGGGGTATGCATGTCGGGGTCGGTGGACGGGTTCGCCACCGTATACAGCACGACCTGTCGTTTCGCCGTCACCAACAACGACCATGACATCTCGTCCGCGCACCTCCCCGAGTGCACTATCGGTCGCCCGCAGCTGCGCGTCACCGACGGCTGCTACACCCCACCCGCTCGTCGTGCTGGCTTTCGGCTCACAGACTACGCTAGTGGCGTCCTCGCGATTATCGGCCTCCTCATCTCATTGCTCAGCCTTATCTTCGGTGCCTACCGTTTGTATCAAAAGCTCCGAGGTCAACAGAGGGCACGGCTCGAGGACTGACAGATGGTGCTCCTCGTTCCTGTTGACGATAACGATGTCGCCGTCACCCAAGAACGAGATCGCTCGGAGGAATAAACACATGTTAGTAATCTTCCTTCTCGTTGAACCTGCTTGTTAACCTATTGTTACAGGATATGTTGTTGTTATGCGCTGATCTCGTCAAAGTACATCAACGCTCTGCTCATGCATGATTCGGTTTCATAGACCAACTTCGTCTTCATATTCACATAGCCGCATGCAGCTCGTACCCTTGTATGCCGAGTTCTACCCATGTTTCATATTGTCCTTTCGCTCTCGCTGCTCTCGTCGCTTTTGCCGTCTTGCCGCTCTCATCGCTTTGTTACGGTCGCGCCCCTACTTCTTTTCATCTGGTGCTAATCAACATATCATTACCTCGCGAGTCTATTTCTTTGACCGAGTATCAGACATCTCCCCACCATCTTGAGTAAGAGTTCCACGTCGCATCGTGAGGGTGACGGTTTGATTCCATGGCGAACTAGTGTAACGTAGACACAGAAGATTGAGCGAGTTCGACGAGCGGTTTGGCTACCTCTTTCGCACCTTGAAGTCCGTGGATGCATTGCATGGGTACAAATAGCGTCCTTTTCACTCAATTGGCGCAGGCTGATCTCAAAGCGCAGTCTGAGTCCTGACATTTTCGGAAAGTGTCGCGAGAGTCAGAGATCGAAGTCGGTAACTGGCGCCCAAGCTGCCAACTGATTCCGCGAAGCCGCCCTCCCGCACCGCTCCCTCCCGCACGTCTCTCTCTCTCTCTCAAACTCGAAGACTCCTAGTCATCTTAGTCGCAAGACATGCTGGTATGTTGCCTGATGTCAAGTTGCTGCTGGCTTCGTAGCGTTGAGGGCTGACGATATTGGAACAGGACCGGCGCTGGCTTTCCATCCTCTATCTCCTTATTCTCGTAGCGTACGGCGTCGAAGCTGCATTATCTCGTTCCGCGTACTGGAAGCTCGACAAAATCGAGCAGACCTATGCAGGTACCTGGTGCTTCCATCCGGGAGCTGGAGCAAGGTCGCCGCGCGGGTGCAGCAACTCGACCCTCAGCGCGCTCCTCGATGCGCACGTCGAGAATGACCACGGCCCGGGACTTTCAATAGCTTACTACAGTCTCGCAGATTGGAGTGTTCTTGGAGGAGCAAGCTGGGCCGACTGGGATATCATGGTATCACCCGTCGGTATTTGTATGTCGGGATCTATCGACGGGCTCGCCAACGTATACAGCACGACCTGTCGGTTCAGCGCCACCAACAACGACCACGATATCCCGTCCGTGCACCTCCCCGAATGTACAGTTGGTCGCCCTCAGCGCCGCGTGACCGATGGCTGCTACTCCCCTCCCGCACGCCGTTCTGGTTTCCGACTTTCGGACTCCGCCAGTGGTATCCTGACGATCATCGGCCTCCTCATCGCGGTGCCTAGTCTCGCATTCGGTACCTATCGCTTGTATTACAGGCTTCGAGGTCAGCAGAGGGTACGGCTCGACGACGAACAGGCGGTGCCCCTCGTACATGTTGATGGTAACGCCGGAGAAGCCAGGCAGGAACCAGATCGTTTGGGAAATTGAACTTATGTTAGTACCTCGGCTTCTTGTGAAACCTGCTTGCTAACAGCTTGTTACAGCACATGATCCTGTTCTGTGATGATCTCGTCAAAGTATATCGACCCTCTGCTCATGCATGTTTTAGTTGCATAGACCAACTTCGCCTTCATGCCTTCCTCAGCTTTATGCAGCTCGTACCCTTTTATGCCGAGTCCTACCCATGTTTCATCTTGTCATTTCCCTCCCGCCGCTCTCGTCGCTTTTGCCGTCTTGCTGCTCTCATCGCTTTGTTACAGTCGCGCCCCTACGGCTTTTCATATAGTACTGATTAATATACCATTACCTCTAGACTCTGCTCCTTCGACCGATGATCAGACAAATCCCCGCCATTTTGAGTTAGAGTGGCGCGTCGCATCGAGAGAGTGACAATTTAACTTCATAGCAAACTAGTGTCAAGTAGCCACGCGAGTTCGACAAGCGGTTCGGGTACCTCTTTCGCAGTTTGAAGTCCGTTCATACATTTCCGCGTATAAATAGCATCTTGTTGATTCAATTGGCGTAGGCTTATCTCGCAGCGCAGCCCTGACATTTTCGTGAAGTTCGGGTTTCAACCAAAGGCTTATCATAAATAAGCAGCCCAGCCTGCGTCGCTGAGATCATACATGTTCATTTATGCTAAGAATCATAACCAGACAGCGGACGAAAATTCTCCAGTAGGGCACGTATAGCATAAGACCCAGGCAACATCCAAACAAGGCCTTGTATCTGGTGGGAGCTGACCGGCGTCCCGGTCAGCAAGTCAAACTGAGCGTACTGAGTGGGAGTACGAGTTATTTGTCTTCGGTTGAACTAATGTATGTGCCGGAACCGCGCGAGTGCGGCTGTTCGCCCGCAGCCTGTAGATTGCCACAAAAACCAACCTCTCATAAACAGCAAGCATTTGTTATCAGATGCCCATTTTGTTGGGCTTGTAGAGTCTCCGGACAACCGATCGTGGTCCGCAGGGCGGTACGCAGAATGTATCGGCTTTTTGCCCGATGCGCGTGTCCTCATGCGTGCTGCTTTCGCTTTGCGCCTTTTCCTCCTCCCATTATCATGGCTTCGACACTGTGCGTAAAGCCCCGCTACGACATTCTAATTGTTCCTGGAATTGTGATACCTCCTACTGGGGTGGAGGACGCAGAGTCGGGCTCACGAATTACCGACCTCGTGCAGTTGATGCGCGCCACCTGCCTTAATGTGGCGGAGTCCGCCGCGGGTAGTGACCTAAAGCTCGCTAACTCTGCCATCTGCGTTGCCCGCGCTCTCAAGCTGAATAAGCCATGCAAAGATACGTAGCCCGAAATAGAAGGGCTCCCGGCGGATCTGGCGTATATGACGTGGGGCAGGATCGTCAAGTACATCGAGAATTCTTTCGAGGGTTACAGGTCCGATTATCCGGGCTGCAGCTTGGTGAGTTGAATATAGTCTGAGAGATGAATCTGCCTAACATGGAGTTGCAGCATGGTTTCATGCAGGTAGTGTCAATCGAATGCAGCAAAAATGCCCTAGCAATGCTCTATGACGAACTCTTCCGCCGAGCTGCTCCAGCCATTCCGGATGACCTTGGTGCTTTGCTCAAATACCGAGTCATTATGATCGAAGCCGGCGAGGACCACGAGATAAGGCACGCTTATCTCTTTGAGACAGCCGTTGTCGTGGTGGGCAACGCTGGCTCTGGGTTCATCCCATTCTCGATGAACACAAAGCTTGACCACGCCCTCGAACTCATTCACTTGATATACTTCGAGGATGTCACGGCCATGGTTCCAACCCGCATGATCGGTGCCGGTCAAGAATATATCTACGGTCTTACGCTCGAGACGAGCAGGGATGGCTCGGACCTATACTAGGATTCAACCATCTTCCAACAGTCTTGACGTGGGCAGTTGAGGCTCGGAGCCTTCAGCTCGGCAATCAGATAAAATCAGGCATTGACGCGGAGAAGAATGAAGTAGCAGCTTTCGAGGTGTTTGCGTCCATCATGCAGACTTTCCGGCGGCAACTTGATCTCAACCAGCCGTTGGGACGGGTGAATTATCACGGAAGAGCAATATTTGGACCAAATGGAGCCACATATATCGTTCATCTGGTACTATTTGACGCCGCACTTGTCTTCATCCCAGGCTCACCACCCTCGCCACCACAAGTCAAACGCGTACTCTTGCCATCTCGCATCGTCTCTATCACAAGTCCCGTGAAGGATGAAATATTTCTCACCCAAGTCGCCGAATACGATGGCTCCATAGACTTTTTCGACTTCCGGTTCACGCCCAAGGAACCTGGCACCGATGTAGCCACTTGGCTGCAAATGCTTCGCACGTTTGCCCCCAACGCATCGACAAGTAGCAATCTCGGCCATATTTTCCACAAGGTTGCTGCAACTCATGATCGCCTTTGAGAAGTTCAGCGCACACCGCGTCCAGGCGCGCGTCGTTCATTCACCAACGAACTCTTCTCAGACTGCGCGCGCCATCCGGCTTCTTATTCATCTCGGCTTCACGCACGAAGGGGTGCGACTTCGTGCTACTTCACACCCAACCAAGAGACAGTGGGCAGATGTGAGTGTGCTTGCGATGCTTGAGCTCGACTGGGTCATACGTGAAGGCGTCACATCGGCAAAGGGCACACTATGGGACGAGATGTTTATTCGGCATCAGCGAGAACGGGAGGTGCTGCTGAAGCTAGAGAGCTCCCGAGAGCTCAAGAGAACGCAGAGCATGGAGACGGTGCGCGACCCGCGCTCGATGAACGATGCACTACCATCTGCGAGTATGGCTTCCTCAAGTGTGGGAGGGTCATCCGTCGCGTCTGACATTGTATCGGTGGTCTCAGCGACCACCGAGATGTCGAGCTGGGGTGGAGTTTCGGATGCGTCCGGTTCGCAGTCTGGTGGAGACAAGAGCTCTGGCGTCGGATCTATGTCCTCTGCTGACGATGCGGCGGATGAGTACGAGGAGTGGGACCTCGAAGAAGACTACTCTGATAGTGACGACGAGAACATTGAGGCTGGACTAGAAGAATAGCTCGTCGGAATGAAGATAAATCGTGACGTATCCTGAGGTCCGCTCTTCACACTTTGTCAGCTGCAATCTAGAGCTTCGAATCGGCTAGAATGCGATTTTTCTTTTGTCTGATAGTGGTGAAGAGTCTCAGCTCGGGTTTCACCCTACAGTGAACGATTTTCGCCTGTGGGCGAAGTCACATGAGTGGATTCGGCAAGATGAGAGTTACCAACACATCGTTGTGCGGTGGTGACGATGCATTTCACAAGTTGCGCATTCAGTTATTGGCCCTTACGACATCTTTTTGGCCTCCAAGTGTATAGATTCGGCGTCTAGTAAGCTATTGTGACTTGATGTGTGCCGACTGCGGTGAAGAACCAGACCTGTGGCACCTGCATATCTCCGAACGCCTCAAACCTACTCACAGCATGCTTACTGGCTGAACCCATACACAACTCCTTCAACCCGTCACCAATCACCGGTCAGATGATCTCGAGGTTCGGTGAGTTTGTAGGCGAGCTGCAAATCGCCGAGCCAGATTCGGCGTCTTCAGTCGGCTGCGCGCCACGAGGGAGGCAAATTGACGCGTGCGCGATTCCGAGGTGTTTGTTCCCCGCCTCTGCGGATCGGGCTTCAGTATTCTGTCTGCCCCCAAGCTGCCATCTCTTCATCAAACTGCGTAAATATCAACGAGCGCCAGGCTCCGGTGGATCTCTACGATAACTAACATGATCATCGATGCGTAACGAAGACTTGAACCGGAGCCATGTGGATCAGGTACTTTCGAGTTGCTGGACTGCGCCGTTCGCGGACTTCGCGGAACGTTAGGGAACCCTTCATCGATCGCCGCTTCACAGAGACATCCCCTATCGGCGATAACTGCAAACAGGACTATGCGGCAACTGTTTACGTATCACTGACACAGTGTTTGGGACACCAGCCGCGATCGTGTCGGTGTTTCAAGCACTAGCACGCTGAAATCGCGGTTGTGTGAGAATTTCAGTGTAAACTGGCGCAGAATGTACCTGAGTTGGTCTGAAGAGAATGTCCGATGAATTAGGAGAATAGGGTGTGTGTCTGAAAGCGACACAAAATCCTGTGACCTCGCAATCGCACCGCGCACAAAGACCACCCACGCTCAGAGTACATCGCATGTCAAGACATCACATCATCGTGAACAATTGGGCTGGCGCTACTCTATGTTGTTTGCCGGTACGTCATCCCCTGAATTTACACTTACGTTGTGGCGGGTCTTGACCACGCGTAGTCCCGGCAACGTAGGCTCAACCTGTCACCTTTACAATACTATGAAGAGTCAGTCTAGAGTATGGATTTCGACCGTAATCATAGTATATCTCAAACCTTGTCGTCGCGACCACCTTCAGCTCTTGAGCCGGAGAATGGCCACTGCATGATCAGCCGGCACCCCGCCACGCGAATCCGCATGCTTATTTCCCTGTTCGGACCGCGCCACACGCAACCACGATCGAACAAAAGTACGGGTTTACCTCTGCGGCCGCTAAGAGCTAAACAACATCCGACTCGTCCGCGCCGTCGAAACGGACCGCGCGCTCTGATCACATTCGGCCCGAGGCGTGATTCGGACCGAGCGTTCATAATTCTTGCATTTTCATTGACCCTCATCATGAGCGTTGCTGGAGTATTCCCACAATGATTTGCCTCGCAGGAGTACAGGCGTCTTTGTAGGCGCTGCCTTTTTGTCAGGCCTCTGCCCAGCAGCTCGTTGCGCGTCTTTCGTCGTCAATGAATGCGGCACTACAGCTGCCCAAAGCTAATCCATTGATGCCGGAACACCGGCCCGAATCCTGCAGATCTCGCAGTCTGATATGACTGAACAAAGAACCTCGAGCTTAAACCGCTGTTTCTTCGGAAGTTGCATTGTCCGAGCAATTCCGGTCTGAGTCTGACAGTTGGCGGTATGCTCACGCGACCGCATCCATGTCAATCGATTGTCTCAGGTTTGGCCACCCATACGGCTCGGCGATAGGCGGAACAGATTGCGCCTTTGATCCTCAAGAGAGTTTGCAGCTGTCCGCGGCCTCCGAGTGCTTCCGAGCGCTCGGTTGTTTCAATGTTCGTACTCAGCGGCGAGGAGCGTTCGCAGCAGCTCATTCGACTAACGTTTCAATGGGCCCATAGAGCGCAGATCTGGTCCAGCAGCTGATCCTCTGAGTATATGCATGCTGCCTCGTGGGCGTGCGCTCATCGATCTATGGGAACAAGAATACCTCCGCTCAAACTTCATCACGCGGTCGCCCTCGTGGTGCTGCGCTCCGGGTACCAGCACCCAATCATCCAGAACTGGTGAATCCGCTTTTTTTGATCACAGGTGGAGGAGTTTCATGCACCCTCTGGGGCACTCGCCGCGGTCGTTCATCTCTCCCATCGCTCCGCGGTCCGAGTCGCCTCTCATCCTCCGCCACATCAACCCTGGCATCTAGACCACGAACCCCTGACCAGCGGGGGTTACAAGACTCAGCCGCTTGATTGCGCAGATAGGAGTCTGCGGGCATGCATCATTGTATTTGATGATCAGGTGAACATTGAGCACAAGGCCGGGCCGACCTCAGGATCGAGCGGCTCCGAAATAACCGAAGTCGCCGCAGAGGGGATCGACGCTTACATAGCCGTGGAGACCGTCCCGGATGCGCGGGTGCGGACGCAGCGTCACCACATCATAACCAGCTGAGCGGCGCGCCAACTGGGGAGGGCGGGGAAGCCACTCTGAAAAGCGCATCGTCGAAAGTGGTATGCTACAATAGACATCGATGAAGTAGCGATTGCGATTTCATTAGCTGCACTGAAAGTCTGTTTGAGATGAATATGATGCAGAAGGTTGATAGCCGGACCGCGGGAACATAAGATAGACAGCATAACGTGCGAGACGATAGGACTAGGCGAAGCATGATGCACGCTAAGCAGATCAAGTGAGCACAAAATGAATCGAAGCATCCACATCGAACGTCACTCCCTCTTGTGCCCACAGCACGTGGACGGAGATGAACACCGCGTCCGTTCGCCGGTTGTGGGGTATGATGCAGGGTCAGCGCCAGCATTGTAAAACTTATCAGCGCAAGTCGGCCACCGCGCGGCAAATGCGCCCGCGCACGGGAGGTGAAAGGACATATGAAAAGTTGGCTGTTGTGCAGGAGATGTAGCTTGATATGGAAGCAATACTTGAACAGGCTGACTTGTACACATGACGCGTAGGAGGACGAGACGGGAAATAGACTGCAAAGCACGGAGAACGCAGGGGAGAGCCGGGCAATTCCGTAACGACGACGACATTGCATCGTGCGGTGGGTGTTTGGTTCATGAGACGTAGATGTAGATTGTCCTGGTGGATCGCGAGAACACATCAGTTTGACAAGGGAAGTAATTGGGATGGGGGTGACGCGCATTGGCAGCGTAAGGTAGGGAGGACGTAAATGGAGGCCAAATTGGAGAAAGTATTGAGCATACGCGTGGGTGCATGTTGAAAAGAGCACGAAGGAGGCAGAAAAACTGGGCACAGGGTAAATGCGGTGGCAGGAGAGTGATGCAATGGGCAGAGGGCGATGCAGGGGCATACACAGAGGCTCGGTCACTGGTTGAGCGAGCCATACACGCGCAACAGAAGCTCGCGCCGCGCATTCTCGCACACGTAGAAACCCGGGATCCGAGCGATTGAGTGTTGAGGCATTGTAAAGGGGCGTGATGAGGAGATGGAGTGGGCGAAAAAGATAGATGAGACGGCAATCCGCACGAGGGGGAGGCGAACATGAATGAAGGCTGGAAAAAATTGCGTTAGCGCGATGTGAGATGCGTGTCGAACAAGCGCTACTTACGATGTGGTCGACAGATGGTGTACACGTGATGCTAGATGGACAGACGGCGGGCTGGCGGGATTGTCGGCGGACGTGAGCTGCCGTGAGAAGCGCCGCCCGCCCAGTCGAAAAGACAGGGCGTCAGGCATAACCAGGTACCGGATGACCTGGGTGCTTGTCTCGAACGTGGCGGAAGAGGTCGTGTTTGCGCTGGTACTGCTTCCCACACTCGGGATAGTCACATGAATAATCCTTTTCGTTCGTGTGACCTGCGCGTCAACGATGAGCCCCGAAGCCTGTCACGCACGCGACGCGACGCGCGACTCACACTTGAGATGGTACTTGACGTCGGACGGAAAATCAAAGCGCCAGTTGCAACCAGGATAAGGGCACGCCTGCGGTTTCTCACTATACTTGTGGATCTTCTCGTGTGCGTCAAGCTCGGGCTTGTTGGGAAATCGCTGCTGACACTCCTCGCGTGAGCAACTATACATCATCTCCTGGTAGGCGGCCGTGCTTGGTGCTGGTCTCATACTGGTTCCGGATACACCAGGCGGGAGGAGGTGCGGTTGGCGCATGTTGGGCGGTGCATTGCGGGTCGGCGGAGACATGGGCATGGCAGCTCCACCACGAATGGGCGGTAGAGTGAGCGAGCTCATTGCCGGCACAAATCCGGCGCCCGGTGGTGCGGTCATCGATCGACTCGTGGGACTGGTTGCATAGGAGGCATAATGATGTTGCTGTTGCTGTTGGTGGCCGTATCCAGAGGGAAGCGGGGGAACTTCGTCGTCTTCCGCAATGGCCGTCCGTGTGTAGTCGGTCGGTCGCCGCATGGGGGCTCGAGGGGTGCCCGCGCTCAGCCGGCGGAGAGCATCTTGGTCATGCGCGCGCATGTCACGCTGCACGTATTGTGGTGCCTGCTGCATCTGAAGTTGCTGCTGGTACGCGAGCCGTTGCTGCTGCTGGTGTTGGTCTACTGCAGCATAATACGGAAAATGGTTTGGGCTGTTATACGCCATGGTATTCGGGCCAAGACTCGCGAGCGAGAAATCCAAAGCGGAGAGAGGGGGGCACGAGAGGGGTCAAGGCACGAGGCTGGCTTTATACAATGCGCATCTGCCCGAGTGACACCTCGACCCGGCGACGGCAATGGGACCGACAGGCAGTCAGAATAGACAGCTAGCCCTCACGTGACGTGCGCGAAAACGCCACGCCACGGACCGCGGACGCAGACGCAGAAAATCAAAAAGACACATTGCTGATCCCGCCCGTGCAAAATGAGCCCCATCAGCGCCCTCCCCGCGTCCGACCTCCCTTGCCCTCTCCGGTATTTCCACAGACGATCTCGACCGCGGTCCGCTGTCCGTGCTCGACGATGGCCGGCGATGAACGACTGATGTCCCTGAAATCATGCACGCCGCTT
>Ga0247815_10003999_pt1 | contig 10457 bp, 8 predicted proteins | sample UWRJL194509B1_FD_181014 | JGI IMG/M metagenome (GOLD analysis project Ga0247815, IMG submission 181014) | Plant litter microbial communities from Arlington Agricultural Research Station in Wisconsin, United States - UWRJ-L194-509B-1 | ecosystem: Environmental > Terrestrial > Plant litter >... | reverse complement strand
ATATTCGGCGCGCCCATCGACGGCTGGCCAGCCAGCTATAAACCAGCACATTGCAGAGCACGACGATGCCGCCCAGCCACAGTTGAAGCTGCGACGTCAGGCCTGCGGGATAGATCAGCGGGATCAGGTAATGCTCGATAAAGCCGCCGTCATAGCCTTGCGTGCCGGCCCGGCTGCGCAACGCGTTCTCCAGCGGGGTCAACGGGCAGTAGAGATGGCAGAACTCCACCAACGCGCCCCACACCAATGCCGGAACATGCAGGATCACCAGCCAGCGCCAACGCAGCACCAACAGCCCGCCAAACAATACGAACACAATGAACAACAGATGCACCACGACGACGGCGTCGGCGGCCAGGCGAAAAAACATGGGTAAATCCTGCGGTGGCGTGGCTATAAAAGCGCGATCTTTCAAACCCGGTTAAAGTTCAATAATCCACTGATAAATATAAATATTTTATTATTTTCCGGCTTTCTTGAACCTGGCATGGACTTTTTCTGAAACACGACAGTCGGAGTATTTAAGCAGCACAAACTTTACGCCGGTTTGGCAAAAGCTTGAACTGTTAAAGCCACTCCACGAACACCAGAAGGAACTCGTCATGGGCATCGGCACAATTCTTATCATTATCCTGATCTTGCTGTTGGTTGGTGGTCTGCCGGTATTCCCGCACTCCCGCAGCTGGGGTTACGGTCCGTCGGGCATCATCGGTACTATCCTCGTTATTCTGTTGATATTGGTATTGCTCGGAAGGATCTAACTTCCCGGCTGTCACCAAAAACCCTGCCGATCCGGCGGGGTTTTTTATTGGATTGGATAAAATCCGGGTTTGCAGTTTCAGCCAGTAAAACGCTTCGCGGGCAAGCCTCGCTGCAACGAAAGTCGCTCAAACAAAAACGCCCCGAATCATTCGGGGCGTTTTGTCTTGCGGGTTACTTCACATCAGGCCGATCAGTGCGACACCGCGCCGCTGGCGCCAAGGCCAGTCTGCGAGCGTACGAACTGCGGGTAGAACAGGGCGCGCTCGCCCTCCGCCGCTTTCGACTTGTCGGTGATGGAGAAGAACCAGATACCGACGAAGGCGATGGCGATGGAGAACAGCGCCGGGTATTCGTACGGGAAGATGGCCTTCGGATTGTGCAGGATCGATACCCAGATGGTCGGCCCGAGCACCATCAGCACCACGGCGCTGATCAAGCCCATCCAGCCGCCGATCATGGCGCCACGGGTGGTCAGGTTTTTCCAGTACATGGAAAGCAGCAGGACCGGGAAGTTACAGCTCGCCGCGATGGAGAACGCCAGGCCAACCATGAACGCGATGTTCTGGCTTTCGAAGGCGATGCCCAGGAGGATTGCCACGATTGCCAGGGCAATGGTGGTGATCTTCGAAACGCGGATTTCGTCTTTCTCGTTGGCTTTGCCGGCCTTGATCACACTGGCGTACAAGTCATGGGAAACTGCCGAAGCGCCCGCCAGGGTCAAACCGGCAACCACTGCCAGGATGGTGGCGAAAGCAACTGCCGAGATGAAACCCAGGAACAGACTGCCACCGACCGCATTGGCCAAGTGAACCGCTGCCATGTTGTTACCGCCCAACAGCGCACCCGCTGCGTCCTTGAACGCCGGATTGGTGCTGACCAGCAGGATCGCGCCAAAGCCGATGATGAAGGTCAGGATGTAGAAGTAGCCGATGAAACCGGTGGCGTACAGCACCGACTTACGGGCTTCTTTGGCGTCGCTTACGGTGAAGAAGCGCATCAGGATGTGCGGCAGGCCAGCAGTACCGAACATCAGTGCCAGACCCAGGGAGAACGCCGAGATCGGATCCTTGACCAGACCGCCCGGGCTCATGATCGCTTCACCTTTAGGGTGAACCTTGACCGCTTCGGAGAACAGCATGTTGAAGTCGAAGTTGACGTGTTTCATGACCATCAGGGCCATGAACGACGCGCCGGACAACAGCATCACGGCCTTGATGATTTGCACCCAGGTCGTGGCGAGCATGCCGCCGAACAGCACATACAGGCACATCAGGATACCGACCAACACCACCGCAACCGCGTAGTCCAGCCCGAACAGCAGCTGGATCAGCTTGCCGGCGCCAACCATCTGCGCGATCAGGTAGAACGCAACCACTACCAGCGAACCACAGGCAGACAGGGTACGGATCTCTTTCTGCTTGAGGCGATAGGACGCCACGTCAGCAAACGTGTACTTACCCAGGTTACGCAAGCGCTCGGCGATCAGGAACAGAATGATCGGCCAGCCCACCAGGAAGCCGATCGAGTAGATCAGGCCGTCGTAGCCGGAGGTGTAAACCAGCGCGGAAATACCCAGGAAGGAAGCGGCTGACATATAGTCACCCGCAATCGCCAGGCCATTCTGGAAGCCGGTGATCTTGCCGCCTGCCGAATAGTAGTCTGCTGCTGTCTTGTTCTTCTTCGATGCCCAATACGTGATGTACAGGGTAAGGCCGACGAAAATGACGAACATGACGATCGCCGAAACGTTCAGCGGTTGTTTCTGCACAGCGCCAGTCAACGCTTCTGCCGCCCAGAGGGACGGCGCGAAGGCGGCCAGGCCGAATACTGCCAAGAGGCGCCGGATCATTGCTGAGCCTCCTTCAGGATCGCGTTGTTCAGGTCATCGAATTCACCGTTTGCGCGGCGAACGTAGATCGCGGTCAATATGAAAGCAGACAGGATCAAACCGACCCCGATAGGCATTCCCCAGGTGATCGTTGATGTCGGGCTTAACTTGGCCCCCAGAATGTGGGGTCCATAAGCAATCAAAAGGATAAAGGCCGCATACAGGCCAAGCATGATCGCCGAGAGAATCCAGGCGAAGCGCTCTCTTTTTGATACCAGCTCCTTGAAACGGGGGCTGTTTTGAATCGAGAGGTAAATGCTGTCGTTCATTGTTTTTGTCCTCGCAGCACAGATGAGATGTCACGCATTCACTTTAGTCAGGTCTGGCGCGCACTCCAGACGACCTTAGTATTAGAACGACACTGTAGGACCGACTATTGGGACCGGCTTTAGCCGGGAAGGCTGCATACCGGCGATATAGATATCGTGAATGTTTCGACCCCTTCCCGGCTAAAGCCGGTCCCACGGGAAAAATGCGCTCACGCAAAGCACAAAAAAGCCGCCCGGTCGTTGAACCGGGCGGCTTTGGCGTTACGTCAATCGAGGCGGCTTATTTGCCAGTCCACTCCTTGACGCGGTCCGGGTGCTTGGCGACCCAGTCCTTGGCTGCGGCTTCAGGTTTGGCGCCGTCCTGAATGGCCAGCATCACTTCGCCGATTTCATCCTTGGAAGCCCACTGGAACTTCTTCAGGAAATCGACAACTTCCGGTGCCTTGGTGGCCAGTTCTTTACTGCCGATACTGTCCACGGTTTCAGCTGCACCGTAGACACCTTTTGGATCTTCCAGAAACTTCAACTTCCACTTGGCGAACATCCAGTGTGGCACCCAGCCAGTCACCGCGATGGATTGCTCTTTTGGATAGGCCCGGGTGAGCTCCGCGATCATGCCCGCGCCCGAACTGGCTTGCAGTTTGTAACCATCCAGACCGTAGTCCTTGATGGCCTGATCGGTCTTGATCATAACGCCCGAGCCGGCATCGATCCCGACAATCTTCTTCTTGAAGGAGTCATCGGTCTTGAGATCTTCGATGCTCTTGGCTTTCACGTACTCAGGCACGATCAGGCCAATCTTGGCGTCCTTGAAGTTGGAACCGTAGTTCACAACGTTGTCTTTGTTCTTGGTCATGTACTCGCCATGAGTGACCGGCAACCAGGCCGACAACATCATGTCCAGTTTGCCGGTCGCCACGCCCTGCCACATGATCCCGGCCGCAACGGCTTGCAGTTTTACGTCATAACCGAGCTTCTGCCTGATGACTTCCGCGGCAACGTTCGTCGTGGCAACGCTATCGGACCAACCGTCGACATAGCCAATGCTCACTTCTTTGGCCGAGGCCAGCGTGGAACTGACAGCAAGCGCCAAAGCGGCACTCACGCCCAGGATTTTTCGCATCTTCATCGTTACTTCCCCGGTAGTCCTGCGCCCGACGGCGGTCGGGCATCGTTGACGTTGTTATTAAGGTTGCAGGTCGCGCCCAACTTTGGAGCACCGCGCACCTTTCACGCTTCAACCACTGTTGCGAACGATGACCAGCACCGTGTCGACGCCTTGATAATCAACCGTGGCGATGATGGAACGTGCTCTGTCAACGACGTCAATGCATCGGGAAACGACATCACACGGCCATCAACGACATCCATGTCGTAAAACGCGCTTTGGTCCGTCCGGAAATTGCATGTCGAAGGTATCGCGGTGAGCCCGGGGGAAAATTGCGGCAGTCAGCTGGCGTCGCCGCCGCTGGCAAACCCAGTGCTAAGATGCGGCCTTCGCCCCATTTCGGCCCGATCATGCCCGCCACTTCCCGCTCATTCCTTGTGCCCTATCTGTTCGCTTGCCTGCTTGGCGTGATTGCCATGTGCAGTTACTGGTACGCGATGGGCAAGCCGGTGATTCTCCCGGACGCCGCCACCCCGACTCATAAGCTGCAATGCGCGTCGTACACGCCGTTCGACAAAGACCAGTCGCCGTTCGACCAGCCTTTCAAGCTGCGACCCGAGCGCATGGACGCTGACCTGGCCCTGCTTGCCACGCGTTTCGAATGCATCCGCACTTACTCGATGACAGGCCTGGAAGCGATCCCTGCATTGGCGCGCAAACACGGGTTGAAGCTGATGCTGGGCGCCTGGATCAACAGCAATCCACAGGACACGGCCAAGGAAGTCGACGCGCTGATCGCTTCGGCCAATGCCAATCCGGATGTTGTCAGATCGGTCATCGTCGGCAACGAAGCCTTGCTGCGCAAGGAGGTCACTGGCGCGCAGCTGGCGAAGCTGATCGGTCAGGTCAAAAGCCAGGTCAAACAACCCGTGACCTATGCCGACGTGTGGGAGTTCTGGCTGCAATATCCGGAAGTCGCACCGGCCGTGGACTTCCTGACCATCCACTTGCTGCCTTACTGGGAAGACGACCCCAAAGGCATCGATGACGCACTGGCCCACGTGGCGCAGATCCGACAGATATTCGGCAGCAAATTCGCGCCCAAGGACATCGTGATCGGCGAAACCGGTTGGCCCAGCGAAGGCCGCCAGCGGGAAACCGCGCTGCCCAGTCGGGTCAACGAAGCGAAGTTCATTCGTGGTTTTGTCGCCATGGCCGAGCAGAACGGCTGGCACTACAACCTGATTGAAGCCTTCGACCAACCCTGGAAACGCGCCGCCGAAGGCGCGGTGGGCGGTTACTGGGGGCTGTTCGACGCTGATCGCCAGGAAAAAGGCGTGCTGGCCGGACCGGTTTCCAATCTGGGCTGGTGGCCGTTCTGGCTGAGCGTGAGTGGTGGAATTTTCCTGCTGACCCTGGCGTTTGCCGGCCGTGTCGCCACTCACCGCAACGCGCTGATTCTTCCGCTGCTGGCCGCACTGGCCGCTTGTTGTATCGGCACCTGGGGTGAACTGGCGCGCATCACCAGTCGCTTCTACGGCGAATACATTTGGGCCGCCTTGCTGGTGGGTTTGAATCTGCTGGTGCTGGCCCATGCGGCACTGGTGCTGTCGGCGGGTGATGGCTGGCGCAACAAGGCGCTGTCGTGGCTTGAGGCGCGAGCGGGCTGGCTGGTGGCCGCGGCAGGTTTCGCGGCGGCGATCATGATGCTGGCCATGGTGTTTGATCCGCGCTACCGAAGCTTTGCGACCCCGACCCTGATTGTGCCCGCGCTGTTCTATCTGGCGCGCCCCGTGGCGGTCCCTCGTCGTGAAGTCGCATTGTTGACGTTTATCGTCGGCGCAGGCATCGCGCCACAACTGTTCCGCGAAGGCCTTGCCAATCAGCAAGCGCTGGGCTGGGCGCTGGTCAGCGTGCTGATGACCGCAGCGTTGTGGCGCTGTTTGCGAGTGCGGCAGCAGCAATCCGTTACGGCGCTGCGCGCTGCGCCATCGGTGTAACCCCGGCCACACGGAAACATATTGTGTTACCTCATCAGCACAGCGAACACCGCAAGCGGGTAACACGGAAACAAATGGTATGGATTTCTTGCCTGTCGCGCTTAGGCACTAAACCCTAAGTCTTTGTTTTTAAAGCATTTGCAAAAGTTGGCACAGCTCCTGCTATATCTCTGGCATAACAAGAATAAAAAGTGGCATACCTAATAAAAACAAGACGTAACGGCTCTGACATAACAAAAACAACGGCACAGAGACGCAGCTAACAGATTTTTTTGGAGTGGATCAGCTTTACAGAAGCGCCGTAAGGAGCTTCGCAACCGGGCAGAGAACAATAAAACTACCCTCAGGTAGCTCCCGAACTGGTTGGATCAGCCACATCGATCAAAGTGAATCAGCGCTCAAAAAAATACGTTTGCTCTTGATCCCGCATGGGGATCGCACAAGAAAGCTGGAAAGGGACCGGTCGCCAAAAACAAGAACAGACCGCCCTGAATAATAAAAATAGAGCATGCAAAACAATTAAAAGGGGAGCTCCGGCTCCCCTTTATGCTGTCTGGGGTTTGGGGTATTGAATCCAACGAAATCGTGTTTCAGAAATCTGATCAGGCCTTTTGCTTCGGCGCACGAACCAGTCGCAACCCCGCAATCACCACCGCAAAAACCCCGAGGCTTGCGCTGTAAAGCACCAGTGCCGCAATCCCCAGCAGTAATGCCAACACCGCCAGGCGCCAACCGGCAATGCCGCGTAAAAAGAACGCCACCAGCGAAACCGCCAGCGCCGACCAGGAAATAATCCCGAAGTGGATCATCCAGCCCAGTCCCGAACGAAGCTGGCACTCCCATTGCAAGGCCTCATTGGCACAGATGCCAACCCATTGCGCGTCTTCCATTAACAGGTAACGCACGCCATAGCTGGCGCCGAGCCAGATTGGCAAGGCGATCAGCAACAGAATCAGGGGCAAACGGCGAGGCATCGAGGACTCCATCCAGGTCAAAACTTTGGCGCGAAATGGCGCCCAGAATAGCGGCCTCGCCTCGCCATGCAAGGGCTGCGGGCGAATTTAACGCACCGTGCTTCGCTATTGATGCAACAGAACGTGTATTGTCTCGAAGATTTTACGAAACTTAAGACTGTCAGTGCGGCACTTGGCACTCGATCAGCGGTCATAGCCCGCGTACCTCATCAGCACTTCGTTCCCAAGGGATTTAGTCATGCTCCGTTTTCTGCGCTTTGCTGCCGTCATTGGCGGCCTCTGTTTGAGTGCGTCCGCTATGGCGGTCAATGTCGACCCCGCCACTTATGGCTTCCCTCTGACCAACCCGTTCGAAGCGACCATCGCCACGACACCTCCGGACCTACGCCCGGATCTGCCGGCTGATGAGGATATCGACCAGGACGATTACACCCTCAATCTGCACCCCGAGCGCGAGTTCACCCTGCCGGATAACTTCTGGGCAGTGAAAAAACTGCGTTATCGCCTGGCCAAACAGGATCATCCGGCACCGCTGATCTTCCTGATCGCCGGCACCGGCGCACCTTATAACAGCACCCTGAACGAGTTTCTGAAGAAGCTTTATTACGGCGCTGGCTACAACGTGGTGCAACTGTCTTCGCCAACCAGCTATGACTTCATGAGTTCGGCCTCGCGTTTTGCAACGCCGGGTGTCTCCAAGGAAGATGCCGAAGACCTGTACCGCGTCATGCAGGGCGTTCGCGCGCAGCAGACCAAGCTGCAAGTCACCGACTATTACCTGACTGGTTACAGCCTGGGCGCACTGGATGCTGCATTCGTCGCCCACCTGGACGAAACCCGTCGCAGCTTCAACTTCAAGAAAGTCCTTCTGATCAACCCGCCGGTGAACCTTTATACGTCGATCACCAACCTCGACAAACTGGTGCAGACCAACGTCAAGGGCATCGACAACAGCACCACGTTTTATGAACTGGTCCTGGAAAAGCTGACCCGCTACTTCCGTCAGAAAGGCTATATCGATCTCAACGACGCATTGCTCTACGACTTCCAGCAGTCCAAGCAGCATTTGACCAACGAACAAATGGCCATGCTGATCGGCACTTCGTTCCGATTCTCTTCGGCTGACATCGCGTTCACTTCCGACCTGATCAACCGTCGCGGTCTGATTACGCCGCCGAAGTTTCCGATCACTGAAGGCACCAGCCTGTCGCCGTTCCTAAGGCGCGCGCTGCAATGCGACTTCGATTGCTACCTGACCGAACAAGTCATCCCGATGTGGCGTGCCCGTACCGATGGCGGCAGTCTGCTGCAACTGGTCGATCAAGTAAGCCTGTACGCGCTCAAGGATTACCTGCACACCAGCACCAAGATCTCCGTCATGCATAACGCTGACGACGTGATCCTGGGCGCCGGCGACCTGGGTTTCCTGCGCAAGACTTTCGGGGATCGTCTGACCGTTTATCCTTACGGCGGACATTGCGGCAACCTTAATTACCGCGTCAACAGCGACGCCATGCTGGAGTTTTTCCGTGGCTAAACGTCTTTTACTCATCGCCGCCCTGCTCTGCTCGGGCGCGACCTATGCCGCTGACGCGACCAACAGCAACCTTGCGGCCCACCCCGCCACCGTCGCCCGCGAGGACGATGCAGACGGCTTCACGCATCCGCTGAACGCCTTGAAGTTCAATCCGGGCCTGGACCAGCGGGAATTCGAACGCGCCACGCTCAACGCGCTGGAAGTCTACGACCCGCTGGAATCGATGAACCGTCGGGTCTACCACTTCAACTATCGCTTTGACGAATGGGTATTCCTGCCAGTCGTCAACGGCTACAAATATGTCACACCGAGCTTCCTGCGTACCGGCGTCAGCAACTTCTTCGCCAACCTGGGCGATGTGCCGAACCTGCTGAACAGCCTGTTGCAGTTCAAGGGCAAGCGTTCGCTGGATACCACCGGTCGTCTGCTGGTCAACACCACCATCGGCATCGCCGGCCTGTGGGACCCGGCAACCATGATGGGCCTCCCCCGCCAGGCTGAAGACTTTGGTCAGACCCTGGGCTTCTACGGCGTACCCGGCGGCCCATACCTGGTCCTGCCGTTCCTTGGCCCATCGAACCTGCGTGACACTGGCGGCCTGGTATTCGACTTCGCTGCCGAATCCCAGATCAACTTCCTGAACGTCTCGCAAGTCAGCTCGGACCACCCGGAACTGTACGCCCTGCGAATCGTCGACCGCCGTTACACCACCAGCTTCCGCTACGGCCAGATGAACTCGCCGTTTGAATACGAGAAAGTGCGCTACGTCTACACCGAAGCCCGCAAGTTGCAGATTGCCGAGTAACTGAAAGGCTTTACCAGAACGGCCAACCGGAGCGATCGGGTTGGCCGTTTTTTATGGGTGAAACCAAATGTCTGCGACACTCTGTTGCCGATACTTTTATCGCATGTATATCCGGCAGCGTCGGTGACGCATATTCACCTTTGCGCCCTTACGGCGCCCTACTTTGTCTTGGCAAAGTAGGCAAACCGTCCGCTCCTTTGTCCGGTCCCGCTTCGCGGGATTCCCTCGCTCCGGCATTGCTCCGTGGGTCGCCGCAAAGGGCCATCCCTGGCCCGGTGCGGCTAACTCGGCATCCTTGCCGAGCCCCTCACTGCGCAATGCCTGCGCTCGGCCGTCCACAAGTCGCAATTGTGTCGCCCATACGTTCTGCGCACATTCACCTACCCAAGATTTACTTTGAATCAGGCAGAAAATACCGCCTGAAAATCCGCAACGCTGATCTGCTTTTGCTTTTCCGTGCTCAGATCTGGCAGACACCGCCAAACGCGCGTCGGGAGGCTGAGCGCAGGTGTCGTGGTGTGGGGCGACCGGCATGGATGCCGGTCGAGCGCCGTTGCGCCAGGGATGGCGCGTCGGCGCGTACCCACACCACGGCACCGGAGCGAGGGAACCCCTGCGAAGCAGGGGCCGGACGTCAGCGCAGAATGGTTTCGTCCTTTGCCAAAACAAAGGACTCGACCGTCAGGGCGAAACCTCAATAAGCCGCACCGCGAATGCTGTTGGTGCCACTCAATTCGAAAAGCGCGGCGCCGAAACAAAACGCCAGACCGATACGAGCTGGCGGAATACAAGGATCCGATTTGTTGGCGAAGCGTCGCGCCCGCATAACCGGAGAAATCGCCTCGCGAACAAGTTCGCCTCTACATCAACATAAACGATGAATAACACCCGGAATTCGCAACCATCCATCAACCCGACAGGCATACCATAGCCAGCATTCCCACTCGAGGAGCAGGTTCATGACTCAATTTCGCAAAGTGCTGTCGATTCAGGCTGGCCAACCCACTTCTGATGGTGCAGGCGTCAGCCTGACCCGCGTGTTTGGCGGGCCGGGAGTCGAGCAGTTTGACCCGTTTCTGATGCTTGATGAATTCGGTTCGGACAAACCGGATGA
>Ga0247815_10003998_pt1 | contig 10459 bp, 10 predicted proteins | sample UWRJL194509B1_FD_181014 | JGI IMG/M metagenome (GOLD analysis project Ga0247815, IMG submission 181014) | Plant litter microbial communities from Arlington Agricultural Research Station in Wisconsin, United States - UWRJ-L194-509B-1 | ecosystem: Environmental > Terrestrial > Plant litter >... | reverse complement strand
GCAGCACAACTGTATCCCAGTTCGTCCAGCCGGCACCTCCGAGAATACTTCCATCAGCAAGATCATAGTATGCTATCGAAAGTCCCGCCCGGTGGTCGTTCTTGAGATGAGCGATGAGGACCACGTTCAGCGTAGAGTTGCTGCAGTGGCCGTGCGAGGTCGGACTGGCTCCTGGTCGATAACACCATGAGCCAGCATAGGTCTGCTCGATAACGTCGAGCTTCCAGTGCGCTGGACGGGTGAACGCGCCACTGACTGGGTGCGTGGACAAGAAAAGGAGGAAGAAAGGTGCGCAGCGGATCTGTCCGGCGACTCTATCAGTCTCGGAATGGCCCTACCCTGATTTGTCGCGCGACTTACCATGGCTCTTGAGGTTGTTGTGGTGCCAAGGATTGAACTGGGTTCTGACGGTGGGTTAGACTGACGGTCGCGCTCTTATAACCCGCGTACCCACGCGGCGTGGTGTTGGCGGGTTCGGGGCTTCTGACCACAACAGGCGATGATGATGACACATTGAAATGAGTGCCTAGCAGGCCCCACAACGTGGGTAGCTCGATCGGGAGAGTCCTGCACGAGGTGGTGAAAATCACTGTGACAGCGTCAAACATACGACGTTCCGAAGGGTCCGGGGAGCCTCCGGAGCCTCCGGTGCGCCGATAGCCCGCTTGTCGCGCTTGCCAGAACTCCGTTGCAGATGTTGGGTGCCGCACGAGGAGCTCGCGTAGCTCTTGCTGCAAAATCCGACTCTGTCAACATCGATAGCCTGGGCCGACGTGTCAGCAGGCTACGATCGTCGTCGTAGTTGGGACAAGCGCGAGCATGCACAGAAAGCAAAATCTAAACAGCCGAGTAACAAACGGAAGGCATGATCCTGGCCACGAAGACTCGCTATTTGACTGCGAGTAGCACGGCGATGAATATCCCGCGTAGAGACCGCAGATAAGCGAGCTCACATATGTGGTACAGTAATCAGGTGTCGCCAGCAAGTTCGTGACATGGACGACATAAAAGCCTCAATAAGGATAGCAGCTTACAGTTCAGTAGTGTTATATTAGGAGATAGAAGCGGCGAGCGTGGCAAGATTACAAGCGCGATGAGAGCAATGGCAGAAACATAACGTGGGAAAGCGTCATAACGGGACGGGTCGCATGATGTAGAACATAATCGGTAATGAACTGGGCTCTATGTGAGGTTGCACGTGGCAGGAGATATCGGGTTTGACAAATGATGACACATGCCGAGAGCGCGTTTGCCAGTGGTTACTTGGTAGCAATCTTCTGCAGAAGGCGATCAGCACAATAGTGGGGCTTGAAATGAAGTAGCGAACCAGCACGTGGCGTTTAGCGTTCGGGGCGAGGCGGTTCCTGACGAGACATGTCTTGCCTGGTCTCGTCGTTGACGGTACTACTTCCAACGACGACGAGCGACAACGCTTGTCCGTCGTTGATTTGCCCTTGTTGACACGCATGACGCGCACGGTACCGGCGATAAAGACCGAATACAGGAAGAGCGAGGATGAGACCGATGATGGTTAGGACACCGGTCGTTGAGTCGTCAAGTCGAAGCCAAGGTCGGCGAGGCGGCGGCCTGTAGCAGCCGTCAATGACACGCAACTGCGGGCGGTTGGTAGTACACTCTTCGGCGTGGGCAAAAGGCAAGTCATGGTCGTTGTCTTGAGTGGTGAAGCGACAAGTTGCGCTGAATATATTGTCCAGCCCGTCGACCAGGCCAGCCATGCAGACCCCGACTGGCAACGCAATGGCATCCCAGTTCCTCCAGCCCGCACCTCCTAAGATGCTTCCATCTCCCAGATCATAATATGCGATCGAAAGACCAGCGCTGTGGTCGTTATTGATGTGCACGCCGAGGAGCATCTTGAGCGTGGAGTTTGTGCACCGATGATTCAACGGCGGACTGGCTCCTGGACGGTAACACCATGAGCCGGCGTGCGTCTGCTCGATAACATCTAGCTTCCATTGTGCTACACGCGAGAACGCGGCTTCGGCGGGTGGTGTGGCGACGAGTAGAAGGAGAAGACACAAGGAGATCTGATTCGGAGATGTGTTTAGTCTCCGATCCTGAAGCCCGTCGGCCTCATAGGCTTACCATTTCAAAAGCCATTCCAGATATCCAAGTACGAGACTGTATGTGGCAAGTTGTTGCATCTAACTCAAGCGTCCAGCATTTATATCCACCTCGTAGTCGACCCTGCAAGCACTGCCCTTAGAGGGCGTGCCCCGGTATACGTTGCCGTTTCGCCCGAAGCACGTACCGTGTGTGCCGAGACAGACCCTGGACCTTGCCGGATTAGGAGACGTTCCAACCCAGGTCCCAAGCCGGGCTGCGGTGGAAAGAATTCCGGCGCTTATATCTTGACAATGAGAAAGAAGCGGCTAGTTACTGTTGTCTTGGTGTAGGCAGGACGCTACTGGTTGCGCCGCATCATTTGCGACGACCGTTCTCTCATGAAGCCGCTAGACAGTTCAATATACAGTGACATAGAAATTAACACGTGGTTCGGCATTTTCGAGTCCCTTTAGCTGAGCCATAGAGTACCGGTATGCAGACATCGACGAAGATCACAGATGTATTGTGGACATTCGGAGGCAGTCCTAGTCTGCTAAGAATGATTAGCACGCGAGCCTGACCTGAAGCAAAGTCACAGGCCTGACTGAAACCTTTATAAAGTGCGGGCTCAGGGCCACCAATCCAGCACTCGACGAAAACGGACGGGCTCCGACCCAACAATTTTGGACAATGTCGGAGATCCAACCGTGAAAACTCCGACATCATCCAGCCAACGTTAAGATTGAACAGATTATGGCCATCTAAAACGGCCAAAAAATAACCATGAAACCCTTGGGTCAGCTGAAATTAAACGGGGCTTTCGGGAGTTGAACGGAGCGTCACCGCCGAGCTACGATCCAATCGAATTCTAGCTGTGAGACACAATGCAATGGGCGAAGAGGTAAGCACTACGGTCTGTGTATAAACATACAAGTTCTGACTTTCTTCACCGAGCGTGGTGGTGTATATCAGCCATCAGTAACATCATCCCAGCCATGTCTTAGCTCAAAGTGCCTATAATGCGAGGAGCAAATGCAGTGGCAGAGACATCGCTAAAATCGGGTGTCATCTGAAGGCACAGGAGCCACGCATCAAACAGAGTTTATCTCAGGGGCCGAAAATGCAATTATAACGGGAGGATAGCGGGAAAGCGAGGGGAGCGAGGGTAGAACAAAGTGGCATGGGTTAGCGATGTGACGAAAATAGTTCAATAATACAGAATCGAAAGTGAAGTTGCGTAGGGTGGTGATGTCGGGCTCGAAGAAGATAGGGACATAGACGCGCAGGTTAGGTAGCAGTCGTCTGCAGATACAGTTGAGCACACCAGACCAACTTCATTCGAAGGAAGGCTACACACCGACGCTTAGCTTTCGTAAGAATCTCAGTTGTCGGGATGGCCGGGTTCAGGACGAGACGCGTCCTGGTCAACGCCGCTGCTATCGACAGCGCCACCTTCGAGGCCAATGAGTGGCAGGGCCTGTTCGTCCTCGATCCTCGCCTGCCGCCGCGCACAACGCCTACAGTACCGCCGGTAGAGCTCGTATAGAGGAAGTGCAAGGATAAGACTGATGACGGCTAGGATGGCGCTGGTCGATTCGTCGAGTCGAAACCAAGGATGATGAGGAGGCGGTTTATAGCATCCATCGGCGACACGCAGCTGTGCGCGATTGACAGCGCACTCCCCAAGGTGTGAGTTGGGTGTGTCGTGATCGTTGTCGGCGATGGTGAAGCGACAGGTCGTGGTGTACGCGTCACCCAACCCGACGACCTGCCCACTCAGGCACACACCGACTGGCAGCATGACACTGTCCCAGTTTGCCCAGCCCGCACCTCCGAGGATACTTCCGTCGGAGAGATCATAGTATGCAATCGAAAGTCCTGCGCCGTGCTCGTTCGTGATATGGGTGTTGAGGACCACGTTCAGCGTAGAGTTGCTGCAGCGGCCGTGCGATGTCGGACTGGCTCCTGGTCGATAACACCACGAGCCAGCATAAGTTTGCTCGATCAAATCGAGCTTCCAGCTCGCAGAGTGCGTAAATGCGCCTTCGACGGGAAGAGTGGCAAGCAACAGTATGTGGAAGCGGAGGAACGTGCGGATCTGTCCGGTAATTCTGTCAATCTCCGTAGGCACTGTCTTGACTTGTTGCGCGACTTACCAACGTTCCTAAGGCCATTGTGATGCGAAGGAATGAATTGGGGTCTGACGGTGAGTCGGAGTCGTGTCGCGGTTTTTAAACCGTTGGCAATGCCCCAGAAATCACAGTTTGTAGAAGAGTCACCTGGGCGCCTGGCTGAGGTAGAAGATACGGGATCGCCGCTGCCTGTATTGGGCGGCAAATGGGGAGTGAAGGTGAGTTCAACAAACACTGAGTTTGGGGCGCGATGCAAGTACTGCCGGGCGACCAAAGCAATCTGCTGACAGTTCAGCGTCACCAAAATGAGCCGATGATTAGTCAGGAACCAGCCTTCCTCGGCAACATGCACGCGACCTATAGAACTTGTTTCATGAATATGCGTAGGATGGGAAGGAGTAAGATGTGTCGAAAGGACTGCGTATAGCAGTCGAGTGCAAATGCGCCCCTCGCTCATGAGGCCGCTGGACATCGCTAGTGGCGCGATATGTAAACATTGTGGATTTCAACATTGACAGCATTTTGCAGCGCGTTGTAGAGCACAGATGATCTATCAGGGGCAGATACGGGAAAGCACGGGAGGCCAACTGCAGAGCAGCGAGTGCGAGACGAGGACGCAGGGCGTAGCAAGTGACGCGACTGGGAGAGCATAGTGATGCGAAGCTGGGCGAGATCGGGCAGATTGATTTCGCTAGTGAAATTGTGAGGATATGGAGATATCGGGCTGGACGGATATGAGGTGACAGGGAAGGATCTACAAAGGAGATAGCGTCGTCTGCAAATGACGGTTAACACGGAGAAATAACATGAATCCAAACAGGGCCACGAACCGACTTTCAGCTCTCGGTGCGTGACGGCTCGAAGGGAGACACGTTCTGGCTGACCCATTCGTCGACGACTCCACTTTCGAGGCCAATGAGCGGCTGCGCATGTTCATCCTGAACTTTCGCCTCCTGTCGCGCACGACGTGTTTGATATCGGCGATATAATCCGAATAAAGGAAGTGCGAGGATGAATCTGATGATGGCCAGCATGGTGCTGGACGAGTCGTCGAGTCGAAGCCAAGGGCGGCGAGGAGGCGGCGTGTAGCAACCATCGGCGACGCGCAGCTGGGCTTGATTGACAGCGCATTCCCATAGATGCGAGGAAGGTGTGTCGTGATCGTTATCGGCAATGGAAAAGCGACAGGTCGTGGTACACGCTTCCAATCCATCGACCTGGTCACTCATACACACGCCGACTGGTAGTGCAACAGTGTCCCAGCTTGCCCAGCTCGCACCGCCGATAGCACTTCCATCTACGGGGTCGTAGTATGCGATGGAAAGTCCCGCGCCATGGTCGTTCTTGATGTGCACGTGGAGCAGCCCCTTCAGCGTTGAATTACTGCAGTGGCCGCGCGAGTTTGAACTGGCTCCTGGTCTATAACACCATGAGCCAGCATATGTCTGCTCGATATCATCGAGTTTCCAGCGTGCGGGACGAGTGAAGGCGGTATCGGCGGGGAGCGCCGCGACGAACAGGAGGAAAAGAAGCGAGCAGTTCTGTCCAACCACACCATGCCCACACTTGCGTCTCTTTGAACTTACCATTGCTCAGAGCCTCTTGCGGATCAAATATAATACTGGTACAGTCCGAGGATGTCTGGCTGCAGTCTGCCGCAATGCTCTCGCTTCTCGCACTCGCAGGTCGTTGGTTCCGCGCGCGTGCGATCCGGGTTTCGAGCCACATGTCAACCCAAATGCAGTCGGATTGAACGCGAAATCATCGCATCTCATCCGACCGCGAATCTTGCTGCTCAACTCATCCAGTCACGGCCACAGCAACAAAGGCAGACATTGGAGCCGGCGCGGGAGAAACGAATGGCGGCTAGTGTCTCTCCCCTGACCTGCAAGCACCCGCCTGCCCTCGTCCGTCAGCGTTGAACCCGCCGTTCCTGAACTTTATGAAGCAACTCGCTCAGATTGCAACGAGCTCAACATGTGCAATATGAACACGCAGAACCAGGACAAAGGTAGCGAATCTTGCGCTGTGAGGAACTCACCGTGGTGTGCTCGGTGGTAAACATGCTCAGGTACCGGTGTCCATGGCTTCTCGTACGGTCGGAGAAAATAGAGGATATTGGACATGAAGACCGACGCGGTTCTCAGCTTTGAAGCCTCGAAGAGCAAGCTAAAGAGCACGAAGTGTTTATTAGGGGTAGGTAACAGCAAGCACCAGCCAGCGGATAGCGTGAGAGCAGAGAGAGCGAGAGCGAGAGCAGCGCGCAGCGCGTGACATGGTGAGAGAGTCCAGTGATACGGATCAGATTGAGATGAGAGGGCATAAGCTCGGAAGCGAGATTGCGTGGGGAAGACGGGGAGGAGATGTTGAACTCGACGGATATGAGGTGACATGTCGCGCGTTTGGCAGCAGTCATCTGCAGATGGCAATCAGTACGCAATCCCGACTTGAAGTAAAGCCACAGACCTAAATTAAACCTTCAGCACGCACTGTTTCGGGGCGAGACACATCGTGATCGACGTCGCTACTGTCGGCAGCGGTGCCTTCGACGCCCATGAGCGGTAGCGCCTGTTCATCCTCGATTCTCGACTGCCGCCGCGCGCGACGCCTACGGTACCGCCGGTAGAGCCCGTACAGAGGAAGAGCGAGGATGAGACTGATGACGGCCAGTATGGCGCTGGTCGATTCGTCCAGTCGAAACCAAGGACGGTGAGGAGGCGGCGTGTAGCATCCATCGGCGACACGCATTTGTGCACGGTTGGAAGTACACTCCTCGACATGCGAGGCGACCATGTCGTGATCGTCGTCGGTGATGCTGAAGCGACAAGTCGTGGTGTAGGCATCGTCTACCCCGTCGATCTGACCGCTCAGGCACACCCCAACAGGCAGCATGGCTGTGTCCCAGTTGGTCCAGCCCGCACCTCCGAGGATGCTTCCATCAGCGAGGTCATAGTATGCGATTGAAAGTCCCGCGCCGTGGTCGTTCTTGAGATGGGCTGTGAGGACTACGTTCAGCGTAGAGTTGCTGCAGCGGCCGTGCGAGGTCGGACTGGCCCATGGTCGATAACACCATGAGCCAGCATAGGTTTGCTCAATCAAACTGAGCTTCCAGCGTGCAGGACGAGTAAACGCGCCATCGACCGAGCGCGTGGAGCTGAAAAGGAGGAAGACGAGCGTGAGGCGGATCTGCCCGGCGACTATGTCAGTCTCGGCATGTCGTCCAGATTTGTTGCGCGACTTACCATGTCTCTTGTTGAGCTCGCTGTGACGGCGAAGGATTGAACTGGACTCTGACGGTGGATTACAATCACTGACGCTCTTTTATAACCCGCGTACTCACGCTGCCAGACTGGTTCCGTGTTTGCAGTTCTGGCCCATGCCCGTGGCGATTCATGCTGCATGCCTGCTGCCTCGTGTTCAGTACGACATCAATTCCCGCGCAGCTCTCACAATCGGGCAGTGATGCTACTGCAGGGGCGGAATTGGCGCTACAGGCTCCGCGAACCGTGCAGGGTTTATTAGAGTGAAACAAGAATGAGGGCAAAAGAAAACAGCATAGGAAGCGACCTGAAGCGAATGTTCTGATGTTAACAAGCGAACTAGATCGAGATATCTGAGCCTGTAAGCAATGTTGTGTATGGAGAGGCTCGCCGAACTTCCTGAAATGAGGACGCAAATAGTAGTGTGCTGCAATTGTCAATCAGTACGGCAGAGTAACTGGAACCCAAGTCGCAGACCTCAGCTCACTCATTAATGCGTACATGCTCCATGTCAGACACGTCCTGGCTGACGTAACTGCGGACGACGCGATCTGATTTTCCCCTGTTGCTGCGCACGACGTGCACGACACCAGCGATAAAGTCTGAATATTGGAAGGGCAAGTATGAGGCTGATGATCACCAGTAATGCACTGGTTGATTCGTCAAGACGCAACCACGGACGGCGAGGTGACAGCGTGTAGGACCCGTCGGCTACGCGCAGCTGGGCGCGATTGACAGCGCACTCCCCTAGATGTGAGGCCGGTGTATCATGGTCATTGTCGGTGGTAGTGAAGCGACAGGTTGTGGTATACGCGTCGTTCACCTGGCCATTCATGCACACGCCGACAGGCAGGGCAACGGTGTCCCAACCTGTCCAGCCAGCACCCCCTAGAACGCTACCATCTTCTGGGTCGTAGTATGCAATCGATAGTCCCGCACCCTGCTTATTATTGATGTGCGCGTTGAGGACCATCTTCAGCGTCGAGTTACTGCAGCGGCCATGCGAAGTTGAACTGGTTCCTGGTCGATAGCACCACGACCCAGCATAGGTCTGCTCGATAGCGTCGAGATTCCAGCGTGCGTGACGGTTAAACACGCTGCTGGCTGGGCGCGGGGCGAGGAACAAGAGGGAGAGCAGGCGGTAGTTCTGTCCGTGTTAACGTCGGCATTCCCGAGCTCTTTTCAAAGCTCACCATGGCTCAACGTGATCTGGGCACACTGGGTACAATGACAATGCGGGGAATGAATGCTGGGTTGGATTTAACATCTCGGCTTCTCAGCTTTATACGCAGTGGCGTCTCCTGCTCTTGCTTGCGCGGCGGAGGGCATGAGGGCCGAAATGTGACAGAAGCGCGCTCGCCGTCCGAGAACGAGCACCCGGCCGAGCTTTGACAAGTGGCATTTGGATAGTTTAATTACGGATTATAAAGACGGTCTTTAGTGAGAGTGAAGAACAGACACTTTCGAGCTCAGTGATTGCAGCAGGATCGGAGAACCAACCGTGAAAACACCGACAGTTCGAGCCCTGCTCAACCAACAAGGCTCTGGCAATAGCCAGAGAACTTGAGTAGCAGCCGGCTGGAGTGCTGGAGAGCGCCGGGTGTGATTTCGGCATTGAACAGAGATGCTCAGCCGAACTACGATCTGATCGATGTTCGGTCATACACAGCGCACTGCCTCGAGGGTTTGAACATTGGAGCCTGCCGTGCTCATACCTGGCTGCCATCGTTGGGTCCTCCGGCTTGATATCTTAGGCTTGTTTTGGGACAAATAGGCGGCTGATACTTGCGATATGGCTCTAAAGACTAGCGACTAACGAGGATAGCACCAGCGCACAGAGCATGAGTGAGAGTGTAGAAGGAGAACGCAATACAGAGACATTGTATAAGCCCGTAGATAAAGCACATGTTTTTCAAAAAGGTATACGAGAAAAGAGAGGTGACGAGTCCGAGGACCACCTCCGCGACCAACAAATGGTATCACTTGTTAGTCCACGATCGCTCATGGTGTTTGCTGCCCGCGCACATGATTCATAGCAGTAGCAATATATCCAAATACTGAGAGGGCAAATACTAGCCCGAGAATGGTCAGCTTGCCGTTCGTTAAATCATCGGGTCGAACCAAGGCCGACGAAGGGCGGGTTGTAGCAACTGTCGGTCACACACAACCGCAAGCAGTTGACAGTACACTCCTCGATATGCGCAGAAGTTGTGTCGTGGTCGTCATGTATGTGTTATCCAGCCGTCAACTGAACCGCTCATGCACACGCCGAGCCTCACGAGACGAGATTCAGGGAATGGAGTGCTTATTAGAGGCAGACAGCAGCGATTGCGGGGGGATAGCGCGAGCACATGAAGAGCAGAAAAAAGCGCGGGAAAGCGTCATGGAGAGATAGGTTCTAACCTGCAGGGAAAACGGGTTGAATGAGAGGAGATAGGAAATGGAGTCGTGTGGTGAGGCAGATGTCACACGCTCGATGGAAACGAGGGCACATGTCGCGCGAGAATTGGATAGTAGTCTACAGATACAGATCAGCAGGAGGGTTCAAACTGAAGAAAAGCCACAGACCAAAGTTCAGGTTTCAGTAGAACCTCTCTCAGGGCGAGACACATCCTCATTAAGGTCGTTATCGACGACGCTACCTCCTCCTAGGCCCATGAGCGGCTGCGCTTGTTCGTCTTCGTTCGAGACTTGCTGCCGCGCGCAACGCGTACGGTACCAACGATACAGCCCGAATAGAGGGAGCGCAAGGATGAGGCTGATGATAGCCAGCATGGCGCTGGTCGATTCGTCAAGTCGAAACCAAGGGCGAGGAATAGGTGGTGTGTAGCATCCATCGGCCACACGCAGCTGTGCACGATTGACAGTGCATTCTCCAAGATGTGAGTTGGGCGTGTCGTAGTCGTCGTCAGTCGTGGTGAAACGACAGGTTGTGGTGAACGCGCCGTCCACCCCATCGACCTGGCCACTCATGCATACGCCGACCGGCAGGACAACGGT
>Ga0247815_10003997_pt1 | contig 10462 bp, 9 predicted proteins | sample UWRJL194509B1_FD_181014 | JGI IMG/M metagenome (GOLD analysis project Ga0247815, IMG submission 181014) | Plant litter microbial communities from Arlington Agricultural Research Station in Wisconsin, United States - UWRJ-L194-509B-1 | ecosystem: Environmental > Terrestrial > Plant litter >... | reverse complement strand
CAGGCATTAAATTAAACAGATATTCTACTTAGTGTTTTTCTTACACAACAAAAGTATACGATACGTTGACCGGGAAAATATTCCGTTCAAATCAAAACTTATTAAATTCAAAGAATTAGGCCTTGAACGAGTTTAAATCGTCGTTTCTCTAATATAGGGCATCTGTAGCTGCAAAAAAGAACATCGGCAGGATTGTTACACTATCCCTGTTATCTGCTGCTTACACGGGGCCAACACTTGCATTAAAACGACATTAAAAATCGATGTACTTAAGTTTTTTGATAGACGACTGCCTTGATAAACTTTCCATAATAAAAGCGGGTTTGCAGGATGTGGTACGACTGTTCATGGAAGCAGTGTTCTGTACTGAGCAGCTGCCTGGCTTCTATGTTTGAAATCTGTTTAAAAAAGATGTACATGGCTTTGAGCAGGTAAGACTGCCATTTTTTTCCCTCTGAATGGTAAAAATCTGAAAATAACCAAAAGCCACCGGGATTGAGTTTCTGATGGAGCAGGTTGAATACTTTGGTAATGGTTTGTTGCTGGAAATTATCGAAGAGAAAGGCAGTGAGAACGACGTCGTAGGTTGCAGGAGCGTTCTGTTTTAAATCATCTGCACTACTTTGACCTTCATATTTTGCTCTAGTTTCATCCTGATCTTCTGCTCTACTTTGAACCTGAACTTCTGTTTTACTTTGAGCCTGAACTTCTGGTTTACTTTGAGCCAGATCTGCCGCACGACTTTGATCCTGATCCTCTGGTATGCTGTTACCCAGCTCCTCTGCAGGAGAATGGACGAAAGTGACCTCATTAGCCCCAACCTTTCTTTTTCGGGAAAGGTCGAGCATTTTTGCCGAGATTTCTACATAGGTGATCCGAAGCCCGGAGGAATGCACTTTTGCAATTTCTTCAAGGATCCAGCCCGTCCCCCCGCCGACGATGAGGACGCTGCTGTTTGCCGGGATAAAGTGGAGCTGGTCGATCTGCGCTTTTAGCTGCGCGCGAAAGAAGACCATTCTGCTGAGGACATCATAATACCTGGCGATCCGATCGTAATTGTTGCGCATTTTGCCGTTGGTTTTGTTATGGTGGTTTTCGTTTTGCTGTTATTAAAGTATACAATCGCTCCCAGCTTCATGATCGCCGGCTGGTTTATCAGATAATTTGCATCCCGATGATCCCGCAGATAGCTTTAACAAGGATCAGCCCGTCAATGACGATAAGATAATAAAAGATTTTCTTTTTTTGGTTCATGGACCATGCAACAACAATAGTGAGCAGGAAAGGAATAAGGTTGAACAGCACCCGTCCTGGTGGAAACTGCATGTAAACAGCGAAGATGAGCAATGAAATCACACCCAGGACTAATAAAGGTATAAGTATATAAAATATCGTTTTTTTAAGGCCTAGCCGTACGACAAAAGTTTTTAGCTGACTGTTGGAATCAATCTCGTAATCCTTCATATCAAACATGATAGCGTTTACCGTGCAGAACATCCAGTTTTTGATAAACAGGAAAAACCACAATGAAGATTCTACGATATCAATTCCTGATTCTATTCTTAAAAGTATAAGCGGCAGTATATTTACTGTGGCTGCCCACACAAAGCCAATGATAAAAGGCTTTAACCATCCGGTATTGCGCAGGTTGAGATTGAAGAAAAACACGGGTACGAGACCGTAATATAACATGGCTATCGCCAGAACAACTGCTACACAAATCCAGTAAGGATATGGCAGCTGGAAAATTGCCTGGTAGTCGCGGCTGATCATGTAGAGGAAATCCAGCAGGCAGATACCGCTGAGGGCCACCTGGCTGAAGCGTATGAAATTGTGGTGCCTGCCATACCATGCTGTTCTGGGGTTACTGGTATTTTGGCTGTTGGTGGCGCCCATGTACGCGTACGTATAATATATAATAGGCGCCAGAAAAAGCAGGAGATAGTAATTCAGGGAATTGAACGGCATTTTAAGTTGCAGGGTTGACTCAATCGTCAATGCCACGGCCAGCAGGCCGACAAAGTAATTACCGAAAAATATAAAACGTAAAATCTTTGCGCCCATGTTCAATACCCTGAATAGATAGTCCTTAATTTGTGTCGGAAAGGTATTTCAGCACCGCAATCATATCTTCTTCACCATATCCTTTATCCGATGCAGCCTGGAGGGTTTGATATACAGATTTTCCCGCAGGGGTATCCATTCCATTCTCAGTTGCCAGCCTCAGATCTTTTTTCAGCAGGTCCAGTGCAAAAGCTGGTTTAAAATTATCATTGATAATATTTTCTGTTTTCATTTTCGTCATGCCTCCGCCTACAGCACTGGCGTTGATAATCGGTAATAACAAGTCGGCCGACAAGCCATTTTTGCGGGCAAAAACCACTGCTTCTGCCAGTGCCTGCGTAGTAATACCCAGCATCAGGTTTACAGACAACTTAGCAACATTGGCCTTTCCATTTTCACCAAGATAAATAGAAGCTTTGCCCAGCGCATCAAAAACCGGTTTGACATATTGGTATACGGATTCATCCCCTCCAACCATAATCACCAGTTGCGCTTCTTCAGCGGGTTTTACACTACCCGCAACAGGTGCATCCAGATAGCTGATCCCTTTTTCGGTACATAAGCCTGCCAGGTAAATAGTGGTTTCTGGTGAAACCGTGCTCATATCGGCCATGGTGAGTTTCTTATCCGCCGTTGCGGAAAAAATCCCATTTGCACCTTCGTATACGGCTTTTACCGCCGCATCGTCTGCGAGCATAGTAATAATTACATCTGAAGTAGCAACCAGTTCGGCAGGCGAATAGGCCACACTTATTTTTATCTCTTTACTTAAAGCTTCTGTTTTATCTGAACTGCGGTTATATACTGTTACCTCAAATCCGGCTTTTACCAGGTTTTTCACCATTGGGGTACCCATATTACCGAGCCCTATCCAACCAATATTTATCTTTTCACTCATCTTATATATACATTAGATTATACTATTTAGTTGTCATCTGATTGGAATTAATTATTCTCTGATATCACGATCGTGATATGCCCAACCAGTAAGCAATTCTCCCCTTTCCTTGCCTTATCGAATTTCTCCGCGTTGCTTCGCCTTATCGAAGTTCTCCGCGCTACTTTGCCTTATCGAAGTGCTCCACTCTGCTTTGCCACATCGACGTTCTCCGCGCTGCGTTGCCTTATCAAAGTTCTCCGCGCTGCTTTAACGATCCGGCATCCCTCGGTCCTCTTTGTGCTGCTCCAATTTCAGACAGAAGTATTCGGGTATTTTTTAAGGATATCTTCAATTCTCGGATCGGGCACCAAATCGGTAATGGCAATAATCTTCAGCTTTCTGAAATCAGGATGAAGCGTATTGATTACATAATTACAGGATTCTGGCATTACTGCCGAAGGGACTTTTAGCAGGGGCATTCTCAATTGATCGAACCATTCGTTACCCAATGGCTGACAATGGCTGTAGTCATAGGGATCACGCCAGTCGGGATCCAGAACCCGCTCTTCGATGCTGCTGATCAGGAGATCGTCAGGTACGTGTATAAAGGCGATCTTAAAATCCTGGTTGAAACCCACCCCCTGCCGCCTTACCATGTTTTCGAGGAAAGCCAGCGGTATATTTTCGGCGCAATAGATCACCGGACGACCTGCTGCTGCCCATCTTCCGTTTGCCCCTGAAGCGGTTAATGTTGTGACATAATTTTTATGCCCGATTCTAAAAATTATCATGAAGAATATTAAACAGCATCGCCATAAGCCATTTTCACCAGCTCATCGGCAACTAGATCTACACCGCCGGGCGTAGTTAACCAGTCCATTGGGCGTTCTTTTGAGTTCCAGAAAGGTTTATTTAACCAGTAGCTGAACTCGTCTACGGTTCCAAATAGTTCAACCCCTTTTTTATAAAGGCCAATCAATTTCAGCAGGTGCTCGCCATAAACAGGCTCCAGAAGCTTTTTCTGCTCTTTATAATTGCTGATGGTACGGGATGAGATGTTGATGAGATCGGCAAGTGATTTGTTGGAAATATTGATTGCTTCGGCGAAATCATAAAAAAGACCGGGCTTTAATCCCTGTCTGGCATACTGAAATACCTTCATATCATCGCTTACATCAATCGCACTAAACTTTATGCGAAGTGTTTCTGTTCGTTTATCTAAAAGTAATGCGTTTGTAGCTGACATATTCTTTAGGTTTTAAAACACTAATGTACGAATAATTTCACAATGAATAGTGAAATTATTCGTACATAAATCTATTTACCAAGCCAGGGTATTACAAATGTCGTTTGTGGTTTTGCAGTAGTTGCGTTTTTATCCTTGAATCGCCCGACTTATTCATTTATAAACGAATTTTGATATCCTCAAACAAAGAGTCTCCTGTCAAACCCCCTCATGATTATTGAACCAGTTTTTCGGCCCGCATTAAGTTATCGGTATTCTGCAGGATTTTGGCTTTCAGCCTCGGGTTATAACCCGGGTTGGTTTCGAGGAAATTGCGGACGATTGCAGCGGCCTGTTTACTTTGATACAAACCAAAACTTGCCTGCAACCAGGATTGAGGGAAAAATATATCACCCGTCGACTTTATTTCTTCCAGCATCCCCAGACTTTCCTTTAGGTAACGCAGGCTTGAAGACTGTCGCAGCGGGTGATGCAGATAATACAACGCAGCCAGCACGTTTGATTCCTTCTGCCTGTTTGCGGGCGACTTCAATTCTTTAAAAAACTGGTCGCGTTTCCGCTGATCTGACGACACAGCGGGCATAATAAATTCGAAACGCTTTTTACGGTCGGTATTGGTGATCCTGGTATCCTGCACCATCAGTATGGACTGATCGGCGTCATCCCGAACGGCCAGTGAAAAGGCCAGGCTCGTGTAGTCGTCTTCCGACAGGGAAATCCCCGCAGGTGCCTGTTGGGATTTCCACACCTGATATAATCTGTTCCTGGCCACAGCACTGGTGAAGATATCCTGGTAAGCTTTAAACAATTGCTTTTTGTTATTGCTGCTTTGTTGCTGCAACAACGCGCCCCATATCTGTTTTTCCAGCGTAGCTGACAGCTGGATACGTTTGGCCGGAATAATGAACTGCCAGTAAATTGTACTGATATAACCAGTGAGCAATTTGATATTGAGTTCTTCCTGCTCTTTGGACAATGCCCCGCCAAATGAACTTAACATTGCTGCAGGCGTAATTTTACCACTCAGCATCTGCTCATAAAGACTGATATAGGCCGTGGCACGGTGCAGAGGTTTTTCCATCGCAAACAGGTGTTGCGGTAATGCCGCATCTACTGGCCATTGCCCATAACCATCTCCGGCAGAATTAAAGAGTATAAATACAGGTTTCGCCATTCCGACAGCCTCTTTCACCTGGGTTTTTTCAGCGTTAAGGTTTACTTTGATCACTTTAACCGAAGAAGGATAAAACAGAGTGAGCTCAAAAGTTTGAGGCCATACCCGTTGTGTGCCGTATTCGGCCTTTTGGATCAGCTCAAAATGATTGATCTTTTGATCCTGATAAGTAATTTGATAACTGATCAAAGGCCGGCCACTTTCGTTTACCCAGATCTTGTTCCATTGTTTCAGATTTGCCGGTGTGTGTTTATCCAGGATCTGTATCAGATCTGGCCATGAAGCATTGCTCCTGGCATATTTAGCCAGATATTCCCTTATCCCCTGCTGAAAGGCAGTTTTACCCATCAGGTTTTCAAGTTGCTGCATCATAACAGGTGCTTTGTGGTAAATGATATTACCATATAACGAACCTGCATCCTTGAGGTTGTCCAGGGGCTGGCGAATGGGATTGGCACCAGTTGTACGGTCTACAGCATAGGCAGCAGGAAAATGATCAATCAGGAATTTTAAAGCATAACCTTCAGTCCCACCTGCATTTTCAGCACTTTTATCTGCCATAAAATTGGCGAAAACTTCCTTCATCCAGACATCAGAAAACCAATCCATCGTGACCATATCGCCAAACCACATATGTGCAGTTTCGTGGGCAATGAGATTGTTCCTGGAATTCAGCTGGTCTTTTGTAGCACCTGCATCGAGAAACAGCGATGAAGCCTTATACTGGATGGCGCCAGGGTGTTCCATACCGCCAAACTGGAAATCGGGAATGGCCACAAAGCCAAATTTTTGAAATGGATAAGGGATACCGGTCCAGTTTTCGTAATAGCTGAGGGCGGCAGAATGAATAGAAAATATAGCCGGCAAACTTGGTGCGAGTTTGGCCTGATCGGTTTCGCGATACAGGAATTCCGTTGTTTTTGCACCCACCAGCCCGGTGTACAATTGGAAATTGCCCGCTGCAAAAGCAAAATGATAAGTACTTAATAAGTCGGACGTTTTAAAATGATATGTCTTATTGCCCCCGGTGATTACAGAATCTTTCAATTCGCCATTGGCGATGGCTTTCCAGCTTTTAGGAAGTTTTAAGCTGAGGGTATATACCGCCTTAAGGTCCGGCTGATCAAAACAGGGAAATGCCGTACGGGCACGGTCGGGCACAAACAAGGTATACAGGTAATCAGGATTGCGGTTCAATGCTGCATCACCGGCAGTAAATTCAATCTGCAATTCGTTTTTTCCTTTCACCAAATAGGCTGCCGGCAGGATCAGATGTTCCTGCTGATAGTTGCTTTCAATCTGATGTCCGTTAATCACCAGCGAACTGATTTTTGAAGGATCCTCCTTAAAATCTACCTGGAGCCCCAACCGGGTTGAACTGAGGTTGAAAGATAAAACTTCGTGTGCGAGGATGGGCTTTATCTTTTCTGCCGGGATATCAAGATCAAGATGATAATGGATATCAGTTAATACAGCTTTACGATAAACAGCCAGCGATTTGCTTACCCCCTTTTCTACAGGTGGTTCATTTACCGCTTTGCGGGATGAACAGGATACCAAAACGACTAAAAGCGGAAACAGAATAGTGAGGTAACGATACATAAGGCCAATTTACATATTTAGCGCAGAATCGAAAGTTTAGTTTGCAATTTGATACTGATGAGCTACTGAAGGAGCAGCTATTCAGTGCCACCCCCATCACTTGCCCCCCAGCATTAATTCAACTGATCCGGGGGAAATAAACAGGTCCTGAACATCTTGTCAAATCCGTAAACCTTGAGCCCCTTACCAATCAGCACAATTTTGGTTTCCCTGATTTCATCAGGAAGCCAGTTTTCCCCAAGTGTGATAGAAAGCGATTTACCTACCGTTTGCAGTATGATCCTGCTGTCAAACTGGTGACTGTAAATGATACCTTTAACCCGGTATACATTGGTAGACTGTGCGATAAGAAACACCATCATACGGTGTTCCAGATCATGGAGGTTCATGCTTTCCCTGTATTTGAGCAGGATAGTTTCGATGTCACTGTGTTCGTGACGCTGGTGGGAATTACTGAAAGCCTTTAGCGGCTGTTTTTCGGGTTGAGCGTTGCTCAGGCTAAACATTCCCCGGGGGGTAGCCACTGGTTTTGGGTTACTGTAAAAATTGGCGAAGCGTTCCCGTGCGAATAATTTGCTGACCTTGAAGTCCTGCCCCTCTGCAACCAGCGTTTCTGCAAAAGGATTGATCGCTTTTAAGATCGCCTGCAGTTCGGTGACATAATCCGGGGCCACCTTCTCTACCTTGTTCAACAAAATGAGGTCGCTAAAAGCAATCTGTTTGATGGCTTCAGGGTGATCTTTTAACTGGTCTTCAATAAGTTCAGCATCAACAATACAGATGACCCTTTTGAGATCAAAACCGCGCTTCACATTATCACTGGTGAGAAAAGGATGTGCAATATTTGCAGGATCTGCAATGCCTGTAGCCTCGATGATCAGGTGGTCCCAGGATTCCCTTTTGTCCCAAAGACTGTTGAGCAGTTCATAGATATTTTCGTTCAGCGTGCAGCAAAGACATCCGTTGTTGAGCTCGATGATATCATCCTCGCCTTTAAGGATGAGACCCGCATCAATGCTTTCTTCCCCAATCTCGTTTTCTATGATCGCAAACCTGACATCCTTCTTTTTAGCGATCACTGCATTGAGAACCGTTGTTTTGCCTGCGCCCAGGAAGCCTGTCAATAGGGTTACTTCTTTTGCTTTCATTTGATATTTGTATTAAGGTAACATTTTTATTTGGCAAACATCCGTTAGAAATGTCAGTCCGTAATTTTCATGTTGCGCTACCGGTAATTTAGTTTCTATTTTTCTTGCTCTTCTACAAAACCTGTACATTGCCCAACAAAGATAAACAAACGCAATCCTGTTGCAAACATTAAACACACACATGAATAATTCATTTATTAAACCACTATTTCTGGCATCCGGCCTGCTACTTGCTTCCGTTGCCGGATTTGCCCAGGACAACCTGGTAAACTCTTTAAAAAACAACCAGTCTGCCAACAGCACCGCAGGCTTTAAATTTACCGACATTATCAATCTGGAGAACACACCTGTGCAAAATCAGGGTTCATCTGGTACCTGCTGGAGTTACTCGACCAACTCTTTCCTTGAATCTGAGATGATCAGAATGGGTAAATCCCCTGTAGCATTGTCGCAAATCTTCTCGGCACGCAACGCCTACGTTGAAAAAGGCATCAATTACGTACGCATGCACGGAGCAGTAACCCTTGGTGATGGTGGTGCTTTGCACGATGTCATCAACATGTACAAAAAATACGGTGCGGTGCCACAAATTAACTATACCGGCCTGAACTATGATACCAAAAACAATAAGTTTGCTGAAATGGGTGCCATCACCACCGGCATGCTCGAAGCCGTTGTTAAAAATGCAAACGGGACCCTTACACCCAACTGGGAGAAAGCCTATACCAATGTAATCGACTCCTATTTAGGTGCCGTACCTGAGAAATTTGATTACAAAGGCAAGAGCTATACCCCGCAAACATTCGCTAATGAGGTTGTAGGTATTAAACCCGACGACTACGTAGAACTCTCATCCTTCAGCGATCATCCTTTTTACAGCAAATTCACTCTGCTGGTGCCCGACAACTGGTCGTTCGACCAGGTATACAACGTTCCTGTAAATGAAATTACCGATATCATAGACAATGCCCTGAAAAAAGGCTATTCCGTGGCCTGGGCTACCGACGTAAGCGAAAAGTCCTTCTCCTATAAAAACGGAGTAGCCTACGTACCGGCCAAACCGGTTGAAGAAATGGATGCCAAAGAAACCGCTACCATGTTCAGCGAACCAAAACCTGAAATGGAAATCACCCAGGAAAACCGCCAAAAAGCGTTCGACAACTACCAGACCACCGACGATCACGGCATGCACATCGTAGGCCTTGCAAAAGACCAAAACGGCCGCGAATACTATATCGTGAAAAACTCATGGGGCGTAACCAACGATTACAAAGGCTACCTGTACGTAACCAAAAACTACGTAAAATACAAAACAACGGCCTTCCTGCTGCACAAAGGCGGTATCCCCGCTACAATCAGCAAGAAACTGGGATTATAAAAGATAGGCCTCGCTATAAATGCGATTTTGCATGCCACCCTGCAATAGTATAACCATAGTCTATCTGTAAAAAAAGTATATGTTTCTTCACGACATGCGTTCCTTCCCTTCAAGGAACGAGGAGTGCAGGAATATATACTTTTTTCAGTTAAGGACTAACTATAGTATAAAATTTGGCTCTGTATTTAATTTTGCTCTGTATATAAGATTGCTCTGTATATAAGTTGGGTCTGTATAAAAGTGCTGGTAAAAGTTCTGGTATGCTTATCGAGCAAGCAAGTTCCCACCGCCTTACTTAATAATCGCAGTAGGCTTCTTATGCTCATCCATGGCAACAAACGAAAACTCCCCGCTAACCGCCTTATCCCTACCTTCACAATACATCTGTTCCACAAAAATATCAACCCTTACTTTCAGACTCGTGTTCCCCACATGACTTACCGTTGCAACTAACTCAACAATCGTCCCTGCCGGAATCGGCATTGTAAAATCTATTCTGTCACTACTTACCGTCACCATTGTCTGGCGACTAAACCTGGTGGCGCAAATAAATGCCACCTCATCCATCATCATCATTGCCGTACCACCAAAAAGTGTATCGTAGTGGTTGGTTGTATTAGGAAATACTGCTTTAAATATCCGTGTTTCAGAGGCTTGTATCTTTTCTTCTATCGTCATATATGTTATCGCATCGAATAAGCAACGGGGCCAAAGATAGACGAAAAATCATTGCAGAGCGCAATTCAAAAGTTTTTTTGTCGCGGGAGGAGAATTTAAAGAGGGCGTGGTGCCCTCTTCAGGTTAGGCTGTGCTAATCTTATTTAGCGGAATTCTTTTTTTCTGTTACTTCGGTACGGATGTCCTGAGCCAGAACTTTAAGATCCTGCATAGCTTTACGTACCCTTGTTCCTGCGGCACTGTTTCCACCATTGTAAAATTTGTCAGCATCAGCTTCTACTGAGGCAAGCAG
>Ga0247815_10003996_pt1 | contig 10463 bp, 5 predicted proteins | sample UWRJL194509B1_FD_181014 | JGI IMG/M metagenome (GOLD analysis project Ga0247815, IMG submission 181014) | Plant litter microbial communities from Arlington Agricultural Research Station in Wisconsin, United States - UWRJ-L194-509B-1 | ecosystem: Environmental > Terrestrial > Plant litter >... | reverse complement strand
AAGCTAGAATCAGTTTTTCAGAGTTGACACCGGGAAAGCAGATGTTGATGGTGTTGTAAATTCTGTTTTCGATAGTGCCGTTTACAAAAGAACCTTTAATCTGCAGCAAGCCTTTTTCTAATTGATCTCTCAGCTGGGAGATTTTCTTTTGATTGATTTCCATTTCCGCAGCAGCAATTTCACTTGCTTTTCCCAATCCAATAATTCCCGGAACGTTTAGGGTACCGCTTCGCAGTTTTCGCTGTTGTCCGCCTCCGTGAATTTGTGGAATTAAATTAGACCTTACGGAATCAGAAATATATAAAGCACCAACACCTTTTGGACCATGAAATTTATGTGCCGAAAGTGCTAAAAAATCAATTCCCAGTTTTTTTACATCGATAGGAATCTTTCCGACCCCCTGAGTAGCATCACACAAAAACAAGGAATTTTTGTCATGAACTATAGCTGACATTGCTTCAATATTGTGCATGACACCTGTTTCATTATTGGTGTGCATCGCTATAACAATCAGTGTTTTATCTGTGATAGATTCACTTAAAAGATTAAGGTCTAAAATGCCCTCAAAAGCAACAGGCAAGCAGGTAACTTCAAAACCGATCGACTCCATAAACTGGCAGGTGTTTAGTACCGCTTTGTGTTCAGTAGCAACTGCTATGATATGTTTTTTATTTTGATAGGATAAGCCTTTAATAGCTAAATTAATAGCTTCCGTCGCGCCGGATGTAAAGATAATTTCTTCTTCTTTTGCGCCTATTAAACCAGCAGTTTCCCATGCAGCATTTTCTATTGCTTCATTAATAGTCAATCCGGCCAAATGACTGCTTCCTGCATTTGCATAAGAATCTGTAAAATAGGGAAGCATTGCATTTAAGACACGCTCATCAAGGCGTGTTGTGGCATTGTTGTCAAGATAGATGAGCTGTTGTGACATAATTAATTCTTAATACAGTAAAAATACAACTTGTAAATCAAATGTTTTTCCTTTTTATTTAAAATGAAAATAAAATAGGGCTAATGAAAATTTTATAACTTATTATCAGCCAGTATTATTTAAATTTGTTAGGAGTTGTAAGCTATTTTCCTAATTTTTAAATCAATACGCATGGCCAGAAACAAGATTGACAATCAGGCAGAAGGCGATTCTAATTCGTCTCGCCGTGACTTCTTAAAGAAATCCAGCCTTTTAACGGCTTTTGCTTTGGCACCGCCTACACTGGTGATGGCTTCGGAAAAGAAATGGGATGAAAAAATAGCGGAATATATTGAAACCGTTTCGCTGTCAATTGAAGTTAACGGCACCAAACATAATCTCAGCGTTGAGCCAAGAACAACCTTATTGGATTTGCTGAGAGAAAATTTACAGTTAACCGGAACCAAAAAAGGATGTGATCACGGACAATGTGGTGCGTGTACTGTTCATGTTAATGGTACAAGAATCTTATCCTGCTTATCTTTGGCTTCCATGCAGCAAAATGCACAGGTCACCACAATCGAAGGTTTATCCAAAGGGAAAAAGCTACATCCAATGCAGGAAGCTTTCATTAAACATGACGGTTTTCAGTGTGGCTACTGTACACCGGGACAAATCATGTCAGGAATAGCCTGTATTAAAGAAGGGCATGCAAACAGCAGAGAAGAAATCAGCGAATATATGAGCGGTAATATCTGCCGTTGCGGTGCTTACCATAATATTGTCGATGCCATAACAGAAGTGAAGGAAGGAGGGAAGAAATTATGAAAAATTTTCAAATAATTAAGGCCTTGTCCTCAGCATCTGCCGTATCCGGTATCAAAAAAGAGTCTTCAGCCATGTTTATAGCAGGAGGAACCAATCTTGTCGATTTGATGAAAAAGAATGTAGTAGCACCTGATAAGTTGGTTGACATTACAGGGATTGACTTAAAAAAGGTAGAGTTTCTGAAAGGAAAAGTGTCTATTGGAGCGCTTGCAAAAAACAGTCAGGTTGCCGAAGATTCATCCATAAAGGAAAATCACCCACTGCTGGCTTTGGCATTAGCAGCAGGGGCTTCACAGCAAATCAGGCACATGGCAACCGTGGGAGGAAATATGTTGCAGCGTACACGTTGCCCTTATTTTTATAATACGGATATGCCATGCAACAAACGTGTTCCAAAAAGCGGTTGCGGAGCGATTGGCGGTTCTAACAGAATGCACGCGATTTTTGGTGCATCGGATAGTTGTATCGCGGTTCATCCTAGTGATATGTGTGTGGCACTGGCAGCTTTAGACGCAACAGTTTTAGTTGAAGGTCCAAAAGGGAAAAGGGAAATTAAATTCACGGATTTTCATCGTCTGCCTGGCAATACTCCTGAAAAAGATAATATTCTGGGAGAAAAAGAAATGATTACTTACGTGGAGATACCGGATAATAAATTCAACAAAAATATTCATTATTTAAAAGTACGCGACAGAAGCAGTTATGCCTTTGCATTGGTTTCAGTAGCTGTTGCACTCGACATACAAAACAATACCATTAAGGATGTAAAACTGGCAATGGGAGGTGTTTCGCATAAACCATGGCGATTAACTGAAGCGGAAGAATTTCTGAAAGGAAAAGCTGTTTCTGAAACCATTTTTAAACAGGCAGCAGCTTTAGCCATGCATGGAGCAAGAGCTTACGGAGAGAATAATTTCAAATTGACACTGGGACCAAATGCCATCATTGAAGCACTAACAATAGCAGCATCTAAATAATTCGATTATGAGCAAGACAAGTAATATAAACAGAGTTGACGGATTTGCTAAAGTAACAGGTTCAGCCACTTATTCAGCCGAATATAAAACGGTAGGTGTAGTGTATGCCTGTTTGGTAGGAAGCACAATTGCTAAAGGCCGAATCAAAAGCATTGACACCAAAAAAACCGAATGGGCTCCAGGAGTGTTAGCTGTAATTACACACCTTAATGTAGACAAACCATCTGGTTATCAAAAAGCAAAAGACAAACGTAATTTTGGGCAGCCGCTACAGGTTTTTAAAGACGATACCGTTCTTTATTACGATCAGCCGATTGCATTAGTCATTGCAGATACTTTTGAACGTATGCAATATGCTGCAAGTCTGATTAAAGCTGAATATTTTAAAGAGGAACATACGACAGACCTTAATAAAGCAAAAGACAAGGAGAAAAAAATTGATACTGATAAAGGCAATGATTACCATCGCGGTATTACAGATGGCTATAAAAATGCTGAAGTGGTATTAGAAGAAGAATATATCATTCCGACAGAAGTTCATAATCCGATGGAACTGGCTAATATTATTGCCAAATGGGAAGGAAATAAACCAACAGTTTTTACCAAAAGCCAGGGGGTTGAAGGAACAAGAAAAAGTATTGGGGAAGTTTTCGGGATTCCGCCAGCGGATGTTTCGGTAAATTCAGAATATTTAGGAGGGGCTTTCGGAATGGGATTGCATACCTGGCCTTATGAAATTGCCGCTTTGATTGGAGCAAAAAAATTAAACCGTCCGGTAAAATTAGTATTGCACAGGGAACAAATGTTTACTAATGTAGGCTTTCGTCCTTACACCATCCAGAAAATGGGTTTGGGCGCGACAAAAGCAGGAAAACTGACTGGTCTTACACATGAAGCGGTAGCCATGACTTCGAGCTATGAAGACTTTATGGAAGGAACTGTAAACATGTCCCGATTCATTTATGATTGTGAGAATGTTTCAACACGATATCGAATTGTACCGCTTGATACCTGCACGCCAATCTGGATGCGTGGTCCGGGTGAAGCTACAGGTTCGTTTGCTTTGGAAAGTGCAATGGATGAACTGGCCCATAAATTAAATATGGATCCGATTGAATTTCGCAAACTTAATTATGCGGAGAAAGATCAGGAACAAAACAAACCCTGGAGCAGTAAATTTCTTTTGGAATGTTACGAAGGAGGAATGGAAAGAATTGGCTGGAAAAACCGTAAAAATAAACCGGGATCAGTCAAAGAAGGCGAGTGGTTAGTGGGTTATGGAATGGGAACAGGAACTTTTGGTTCTTACAGAAATCCTACTTCCGTTAAAGCGAAATTTTTATCTGATGGAAATTTGGTGCTGCAGTGTAGTGTAAACGATATGGGACCCGGAACAGCTACGATGATGACTGCCATTGGAGCAGAAATTACCGGATTACCTTCAGAAAATGTAATCATTGAAATGGGAAAAAGCGGTCTGCCAAAAGGGCCAACACAAGGAGGATCGGCGACAACATCCTCAGTGGGTTCAGCCGTGCATGATGCCTGTAACTTATTGATCAGTAAAGTAATTGGACTGGCAAGTGAAACGCCAACTTTAAAAGGAATTCCGATTACAGATCTGACATTCAGCAACAATTTGATTACTTCCAAAAAAGACAATTCAAAGTCAGTTTCATTGGCTTCCTTATTAACGGCTAATAAATTGGACAATCTGGAAGTTGAAAATTTATCGAAAGGAACAGAAGAAGCTAAAAAATATTCTATTTACTCATTTTCCGTGCATTTTGTAAAAGTTTTGGTCAATCCAAATCTTGGAAAGATACGATTAGCCCATGTAGTTTCCTGTGCTGATATTGGTACGGTAATCAATCAAAAAACATCCGCAGGACAAATGTATGGAGGTGCTGTTGGCGGAATAGGAATGGGAATGATGGAATCACTGGAAATCGATCATCGTTTCGGTCGTCCAATCAATAATAATTTCGCTGATTATCATGTTCCGGTCAATGCGGATATTGAAAAACAGGAAGTGTTTTTCGTGAACAAAAAAGACCCAATCAGTAATCCGATGGGAACAAAAGGACTAGGTGAAACTGCTTTGGTAGGAATGGCACCTGCAATTGCAAATGCTGTTTTTAATGCAACAGGCAAAAGGGTCAGGGACTTGCCTATTACGCTAGATAAGATTTTAGAGCCTTCAGTGGCAAAAGCATAATCAAAAAGGCATACTTAATTAAATACTAAGTATGCCTTTTTTCAATTTTAAAAACCGGAATGATTATTTACCGATATTTTTGTCTTTTCTGTCTTCACGATTCCTGTCTTCTTTTTCATCAGAAAGCAAATGATGCGTGCGTTGATTTTCATCCTTATCCTTTTCTGATTTGACATTTGGGTCGCTTTCAAAATGATTATCTGGATGCTTTAAATCTTCAATAAATTCTTCCTGATATTGATATGGATCTTCGTCTCTTGCATAATTATCATTATCCACAAGTGTATTCTGATCAATAAAATCAGGATCGCTTTCTCCAAATTCAGTTTTACTTTCTTTGGCAACTTCTTTAGGTTGCGGTTTGTCACTCAGAATATCATTACCATCAACTAAAGTATTTTGATCAATGAAATCCGGATCTGTCTGGCCATATTCGTTGTTGTTTTGCTTTTCCATAATACCATTTTTTTAGAGTTACTATTTTGCAGGATATATAATCCTTCATTTTCTTAGTGCATGTATATTACAAATTTAGCCTACGAATGCCTTGAATTTATTACAGAAAAATAAATTAGATTTGTATAATTTATAGCTGGTTATCACTAAAAAGTACATATACACCCCTTAAAAAGACAAAAAAGAGACGTCCTGTTCCTCCTATTACATTTATCTTGCAGACAGTTTAATTATTATAATCCTGATTTATATTTTAGCTGAACTTAATTTTGCACTGTCAACTTATGAAGAAAATCAAAACATACATTTTTAGTTGTATTGTATTCATTTCGATTGCCTTTAATTCAATTGCCCAGAAATCCGATTTGTACTTTGATCATATAAATTATGATGTAAGCTTTTCACAAAGTATGATTTCGAGCATCCATCAGACTAAAAAAGGCTTTGTCTGGATAGGAACGGCAAACGGTCTCATTAGTTATGATGGTTATAATTTTTTAAGATACGTCTATAATAAAGATATACTGAATACTATAAGCAATAGTCACATCAATGTTATTTTAGAAGACAGTGAAAACCAACTCTGGATTGGAACTAATAATGGCTTAAACCTGTTTAATAAAAAAGAAAATAGCTTTTTGAGAGTTGATGTTCTCAAGGTCAAAGGCGGGAGAAACTACATTTCTTCTATTATTCAGGACGACCATAAGCGTATTTGGGTAGGAACTTTTGGAGGAATAAAACGGCTCAATAAAAAAAAATATGTATTAGAGGAAATTTCTAATGACCATAATTCTCCTTTCAGAAAAAGCCGGGTGCTGTCTTTGTTTTACAATAATAAATATGGTGTATTGGCAGGTACAGCAAAAGGACTGGAATGTTTTGATCCGAAAAATGGTTCAAAGAAAAAATTACCACAAACTCTTGGTAATAATACAGTTTTACTTAAATCAAAAATCTGGAAGATCATTCAGGAAAAAAATGGGGATTTATGGTTTGCAACAGAGACAAATGGCGTATTTCACTATTCTGAAGCCCGAAATTCCGTAACCAACTATGTGCTTGATTTTAATAATCGCAAAAGTTTATCTTCTAACTGGGTTAATGATATTGTACAGGTAAATGAAAATACAATCTGGTTTGCTACTAAAAACGGGCTGTCTGTGTTTAAGAAAGATAAAAACACCTTCACCAATTACCGACATAATCCTTTAAAGAGCGCCAGCCTTTCTGATGATGATGTAAAATGTTTTCTTAAAGATCGTCATGGCGATATATGGATTGGAACTAACGGAGGAGGAGTCAACTTTTTTCAGAAAACCAATACGAATTTTTCTACTATTACAGAGGTTATTCCGCCCAACTTCGGACTCAATAATGCAATGGTAAATGCGGTTGCCAAAGAAACCGATGGCTCTTTGTGGGTAGGAACAAACGGCGGAGGACTGAATCATCTGAATTTCAAAAATAATAAGAATACCACGTATTTGATAGATCATTTTGAGAAGACGGTGAATATGATAACTTCCCTGGTGCATCAAAATAGTCAAAATTTATATTGCGGAACTTTTAAGGGACTGTTTAGATTCAATAAGACTACTAGAACCTTTAGTAGAATTTCACTTTCACAAAAAGATTCAAAAGAAAACGAACGGCCGATCACTTCCTTATTAATGGATAATGGGGATTTATGGGTGGGTACAAACGGAAACGGACTGAAAAAAATTACTCAGGATGGTACAATTGAAAGTTATATGGCTGATGGCACGGGAAACTCGATCAGTGACAATTTTATTACAGATATTGCCAACAGAAATAACGGTCTGTGGATCGCCACGCAATACGGTCTTAATTTTTTTGATAAAAGATTAAAAAAAGTCACCAAAGTCTACAAAACTGGAGGAAAGAGCGGACTGCCTAATAATAGTCTTACGGTAATGTTCACAGATTCTAAAGGAAGATTTTGGATTGGAGCCGAAAGCGGCGGAATCAATTTGCTGAATGAAAAATCAGGACGTTTTTTTGAAATTAACAAAGCAAAGGGTTTTACTGATGAAACCATAAAAAGCATTACAGAAGATGCACAGGGAAATATCTGGGTCAGCGATAACAATTTATTATACAAAATCAGAACAAAGAAATTTAAAGCAGTACCGGGAATTTCTGATTTTGAAATTACCTCTTATTCCTCAAAAGACGGTTTGAAAGTAAAGCAGTTTTCCAATAACAGTGCATTAAAAATGAATAATAACGAGCTTACATTTGGATCTTCAAACGGGCTGATTATTTTCAGTCCTTCAAAATTGATTAAAACAGAAGATAAAACCGAGATTGTGTTGACGAAACTTATCGTTAATAATGAAGAAATCAAACCTGGAAATAAAGACATTCCGTTAGACAATTACATAAGTGAAACTTCAGAAATTACTTTGGGGCATGACCAGGGCTATATCGGACTTGAATTTAGTGCCATGAATTTTGTCAATCCTGAAAAAAATGAATATGCCTATAAACTGGAAAGCTCGTTTAATAAAGACAGCTGGCACAATATAGGTTCGCAGCATTATATTAATCTGACCAATTTAAATTCGGGAACGTATACTTTAAAAATAAGGACTTCAGATGCCGGTGGAAAATGGAATCCTTCAATCAAGACCTTAAAAATTACGATGCTTCCACCTTGGTGGCAGACGTGGTGGGCTTATATTTTCTATTTTGGATTACTGGCAGCAGGATCTGTTTACTTATTTCGTTTTTTCAGAAACAGGGAATTATTAAAGCAGGCTTTTTATTTAGAGCAGGTAGAGAAAGAACGACAAGAGGAATTGTATAAAATGAAACTGGACTTTTTTACCAATGTTTCACACGAAATCAGAACGCCCCTGACTTTGATAAGCGGTCCTGTTGAAGAACTTTTGAGCGGTGCAGAAAAGAATTCCAATCTGGAACACAAATTAAAAGTGATAAAAAATAATTCGGACCGATTATTAAAATTAGTCAATGAATTAATGGATTTCAGGAAAGCAGAAAAAGGCAGCATGAAAATTTATTGCGAACAGCAGGATATTGTTTCTTTCTGTTTTGATATTTATGAATCGTTTCGTGGTTTTGCTGTAGAGAAAAAAATTGACTACAAATTTGTGCTTAATATCAATACTGCCCTAATTTATTTTGACAAAAACCAGATGGAAAAGGTCATTTACAACCTGCTGTCAAATGCTTTTAAATTTACAAGTAAAAATGGCCGAATAACTTTAGCAGTTGAACAAAAAGAAGAATCTGATTCCATAGAAATAAAAGTAAAGGATAACGGGATCGGAATTCCGGAAAACAGGAAAAAGAAAATTTTCAAGAACTTTTTTCAGCTGGATGACCGTGGCTCTGCCAATTTGGGAAGCGGAATTGGTTTGGCATTAAGCAAAAGCATTGTAGAACTTCATCACGGGGAAATTAAAGTGCAGACTGAAGCCGATGCTAATTTTACCACAATTTTCACCATTACATTAAAAAAAGGAAAAGATCATTTTAAAAAATCCCAAATCGTAGAAAGTGCTATTGCGGTCACCGAAACGGCAAGTCCGATTTCTGATGTTGTAACGGAAGTGGATATTTACGAAACTGACTATGCCGAAGAATTGGAAGGCAATACGAAAAAGACCATTCTTGTTATTGATGATAATGAAGAAGTGCTGTCTTTTATCTTTGATATTTTACATGTTGATTACAGAGTTCTTAAATTCACTAACGGCCAGAGTGCTCTTGATTATATGGACAAAGAAATTCCGGATCTTATAGTTAGTGACGTGATGATGCCGGAAATGGACGGTTTTGAATTGTGTAAAATTCTGAAAACAAGCCTGAATACCAATCACATTCCCGTTATTCTGCTAACTGCTAAATCATCAACAATTAACAGGATTGAAGGACTTTCTACCGGTGCGGACTCTTATATTTCTAAACCTTTCAGTATTGAGGAATTGAAATTGACGATACTGAATTTATTATCTTCCAAAGAAATAATGCGTCAGAAATACGGGGAAAAATTCATTACTGATTCGGTACAGGAAAATCTTAATACCCCGGAAGGTTTATTCGTAAAAAAACTAACCCAGATAATCGAATCAAATATAGACAATCCGGAATTTGACGTTAATGACCTGGTAAAGGAAATAGGAATGAGCAGAACGGTGCTTTACAAAAAAGTACAAACGCTGACCAATCATTCCGTTGCAGGCTTTATGAAGAATATGCGATTAAAAAAAGCCGCAAGTTTATTATTGAATACCACTTATTCCGTTTCTGAAGTAACTTATATGGTAGGTTTTAATGACAGGAAACATTTTAGCAAAGAATTTAAAAAGTTCTACAATGTATCACCAACCATTTATAAAAGTTCCCAGATGGCAAAAGAATAGTTTTATCATTAAATACATTTTTACGTACCACTAATGACCTTGTGTTTGTAGTGGTTTTTTTTATTATTTAAAATTTAAATTTTTTCGACAAAACGAAATGTAGGATCTCAGTTGTATATGAAAATAACTAAACCAATAAGACTGTTTTCTAAAAGAAAGTATAAAAAAATACATCCTTTTTAAAATTTAAGTTTTTTATTACGAATACCTTTTTTAAAGGGTTAAAATACCATGTGATTCATAAAAAAAGACGTTAGCGCCCCTAAAAAGGGATATTTTGCTCCCCATCTGCGGTTATTTATTAATCATTTTTGCAATGTAAATCACTAACAGATTTTATCTAACTAACCATTTTAAAATTTAACAATGAAAAACAACAAACACGTAAAGATGCTTTTTCTTGGAGGGAATTACCTCAAATTAATCTTAATCCTGTTTCTGCTGTTCTCTGCTACTATGAGTGCCCAGGAAAATTCAGTGACAGGAAAAGTAGTAGACAATACAGGTATGCCTTTGCCAGGCGTTAATGTAGTTGTTAAAGGAAGCAGTAAAGGAGTACAAACAGATTTTGACGGTAATTTTACTATCAATGTTCCGGCTAAGAGTATACTGGTTATTTCCTTTATCGGAATGGACGAAGTTTCAATAGAAACAGA
>Ga0247815_10003995_pt1 | contig 10463 bp, 10 predicted proteins | sample UWRJL194509B1_FD_181014 | JGI IMG/M metagenome (GOLD analysis project Ga0247815, IMG submission 181014) | Plant litter microbial communities from Arlington Agricultural Research Station in Wisconsin, United States - UWRJ-L194-509B-1 | ecosystem: Environmental > Terrestrial > Plant litter >... | reverse complement strand
CCCTCGCACCGTCGATCGGCGCGTCAGACTTTCTCTGCACGCGATATCGAGCGGCTCCGGGCACAGCCACCAGCCCGGTCGCAGCGGACTCGGCACTCACCTCAAAACGGCGAGCCGGTCGCAATCCAATATCACCGGCTGCCCGAAGATCCTCGCCTCTTGACCTTCTTGACCTTCCGCATTCCCTTCCCTCTACGATGGACAGCGCCGACTCGTTGCGCGCGCCCAGCAATGACGGCGGTGTTGTGCGGCGCACATCTGGACGCGGACCGCTCAGCTGTGCCGAGTGCAGGCGACTCAAGCTCAAATGCGATCGTGTCTGGCCATGCACCCCGTGTCAACGCCGTGGTTGCTCTGCTATATGCCCTGACGGTATGCAGGAACTTGTGTTGAGAACGAATGAGATGGGTACTGACGATGGCGGATTGCAGGCTCACTGATCGCGGGCAAGTCCAATCGGTGCGAGCTGTCGTTACGGCGCGACCGCGCAGGCTACTGACCGCTTGTCTCAGATTTATTCTCGCCGACACCAAGCAACTGCATGAGCGCATCGAAGAGCTCTCAAGTCGTATTCGCGAGCTCGAGGACGCGTTGAAAGCAGCACATGCATCTCCTACACCGCACCCACTCTTACGCGACGAGCTCCTCCGACTCAAAGCTCCATTACAAACCGCACTCGAAATAAACGACTCTACGAAATGGGCTGGTTCGTCTGGTGAAAGTAGTTCACACGACAATCCAACCGATATGCTGGGTACACTCACCGTCGATGAGACGACGGGGACTTCCTCATATCACGGTGCAACCGCCGTCTCGGACGTGAGTGAACCTTTTGGCGATATTCGTGCATAGCTGACAGAACGTAGGCCCTACTCCCTGACGAGCCTCAACACAAGACGAACGACGGCGGCCTCGGCGCGATGATCGAGATGCCTGTCGTCGACCCCGAACATGCGCACTCGACACTTTGGGACTCGTTGCCTCAGCTAAACACTGCGCTCGACCTTGCCGAAGCATTCTTCACTCATGCTTCTTGGATGTACGATCCCGTTCCTCGCGAGCAGATGGAGGACCTCGTTATCACGCTCTATGGTGATTCAGACATGCACGTCCTGCCACCACATCTTCAGCGTCGACAAAATGCACGGCGTGGCTCGTTGTCATCACCCACGTTTATCCTACAAGAGAGCCCGGTCAGCATTACCGAACAGGATTCTCAAGACGGCGGGCTTGGCACGCACGACTTCGCACTGTTCTACATCGTACTCGCAATCGGCGCGCTCGTCTCCCCGTCCAGATCGGCGTTCTCGCCAGAGGCGGACAACTATCAGAAGCTTGCCCGGATAGGCATTGTCGCTGACGGAGGTGTTATGGATGAAGTCGGACTCACTGGCATTCAGACCCTGGTGCACAGCACGGACGATCCTCCGCAAACATCCCGGGCTGACATCTGCCGTTCCGCAGCTCTTGATGTGTTATTACCTCCAACTCAGTGACCGCAAGCAAGCCTCGTCAAATAACTGGGCGACCCTCGGTCTCGCAGCCAAACTGCCGCAGGCGGTACGTTCCCTGTGTGAAGCATTTCCCTTGCGTGCCTGTCGCTAACGCCATACCCTAGATTGGCCTTCGTGCGCCTGTTCAAGCAGCCTGTGATAAGTGATGCCACTGTTGCAACTGCAAGTGCACTTGGTGCAACTATATAGCAGCCAAAACCTTAATCAGTGTGCAATCATGTGTGATCCACATATAAATTATAGCTATACTTGGTCTTAGAGCATAAATTAAGTTCTTAGGCCTTGTGCACTCAATGGTGAGATTTCTATGTCTCAAACCTTAATTTTGCGAGGTTGCCCATCTCACAAAGTGTTGAAAGAGCGCAATATTCTACTCCGACGGCTTGTAGGCAGGTTCTGCATCGAAAATCGTACCATTTTATTTTTTATTTTTTATTTTTTAGATTTAACTGTGCTCATTTTCCGGGACAAGTGTGCCGGGAAGTGATTCGGCGATATGCCCTCCGCATCTTGCTTGTTAGGATCTTGAATTGCGTATATTTAGAAGAATCATTTGGTCGAAGGAGCCGTTAGCCTGATCGGAGGAATCTGTGTAAGATGGCTGTCCGTGTCTATGAACTCAAGGGTCGGCATGCCTCAAGGCACGAATACAAGAATATATGTTTGTCAGGGATAGTCAGCACTTAAAAACACGATATTGGCCTGGTTTCAATTCGTCTGTCGAGCCATATCAACTCACTGGTTCAGATGAGCGGATATTCAATACCATAGCAAACGAGAGACTGTTCTCTTATACTCCTACAACTACAAACTGTACATTGACAATCGTATCCAGACGATGGACAGTGGAACATGGTGGACTGCGCTCGTGGAGAACCTATACAGCGGAAACCCTGCGCCAGCAGGATATCCAATCGTCGCCGTAGTACAAGCCGTTTTGGGCGATGATAGCAATCTCGCGCTCAGCAATAAGCATCGTGCAAGGCGGTGTGCGGATGTAGCCTCGGTACTGTGCTGGTATCCACAGCAGCAGCTCCTTGGATTGGCCCAATACCCATCCATCTTCGAGCTCGGCAGAGCTCAGAGCACTAAACAGGTCCTTGCTGGTTTCCAAAGATCGGGAGATAGCTCCCTCAACGTCCCAAACACGTATTGTCGAGTTCTTTGAGCCTGACACGATGGAATGCCCGTCAGGATTAAACGCAACGGACATTACTGAGAGACCATGACCATGTATAATGGCAAGCTGCTCTCCGGATCCTGTATGCCACAAACGTATGGTGCGATCAGATGAACAGCTGCCGATCCGTTGACCATCAGGTGCGAAGTCAAGCGAATTGATCGAGGCCTCGTGGCCTTTTAGAAACAGCTTCTTCCGTCCCGTTTTGATATCCCATACTCGGACAACCTTGTCCTTTCCGCCGGAAACAAGATACATTCCGTCGGGTGAGAATGCAATCGAGTGGACAGACTTCCTGTTCACATCAAACGATCGGTGTCCACGCTCACCGGTATCCTTGTTCCAAAGATAAATCTTCCCGTTATTATCACCAGAGGCAAGGATCTGATTGTCTGAAGATGAGAATGCAACCGCAAGCACGCCTCCATCGCAGTTGAGTGGTCCAATCTTTGAGGGCTGTTTTGTGGCAAGATCCCAGATACGCACAGTTTGATCATCCGATCCTGACGCAAGCCAACGGTCATCGTAAGAGAATTTCACCGAGTTGACATCTTTTTTGTGCCCTTCGAGCGGAGCACAAACACCCTCTCCCGTCTGCGCATCCCAGAGTCGCACAGTACCGTCTTTCGATGCTGAAGCGATCAGGAACCCGTCTCTCGATATCGACACCGAGCACACAGAATCTGTATGCCCCAGCAGGGGTCGAAGCTTGGGATCTCTTGTCTGCGTGTTCCAAACGCGTACCGAGCAGTCGGCAGAACCCGAAACCATGAAGCCCCCGGCGGCAGAGACAGCCACCGCATGAACTGCGCTGCTGTGAGCTGGCAGCGGCTGAACTAAGGTATTGCTTCTTGAAGCGTCCCAAATCCTGATGGTCTTGTCTTCCGATGCCGAGGCGATGTACAAACCATCGGGTGAGAAGATTACGCAGTGGGACCTACCAGAATGGCTCTGAAGAGCGACAAATGGGGTCCCTTCCATGTCCTGTCGCAGATCCCAAGTGTGTAAACTGCCGTCACCAGCTGCCGACGCCAAATCCTGTCCGTTTTCTGCAAATTTTACAGTCAAAACCTGGTCGGAGTGACCTCGCAGCGTAGCAATGCATATCCTGGTCCGGACTTCCCAAATTCGAATATCATGGTCGTCAGAGCAGGATGCAAGCTTCACGCCATCTGGTGAAAAGGAGATGCTGCGAATGGAGTCTGTGTGGCCACTGAGCGGCTGGCTTATTGATCCGCCTGGGGTGCCACACCACAGGTAAATGACTCGATCCATGGAACCCGAGGCTATAATGTCCCCTTTAGGTGAGAATGATACTGTGTTGACTGTGTTATCGTGTCTTTTCATCACAAAGACCTCCTCGCCCGTATCGACGTTCCAGAGACGCGCAGTTTTGTCACATGATGCTGACGCAAGAAACGGTCCATTTGGCGAAAATGCTACGCAGGTGACAATACCCGAGTGACCAAGTAGCTGCTGTGGGCTACCTTGTTGGGTAGAGATGTCCCAAATACACACTTCTCGCCCGTTAGTGCCTGCGACGTGGTTGCCATCAAGGCTAAAGGCAACACATCTGACCGACCCATTACTGCAACAGAGCGTGGTCATTGTCTCACCGGACCGGGTGTCCCAGATGCGCACATCGCCGTCGTCTGAGCCTGACACAATGAAAAGGCCATCGGGAGAGTATGCAACGGACTTGACTGCGCCCTTATGGCCCACAAGCGTCATAACAACACGGCCACCGTGATGATCAGTTCCTGATGTGTCGACAGAGACGAGACCGGTGCACAGTGAGGAAAATGTCGTATAAACCAGCGAGTCTTTTGCTGCAAACGGGAGAGCCGACAAATAAATGTGTGGCGCACTGCGCTCGATTGCCTCCCGGGATGAAGCCACAAAGGCATTGGCATCGCGCAAAAAGTGACAGAGTTCAATTGTGTGCGACTGCGAGACATATTAGTAATTGGCCCTGATTTCATTCTCATGTGGGACGCACAATTGATTTTGCGCTGATGAGCATGGCAGCGGCTCGTTGGACTTCTCCCAAGACACTCATAACTTCCAGCCAGAATAAAAACCGTGGGCGGAAGTTATTGTAGATATCATCGTCGAGCGTCGGTCCTCGTGGAAGTCTTGCAACATGGTAGACCCAGTGCATGCATGCATATCTGACAGAGAGCGGCATGCTGTCGAGCACGGTCGGCACTGGCGGGTTCGGCTTGTAAGAGGAACGACTTTGCGACACGTTGAAGTGAAGCCGCGCCACTAATATGTTAAGACAGCCCCGCGCTAGAGCATCATCTCCATGTAGTGTTGAGATCCGGAACCGCTCGTCCGCACGTTCAAGTAGATAGTCGCCGAATGATGCATGGAGTGTCCGTAGGCCCTGTTGATCATACTGATCTGGTACGTGAACAACTGCGGAAACCTGTTGCAGCGACTCGTGTATGTCAATGGCGTTGCGGTCGAGGAGCTCGGCAAGAGCGCGAACGGATAACGGGACACGTGCGGTCAGAATACACGCCAGCACAAGTTTTGTCTCCTCGAGTTCTTCGGCGTCGGTCTCAAGAGGATTGGCTGCACGAGTTAGCACCAAATCATACATAGTATCGAGAGGCGCGATTGCTGCTGCGGTGTTTATGGCCGACAGAATTTTCTGTAGCCGAGCCCTTCGCCAATTTGGCGATCGGGTGCCAAGGATATAAGAGATGACGGTTGCTGCAAAAATGAACAAGCCGTCCGCACGAGCAGCGAGAGATGTGACTTCTGACTCGGTGTACCATGTCTCATCGAGCGATTGCCGAGAGAAAGCGTCGTTAATGTACATGTGGATGTCCTTGGATACTTGGATTGCGTCGATATCGCGCAGCCGCATAATGCTCACCCAATTCGGGGTCGAGATCTGACTGATGTCGATGTCTACCTCCGGTCGTGAGGTCAGAATGAACTTGACTGTCACGCTGCATTTCAGGACTGAAATGGCCTGAAGGAGCCTGTTTATCTCGATTTTGTCGCTGCACTCGTCAAGAGCATCGATGACAAAAACAATTAAACGTCCTGAACAGGCAAGTCCGTCCAGCGGCTGCTGAACTAAGCTGGTCATCTGGAGAGTAATTGATTTGAGAGAAGCGCGTGAGTTCGTATCGAGCTCCTTGGCCAACGCCAATGCGAACTCTGGCGAGTGTTCCGCAAGTGAGACCGCTAGAGTTGGGAGGATACAGCGCGTGTCGCTCAGCTTGGCTGTGTTCGCGATGCGAGAACAGAAAAAGGCACCACCGAGTACAACGTCTGGATCGACTTGCAACATGCGGCACAGCGTGATGGCAATTGAGGTCTTTCCCGTCCCCGCCAAGCCATGAAGCAATAAATTGCGCCTCGGTTCGCTCTTAACCCGCTCCATTATCTCCGAAAGCACACGGAGTCGAGTTCCGGGCATGCAACCAGCCTCCTTTGGCTGTACGTCATGCAGCGCTGCCGGCGTGTATCGATTGCCAATTGCTATGTATCATTAGGATTGACATAGATCGACACAGCAGAAGCGCATACCGGTTTTGATCATCTTCAGAGCATCCTCCTGCGTGGTGACATTATTATTGGCTGTCGGAAAAGTTAACCTGAACATCATACCGGCGCGTGGTTGAGGTAGATATTGTTGGTGATCGAGTTGTTATTGACGACATCGCGGCCGAGGTTGTATGTTGTATTTGGGTTGTTATTGAATATGCTCTGTTCGAAAATGAGTATGGAGCAGGAATCATTAACTGATTACTATCCGTACCACAGATATTGGTGGGGTGCCAAGTGTCTGCGAGCGCTGCCAAACCACTGCCGTTTCAGAAACAGCATCTGCAGGGTGTGAACCGGTTTTTTCATGCAGCTCAGGTGGCAACTTGACTGGCGGAACTTGACTGAGATTGGGATTAGCTGCTGCTATCCACTGCGAGGGCGAAATTGGCAACAGCATGTCGACGAACCCGCCTGTCTTTTTCTTGGACTGTTTTACTGTCTTCTTCATCGTCTTGAGAACTTCACAGGCTTGAGCTGGCAAATCTGCGTGGAACGTGGAGAGGGTATACGCGCAAGCTGGTGCGCGTGATCTACCGAATTCGTTGCCGCTTAGCGCTCGAAGCCGACCCAGACCCTAGCCAGGCACAATCGCAAAATTGCCTCGTCAGAATTACTTCTGGTGCAGCATCATCTAACCTCATATGTGAAACCTGATGCGTGTGTAAGACCGCGCGATGCAGACAGACGCCAAGCAGGCCCAAGCTGAGTTCGGTGCGTAAGCCTGGACCTGAGCCGTTTGCGCGACATCTCTCGCTTGCCATCGGAACGCAGTCGCACTCGCCATGCCATTGCGCTCGCCGCATTGAACATCTGGCTTCGGCAGTGCTTTTTATTTTATTTAATCTAAATTTAAATTTATTTTTCCAGACATAAGTTTGGTCTGTACAGTTATTCCAATATAAGCCTCAAAAGTAACCGTCGGCCGCATAAGTATGATAATCAGGATTGTCTCACACGATCTGAATTATTGGCGTCTGCTTTGCAATCGACTCATGTTTTCATCACTGAAGATGATCACACATGGCGCGAGGATCGAAATCAGAATTAAAGTGGGACGCCAGATGATGAGTTTGGTAGCGGGATCAAGTCTGAAAAGCAACGTGAGGAGCAACAGAGACAAGTACATCCATGACAACGAGCGAAAGCACAGCCCACCCGAAGAGCGCAAGCACCAGCGCGCCAAGCATATAGCCGTCATTGCGAGTGATGCTTGCTCACCGAGTAGTTAGTCGCAATGCGCACGAAAACGGGGAGGTGCTCAAGTTTGCCGTCTAGTAAGGAGTTGGATGGGGTTGGGTTGGCGAGAAGCAGGCGTAGGGATCTCGCGGCGCGCTGAGCATCGGCGTGAACATCGAAAGCACGCCGCGCCGGGTCCCGAGCAAGCACCCGGCTTCCTCCGGCTGCACATCGTGCAAAGCGGCAGGAACGAATCGATTCCCCATCACTAATAAGAATAAGTTTCTTCTTGTTCAGAGATTTGTGGGTGCGTACCGCTTTTGATCATCTTCACGGCATCCTTCTGTGAGGCAACAACTGAGTATCCAATAACGGCCGAGTGACGGGACAAACCTCCGCCTCGGTCAGATAAATTGTGACTGAGTTGTTGTTGAACACATCGCGGCCGAAGTTGTAAGTCGTATTTTGGTTGTTGTTAATCATGGTCTTCGCACATCTTAGTATGAAGCAAGGTCATTCATTTATTTGTTTCACTCACCGGTCCACGGGACAACGAGAGATTTGATGCTAAATGCGTCACGTCTGAAAGCTCGCCAACTACTGAGTCATAGGCCTTGGAACCAGCCTGCCCAGCTTGTGGATCGGCATGACTGTTTTTGACATGAGGCGGTGTTGGCGGAATCGTGCCTCGATCTTGAGCTGTGGACTGTGACGCGCCCGCGATCTGCGATGACTGCCGGACCGCTTCAGGCTCCACAGATATCTGTCCAGGCTGCGAAACCGTTTCCGCAGGTTGTTCGGGCGGCAACGGAGTTGAAGATGATACGCGGGGCCCGTCGCGATCTGCAGGCGCCGGCGATTGCGAGCGCGAGCTTGGAAGGATATTGTCGATGAAGCGTTCAGCCTTCTGCTTCGCTTTCTTCATGGCTTTCTTCATTGCGACGAGAATTCAGGTGGTTCGAGACAGCGAATGCGCGCAGGACGACGTGAGGGTATGAGTACAAGCAGCACACGCAGCACACGCACTTGTTGCCGCTCGAAGCCCGCCCTGACGTTCCTCAGGCACAAAGACAGACCGTCAACATGAACCAGTGCAACGATGTCCGCAGGATCAAACTTTCGCAAACTCGACGTGTTCAAGCAGGTACAAGATCAAGTACTGCATTACAATAAGGATGTGCGCAAGAAGTACATGAACTTGATTGCACGTAGGCGTTCTGTGATGGACCTCTCTCAAAGTTCCTGGACGACGCTAACACAAGTCGCTGATTCGTCCAGCACGTCGTGAGCCGGAGCCACCTGCCACCAGTGAATATCTCTGCGAGGTAGCCACGGTGACGAGCATGACCGCCGGCGCGTCAAGCGCAGAGCTGCTATCTTGATGACGAACACCTCGCGGAGTCGTTCGTTGCAGTGTACGCAAGAGCGAGGAGATGCACAAGGTCACCGTCGCAGCGGGGTAGTTGAATACATTGGCGAGGAGTGAGCGTCGGCGCGCTGAGCATGGTTCGAACTAATGTCGACGAGGAAGGGCGTTTGGTACGCTAGAAGGAGACAGGTCAGATATCGCACAACGCGAAGCGCACGACCACGTACGAATGTGAAGCTCGAAGTTGACTCGGACCGTGGTGTGCTCCTACGCGAGTGACTACCGCGCATGCCTCACACTAGGCGAGGGATTGAACCTTCGCACGGGTTCTGCATGACGTGCACGACATCGAGGCGCAGTTGGTAGCAGCCTGAGAGAGATCTTCTCGCGAATCCAGAGTAGCGCCGAGTTGTCGTTGTGATCGCAGGTGGGCACTGGAACAAACGACTGATAACGGCTGTAAGGCGAGGCGACCTTCGGAAGGAGCGGGAGGTGATGACAGTCGAAGGTGCTGGTAGTAGTAATACGTGTCGAAGACAGCATGAGAGGGCTATGGGACACCTGTCGAGAGGTTAGTCGCTCAATCACGGAGGGACAAGAACTGAAATACTGCGAGAAGGTCATCTAGGCGGGGATGTTATACAGCCCGCGCGCGAGTCTTCTTGAGCGACGTGACGAGCTGCTGACCTTATATGTGGCGCGATGCGTCCTAACGGATCGAGTCTGCATGGTCACCGGGCGTGTTGAACAAGTAATGCCCAGAGCTGATTCCGCTGAGGTTGACGTCGGCTGCAATATCCTGTTAGCTTCAGCATTAGTCACAAGAGATAGCGCACATAGCGCACGAGGTCTGTAACGCAATGCGTAGCCGGAAGTTGATCGAGCATGAGTCGGGGCCGAACAGGGGACCGTCCTCGATAAAGCGAGCAAGGAACGCGTAAAGACAAGTCCATTCTTGTTATTTGTCGAAGCCGCACAGCGTATTCAGTAGCAGAGTTGGCCGCAGGATGTTCCGAGGAAGTGTTGGGGTAATTGTTGAGGTGGGGCATTCCACGGTCGCGAGTCCTCGGCAGCAACGAGACAGAAGAGGTGGGTTTGACTACTCTAGGCTCGGGCGCCGAGGCAAAGTTCTGGGCGGTCATGCTACTCGCGCGTTTGAGGTAGCGCAGGAGAAGTGTGGCGACCGAAGATGTCAAGGATTCTCGGCAGCATGAGAGGAGGAGGAAGAGACGCGATTTGCATCCGCCGGCGCCTGCTCAACTTGGTCGTCTTTCGACTCTTCCGTCACATCGCGCTCTACGAATGGAATTGGCGCAAGACGGTCGGTCAATGCTCGACAGACGACGCCATATTAGCTCGATGCTCGTTTCGTAGTCACATTGTTCACAGTCGTGCGTCTGACTGCGCGCCACTCAGACGTCCCGAATGCAGGCGGGTCGAGCTTGGATTCTTTTGTGTCCCGCCGTGCGCATCGCGTCACCATAGCGAACTCTGTCATATCCTTCTTCAAGGTGGGTACAACCTGTTGTTCTGAAGGAACGAGGTGAAGACTGACCGTGTTGGAGTACAGGCTCACTGACCGCCGGCAAGTCCAATCGGTGCGCGTTAGCCTTACCGTGCGACCGCGCAGGCTCATAACCAGTTGTTTCAGGTG
>Ga0247815_10003994_pt1 | contig 10466 bp, 12 predicted proteins | sample UWRJL194509B1_FD_181014 | JGI IMG/M metagenome (GOLD analysis project Ga0247815, IMG submission 181014) | Plant litter microbial communities from Arlington Agricultural Research Station in Wisconsin, United States - UWRJ-L194-509B-1 | ecosystem: Environmental > Terrestrial > Plant litter >... | reverse complement strand
GACCGCTACAGTAGTAGGGGCTGGGAGGCACCACAAGTGGCCTTTTCAGCCCTCCGACAGCTCCTAGAACCCCTACCGTACTTCGAACACGCATTTTACTGATATGATACATTGACTGTAGCTATGAAGTGGCCCCTACTGCGCTTCTGTCTACTTAGATTTATGGAAAGTATGATATATTCAACGCCAAATGGCAACTGTTGCAGGGAACCGGAGTGTTTCAGGGAACCATGGCTGACTGTATTACCGGTTAACCCTTGGACAACAACCGGCGGTTATTCACGCGAATCTTGGAAATTGGAGCGAGTACCGTACACCTGCAATCATTGGAGGATATAATGCGACGATATTGCAATTCGTAAAACACGTTCAATCGTCAAGACGAGTTTTGTGTAGTTGCAACTGTCGGGCATCCCTCGGATCAACAACTGTAACAGATTTGATTACTTGGAAATATTGTGGAGCGCGACTCGCGTAAAACCACGATACGGAGATAAGCCGATGCGTTACCACACTCGACATTGACCAGCTTCGACTGGTAGTCGCACCATTTCCCAGACCGAGCGGCATGATCACGATATAACGACCCAACAGACGAGACACACGATGCGTGCACCGTCGCAAGGAGTCGCTACGAGACTGTCAGGCGAGACAAACCAGCCACATCACCAGTATACGTCGATTCCTGTTCTTTCACTTGTGCTCACATGACTCGATATTGTTTCCGAACTATATTTAAGAGTTTTCAAGTATTAGCCACGAATACCAGATTCGCAATCACCCCCAGTTGACTTCAAATGCGCGAACGCTCCCGCCTCGCTTTTCGGTCAACAGAGCCATTAAGACTCTCGCATTCGGCGCTCCCTCAAGTCCTAAACTCACTCAATAGTGTTCAATAGGCGGCAAACCTCGCAGCACTAGCCAAGTAACCACAAACCCGCTACATTCGCTGTATCTACTGCCAACCTCGGTCCTCCTTTCACCAGCACCCTATCTTCTGTCGCGCTCACCTCACCTTTGTGAGACGACTGTCCCCCCACATCTTGGCGAACACCGCAGTATCGGAGCTGTTTATATCTGATTTCCGTCTATCGCAGGCTGAGTTGTAGTCTAGCAATTTAATAAGCACTTTCGGTGTTCGGATTACACCGGAACTGCACCGTTTTGAGTCGGTCGACAGCCTGCCATAGTCGAGCTCATGTTTTGCGTAACTCTCAATCCACAACACGATTGAAATATTCAGCGTCGTGGTTTCTCAGTATTACCCTCTCGCAGTTCTCTGGTGGTTCCGGTCGGTACATTGGCTGACATTTGGAGGTCAGCAATCTGCCCACATGGCGGGTGAGAGGCACCGGTGTCGGGCATCAGCGTCAGGCGTTGATAAAGGCTGATTCCAGAGGACTCCAAGGGCTGGCCAAGGAATATCTCCAAATCGCCAAGTTCAAATCGGCCACAGATTATTGTACAGAGGAGAAGAAAACAAAGAAAAATAGATGTCTGAGACCCATATCGCGAGCGCCTGCCTGTTTGTAGATCCGCCCCGGCAAACAGTGTGCAGACCTGAGTTTGCTCAATTCTGAAACGGATGGTTACTGTAGATCAGGGAAGTAGCAGACCATTGCAAGACACCGACACAACATCAACCTCCGAACGTAGGAAGAATGACCTACTGTTCAAGCCATTTAGAATTAATTGCAAGAGGAGATGCATGCGTGGTGAATGCGAGGCACAACCTGACCGGGCTGCAGGAAGTCGGGAGAGAGCAAACCCGCTCAGCCGCCGCCGCCTCATGTTCATCAACACCACTCTGCCACGAGGCCGGAGAAACTGAACAAGGTCTTGACAATAGGCTATCTTGGTTCGTAATCCCTAATGTCCTGATTCTGGTGGTCAATCATCCCAACCCGTGCGTGGATTTTGATGATGCGGGTGGAGAGTCTGTTGACGTGGATCCCGCAGGAGCCGCGCCTCGGTGAGCGTATTGCACGTGCATCGATGCAGGGTCCATGTTTGAAGCTGCCGTCCGCATCACTCGTGGTCATCGTGATGCTAAACGTGTCAAGAGATTCGCATCCGAGCTGATAAAAGCTGGACGACGGCTTCGTCAACTCGAATTAACTCGATCCCACGCCATCAAACTTTGTCAGCCCTGTTTTACTTTCTACACACGCAACTCGGCATACATCTCGCAGACTAACTGATAGCTTATTAGATGCCTTCCGCTCACGGCTTCATCCAGTGTGGCGGCAATGGCGATGGCCTCGTTGGCACTTTCGATATCCATGGTAGCAAACTCTACCTCTATAGCGATGTCAAGCCTCTCAGTCAGCCGTTCAAATGCAGCGATGCGACTCTCACATACGACAACATCGCGCTGCTGGCCGGGCACTGCAAGTGGAACGGTACTCTCGGCAAGAGCGAGGTTCAAATTAACTTGGACGGCGGCGTCTCCATTACGGGACGGCTTGCCACAGCACAAAAGTCTTCATTTTCCATTCTTGGAGCAGGCACATGGAACACAACCAAGCAAACACAGCCTGCACCTTCACCCAAGTCGGCCAATGCGGCCCAGCCTGCCAACCCGTTCCCAGCACCGAATGCGGCCCGAGATCCCGCCATAATGGCTCACGACCAGAAGCTCTTCGATCTCAGCGTTCCGATCATAGCGTACGACGCCACTCGTTTACGTGCACGCTTCAGTTAACTAATTATCGAGTAGCATATTCGGGCAGTCTGGTACAGGCAAATCAACTGTTCGTTGTTACGGATCAGCTTTGCACTCGTTGCAATTGACTTCTAACCATTCCAAACAGTTCATCAACCAAATCTCGTCGGAAAAACAGAAAGTCGGCACGGGCCTCCATTCATGTACCAGCGAGATCAGTGTTATCGAGGCCAAAGTTAACGGAAAACGCGTCGTGGTCATCGACACGCCAGGCATTGACGACACTCGTGCCGGCGTGAAGGAAGTTGATGTCCTCGTTAGCATTGCCAATTATTTTGGTACGATGTGAGTTTGCGCATGGGCATATCGTGACAAGTTACTGAACCGTACGCATTCCGTTTGTAGGGGGAAAAAACAAATCTACGTCACTGGTGTGCTATTCTTGCACCGCATTAGCGACAACAAGTTCTCACAAACCGCCGACCGCGTCTCTACCATGCTCAAGAACCTGTGTGGCGAGGGTGCGATGAACCAAGTCATGCTCTGTACCACTATGTGGGACATGGTCAGTTGGGATGATGGATACGCACGCTTCGCTCAGCTCTGCGAGATCGGCGCGTGGAAGGAGATGATCGAGAGTGGCGCAAGCACTGCCATGATCTCCAACATCAAAGCCAACGCGAAGGCGGAGGCGGAGAAGATTGTGACCCGGCTCATCGACAATGTACGACCCGTAGAGGTCACCATACAGGAAGAGATGGTCCGCAAGAGGCTGAAGGTTGTCGAGACTCGGGCTGGAAGGGTTCTGGATGAGCATCTTCGAGAGATGCAAGCTGAGGCGGAGCGCGAGTTGAAGGAGATGCGTGATAAACTGCAACACGAGAACGAGACCAATGCGGCGAGAGCGCAGGAGGCGATACGCGCGCAAGAGCTAGCGGTTGAGAGGTTGAAGGCGCAGGCGGAAGAGCAAACTCGTCAGCGGCAGGCGGAGGTTGTGCAGCTCAAACGTGAGCAAGAGAAGTTGAAGCGCGAGATGAAGGAAATGAAGGATCAGATGCGCAAGGAGGGTGATGTCAGCGCAGCGAAGGAGGAGGAGCTGCGTGCGCGCGGGAAGGTATTCGAGCAGTTGAAACAGCAGGCGGATGAACTGCTGGGCAAGGGGAAACTTGATGCCACGCAGCTTAAGGAGGAGCGCAAGAAGGCAGAGCAGGCAAAGAACGAGACAAAGAAAAAGGCAAAGAAGGAGGCAGCAGCCCGAGCTGCGAAAGCGAAGGAGGAAGCATCTGAGCAACTGCGTGAGATCAAAGAGGCAAAGCAACAGGTCGACACACTCGCCGCTGGCAAACCCCAACGCGCGAAGCGGTGGGGATTCTTTTGAATCCACGAATTATATGGATCCTGATGATGTATCCGCTAGTGCCGTTCATATGTACAGTAGCCTCATCTCAGATTTTTTGAGGAGTCGACCGGTGTCATGTTAGCGCGTTGCCTGGATGACTTGTTTCTCCCTCTTGCCATTCCGCTTCACGCGCAAAAAAGCCGAGCTTCTCTTCACATGTCTGGTGATACCGTGCAAGCCTATCCCCTATTTTCTTGGCGAAAGGCTCCCGCCACGCATGCTCGAGACGGAAAGTCGTCATTGCTGCTGGTGGCGGCGCTGACGACGTCGCTGCTGTGGACCGCATGTCACGCGGGCTCCGCTCGCTACAGCACCAGCTTCTGTATGTAGACAGCGAGCTTTACGCCTGCAGGCGGGATAGACTGTACCGAGAGGCCAATCGATTCAGCCTAGCCAAGTAAGCCAACGCGACTTCCTCTGCCGATGCGGGTTTACATAGTCACAGGCGCCATCTTGACGCGATCAACGGTTCAAAACGCGGCAGACCTACGAAATAATCCGCACAAGTTCCCCGCGTAGCGGCGGAGGTTTGGGCGCCGGGTGGCACTTGGCTTACTCGCACGGCACGCAGAGGTACTTCACCCCTCACCTTTCCGGGGCATTTAATCCAACCCGAACCGGATAATGCAATTCTTCTCTACCCTAAGATGCCGTTCTTCTGCCTGTGTGTCCACGCGTTGTCTCCCAGAGCAGGTAAACCCGCATACCGCTGGGGTCGCGCCGTTCACGCCATGGTCGCGTCGGCCGATGCTCTGCATGGGCGTGTAACACCCTACCGATTTGTGGTACCATCGTTCTGACCATTGCAACTTATCCGGCTTGTACGAACAGGCTGCAGGGCCCTATTCAAGCATGTAATCGGACTATCTGAATACATAAAGGTGTCCAATCAACAGCTTCTTCACTCAGTATAATCTGACCCAAAGCTGTTCGGCGGGAGTAGCTGTGGTGTCTCGTGTATGAATGCTGATCGTCACTGTCGCTGGCTACAAGCAGACGGATCGGGACCGATGTTTAAACTATCGCTACATCTGCGCACCTCGTGCTAGTACAGACCAACTCTGCAATACCGGAGGTCGGGTCAATTACCATGCTGATGGGAATGAAACATGACTCTGTGCACGATTTGAACAGAGCAGAACGGGAGCAGCATGTCTGGTGATTGTGGGACAGAGCGTGCGTGTGCAGGACGTCGGGAGGGAAACAGCTGGAAGACCACGGCGCCTCGTGCTCACCTCACTGCCCTAATCACCCAAACTGATGGCGGTCGACCACTCCATGGAGCCCAAGACGGAGTTTTTCTAGATCGCCATTTCTCATTTCCTGATTGCAACGACCCTGCGTTGCTAAGAGTGATTCCCCACAAGTCCGATGCAGGACTCTGCCAGCAAGCAACGGCCCTCCGGGAAGCGAATTGCACGTTTCAATGCAGGGTTGGTTTTAAACATGGTGGCGCCTTGCACTCGTGGTCGTCGTGATGCCCGCCGTGTCAAAGGCAGGCCGAGGTCATAAAGAGCGTATGACGACCACGACTTCGGCTGTCGGTGCAAATCTGCTCCTGCTGCCATTTAATATCTCGCCGTCTGTACTTTCTCGCATAACATAGTAATCAGAGACTAACAGGTCGTCAGTTAGATGCCTTGTGCTGGTGGTTTCGTCAAGTTTGCCGAAAGGAGGCTCGTCGGTACCTTCGATGTCGACGGTACACCGCGGTATCTCTGCGTCAAAGTCGAGTCACTCAATCATTCGTTCGAATGCGGCCATGCGATCCTCACCTACGATGACATAGCGAAGCTGGATGGCGACTGCTTGTGGAATGGTACGCTTGGCAAGGAAGATGTTCAGATGGACTTGGTCTCAGGGGGTGTCTCGATTGCTGGGCGACTTGATACAACACGACGATCGACACATCTCATCCTTGGAGTAGGCACGTGGGATACAGTCGAGAGGACCTTGTCTCCACAGAACAACGTCAGCAATGTTCCGGTCGACCTGCCCTCACCCCACGATGCGATCAAATCCACCGCCAAAGCTGCGCGAGTAAAACAGCTTTTGGAATCGTCGATTCCGATCATTGTGTAAGCTGTATCCTGCGCAGTTCCGCATTACAACTGACCGCCTCGTCCGCAGCGTCTTCGGACAGTCAGGCTCTGGGAAATCAACCGTATGTCGTTACGGGGTTGACGCTGCGCTCGTCGTGACTCACTTTAAAATACGCCAAACAGTTCATCAACCTCATCACATCGGAGAAGCAGAAGGTCGGCAGCGATCTCCAGTCTTGCACCAGCGACATCAGCTTCATCGAGGTCAATATTGGAGGAAAGTCTGTTGTTGTCGTCGACACGCCAGGGATAGACGACACTCGCAACAGCATAAAAGAGGCCGATATCCTAAAAAGCATCGCCGATCAACTTGCACTCACGTGAGTCTGTGCTCGGCTATGTTTTGGATGTGAGACGGGTTCACTGAGCGGGACGTATCTTGGCCGTAGCGGAGCGAATCGTCTCCGGGTCACTGGTGTGTTATTGTTGCACCGGATCAACGAGAACAGATTCTCGCAAACAGCCACCCGCATCTCCAACATGCTCAAGAGCATCTACGGCAACTACAAGATGAGCAATCTCTTGCTCTGCACCACGATGTGGGATCAGGTGAAGAAGGAAGACGGTGATGTACGTCTCAGGGAGCTCTGCGAGAATCCTGCGTGGAAGGAGTTGATTTCGAAGGGCGCCCGCTTGGACACGATCTCCAGCGTCGATCCGGACGCAAGAACGAAGGCGGAGACGATCTTGAGCCAGCTCATCGTTAATGCGCAGCCAATGAAGCTCGTTATCAAGGACGAGTTGATAAACCGGATCCGGAACATGGAGGTCGCTAACGCAGCGCCGAGTTTCGGCCAGCTTCTTAAAGAGGTGCAAACGAGGCGCAGTCTTGAGGAGCTGCGCGTGAGACGGCGTGAAGAGAGCGAGGCTAGGGTGGCGATCGAAATGGAGGCATTGCGCGTGCAAGAGCTAGAGGTCGAGAGGCTAAGGACGCAGGCAGAAGAGCAGGCTCGTGCACTTCAGACGCAGGCTCAGCGGTTCCTGCAGGAACGGCAGCAGGCAAAGATCGAGATGAAGGCGCTTCGCGAACAGATGCGCAAAACTGGCCTGCCTATCGCTGCAAAGGTTCAGGAAGTGCGGCGTGCACGCGAGAGCGAAGTCGCGGTGTCGAAGCAGCGCAAGGAGGCACCGAACCCGGCAGAGCAGTTCGATCCTGAGCGCCCTCAGCACGGGGACGGAACTGCGGACAGTGAGATAAACCGGCTGCGGGAACTCGCGCGTAAGCAGCGTGATGAGAAACGTGCTCGTCAGCGAGAAGCTCGGGAGAGGAAGAACAGACAGAGTGAGCAGGCGCAGACGCAGAAGAACCGCGTCAAGCAGCTCCAACAGGAGCTGAAGAAGGCAGAGAGCGCGACGAAAGAGCTGCGGGCGCGCATACGCAGGGAGGAAACATCGGCACGCCACCTGGAAATCAATGAGACAAAGAGACCGGCCACGGGATTGACCGCCAAAGTGACCCAGGGATTTCTTCGGCTTGTATCCTGGTAGCTTAATCGAGATGATGTGCTCTTGATAAGATATGTAGCAGTATCAGCAACCTACGGGACAGTGCACGAGGTTCCTGAGCGGCACGTTCTGCCGTTCTGTACGGATAACATTGGACGTCATCGCCGCTGGCACTCTGCTCCTTGTCCTCCTTTAGATTTTCTCATCTTGATCCTCCTCTCTTCTTTCCCGGTTCCTTCGCAGTACCTCACTTGCGCGCGGTCTTGGTCACAATTTCCCTAATAAAGAATGCATCCACCTCATCCCGCCCGCTGCTTCTTTTTCGTTCTGCCACGGAAATCGAACGTAGTTTGGCAGAAGTGCTCGCCAAACTTGGTGCACAATCCAAACTTGGCCTGTTCTCGCGGCTCAAGGCAGAATGATCCGCCGATACTCGTTTGTGGGCGACAGCAACGCGTCTGAGCGTGTCAGTCTAGCCGAGACAGCCGAGCCCGTGACCGAAGTCGCCGCGGCCGCCATCACACTCGGGGTATCAGACGAACTAGATATAAGCCTCGCTATACTCAGCATCCAGAATGAACCGCTTGCGTGGCCACGAGGAGTTGACGAGTATGTGTGAGCGACGGTGTACGAGCCCCAGCACGGTGCGACACTTCTCAGCACGCCCTCCTACTCGTCACAGTCGCTCTTGCCCTGGGGCCCACCCGTAATCACTCCTCAGTCAAAAGCCACACCCTCATCCCACCTGCGTACGATGAAAACGCTCAAAGATTATGCATTGCCTGACCCACGCTGATGACGTGTGCGCCGAGCATAGATGGTCGAAATACCGCCGCGTAGCGATGGCGCGGTGCAGTACGACGGCTTTGAATACAACTGGGCTTCCCGGACACGGCACTAGCTCTCTCGCGTACGCGTAATCAATGCCAGTGGTTCGGTCCGTCGACGGCGCCGGGTACGGCTCGTGGTACGGCCACTAGACGACTCAGTTCTCACTGTCGGTCTGAGTGTAGGCAGCAAGCGGAGTGTCTCGTCTAGCCGCACGTCGCACGGTTTGGGAGTGGGAGATGTGTATTCAGGAGATGAAGACGATTGAAGGCGGATTAGAGCTGCGCTGCGCCGGTGTGCGCGACGGCAACAAGCTCGAGGTGTGACCCACCTGGCTCGGCGTATCCGTCCCGCGCGACCAGCTTAAACGCTAGACAGAAGAACTTGGACCCTTTCCACATTTTGAAACCATTTCCCCATTCACGGATACGAATATCGAACTGGCTCGGAAGGCATGGTTGCTCGACATATTTTGCACACATGGCGATGTTGCGGCGTTTCACTCCAGCTAATACTCGGTGGGCTTGCAGCACCGAGATCCCTCCGCCGACTCAAGGAAAAGAAATACATGATATGGCTGTCCGAGTCGGCCGCATCGCTACTGAGCCTGCCGGGATCGGGTTCTCGAACGGTGCTGAAAGCCTCTCGAGCTCGTAACTTCGCATCACCCAAGGCCCCCGAAAAATTCCGTCAACAGTTCCATGTGAGCTCCGATAAAAATCTGCCTTCGGGGTGGCCCTTCTCCCATCCCGGCACCTACAGATCGGAGGGTCCGGCGCATGCACTCTCATCCCAGCACCGACAGATCGGCCCTGTCACCCATGCTGGCTACAAACACCGTAAGCACATTTAAAGACCATGAAAATCAGCCAATATCTAGGTGGAAACTTGAAAAGAGTGGTACAGTGGTGGAAAATGAGAGATAAGGAGAGGAGAGATGCAGAGCACCTTCAAGTTCAATGTTGCGCAATGGTGAACCAACTGAGGTATCTCGGACTTCTCAAGTTACCATAGTGTCTCTCCGCTCAACTGTTGAGACTATCTGTATTTGATCCGAGACGTTGATCCTCGGGGTTGCGACGGAACCGGAAGCATTGCTTCTCTGACTTCCGTCGCGCCCCAGGTACGCTACTACAGTCAATACCAGATTGCTTCTCTGACTTCCGTCGCGCCCCAGACCACTCGCACACACACTCGTAGTCTAGAGCACGGGGCTCATAACCTATGAGCGACGTGCTCTAGACTACGAGTGTGTGTGCGAGTGGTCTGGGGCGCGACGGAAGTCAGAGAAGCTGCCCGTCTGCGTCTCTGCCCGCGTCACGAACTCTTTGAACGTGTCCGCAAGCTTGTCCTTCGTGCGCAAGTAGAACTCCCTGCGGTATCGAGTCACATCGTTGATGAATATCACCCAGTACTTGTACCCTCGAATAGACGGAGGCAGTGGGCCCTTAAGGTCGGCGTGGATGCATGCGAGAGTTTCGGATTCGCGTCTAACGAGCTGGACGCTTGGATGAAGAGCAAGGGCATTGTTGCAAAGCACACAGAACACGCGGAGCCTTACCAGAACGGCGTTGCTGAACAAGCTCATCGCGACACGAAGGAAGCTGCTACCACCCTGCTCAACGAGGCTGGCCTGCCAGTGTCTTTCTGGCCGTTTGCTGCCACCTACTACACACAGACCAAGAACCGTACTTCGACGAGCAGCCTGCCAGACGGCGATACTCCTTTCACTAAGTTTTGGGGAAGGAAACCGGACCTCTCCAAGGCTCGCATTTTCGGCTGCCTTGCCTACGCTCTCGTACCCACCGACAAGCGGAAGGTGTTCGACTCGCACTACGTGAAGTGCATTTTCTTGTGCTACAGCGACAGTAAGCCGGGCTGCTGGTTGTTCTACAACACTGAGAAATGTTCGTTCTTCGAGAGTTCGCAGGCCATCTTCGACGAAAGTGTGTTTCCTGGTACGAGCCTGCGAAATGTGCGCCTGGACGTATTACCGGAGAGCGATGGCGAGCTGGAGCTGGATGGT
>Ga0247815_10003992_pt1 | contig 10467 bp, 8 predicted proteins | sample UWRJL194509B1_FD_181014 | JGI IMG/M metagenome (GOLD analysis project Ga0247815, IMG submission 181014) | Plant litter microbial communities from Arlington Agricultural Research Station in Wisconsin, United States - UWRJ-L194-509B-1 | ecosystem: Environmental > Terrestrial > Plant litter >... | reverse complement strand
GATCAGGGGCGAAGCTTTGTTTTTGCGTGCTGGATACTATTTTTACATGGTAAACATCTACGCTAATGCTTATAATCCTGCAACGGCAAAATCCGATCTGGGTGTTCCTTTGAAAACCACAGAATTTGTGGAATCTACGCTTTCTGTACGCGCTACGGTAGATGCGGTTTATCAGCAAATGATTGCAGATTTGAATGAGGCGGAGCAGAACCTTGCAGGTGTTGTACCTTCCTCTTTATACCATGCTGACGTAAACGCGGTGAATTTATTGCAAAGCAGGGTTTACCTTTATATGCAGGATTGGGAAAACTGCGCCGCAGCAGCAAGAAAGGTGACCAGTCGCAAAGGCTTGTTGTACAATTTGGCCAGCTATCAGCCAAGGACAAGTTTCTTCAATGCAAAATCGCCTGAAGCGATTTTTAACCAGGGAACCAACGCGATGATTTACCTGCAATATGAAAATGGTTATTGCACTTTCAAACCTACAAATGAACTGATGGACTTATACGGTGACAAGGACCTGAGGAAAAATGCATTCTTTGAGCTGGACAACGGAGGAAAATACCGTTATACAAAAGTGTACCGATCGTCATCTAATGGCGTAGAACCGGGTGCCTATTTTTCTGATAATTTTTTTATGCGCAATGCCGAAGCCTACCTGAACCTCGCGGAAGCTACGGCTATGCAGGGAGATGCGGCAGCTGCCAACACGGCCATAAATACCTTGCGCAGATCGAGATTTTTGGCAGCGGATTATCAGCCTGTAAATCTAACTGCTGAAGCACAGGTCAACTTTATCCGTGATGAACGCAGAAGAGAGCTCTGTTTTGAAGGTCACCGCTGGTTTGACCTGAAACGTTATGCCGCAAACGCAAAATATCCTTACAGCAGGAGCATCAGTCACCCCTATTCGCTCGCCGTAATCGGCAGCGCCTCATTACAGGCAACGCTTACATTATTGCCAAATGATGCTGCATACCTGATTCCGATTCCTGATCCTGCAATGGAATTTAACCAGGGAAGCCTGGTGCAAAACCCACAACGACCAAATCGCACATTTTAACCTGAATTTACATGAAGAATTACCTGAAATATTTAGTTGTCTTTGGTTTTGCGCTGTTAACGGCCTGTAAAAAGGATAGCGCACCAGAGGCCTCAGCACCTGCTGAAGATACATACATGCGGGCAGATAACGCATCAAGCGAGGTTGACCACCAGATTTACCTTGTTTATCAGCAAACAAAAGTTCCGATATTGTATACCGGTATGGTAAGCAAAAATCCGCTGGAATTGGTTAATCTCAATTACCAGATGGCCGGATCCAATAGTAGTTATATCTATAGCTATCCTAAAAACAAGCAGGACATACTTGCCGGAATTGCATTTGTAAGGGATAAAATCCTTCCTGCATTGGGCCCGAAAATCAAGGTTCATTCCATTTCATTGCTGGATACGCTGAAAACGGAAATTGTTTACAGCCCGACTTACATTATCACTACAAATTATACCGTCATCCAGGGGCTAACTACTTTAGCTATTGCTAAGGTTCCGTCCATCGCCGCCATGACTCCCGACGAACTTGTTGCCTATCAGGCAGAAGTGTTTACCAATCTGTTGCTCAATCCGCTAGATGCTTCGGGCCTAATGCCAAACTTCTACAAAGTATCCACAGGTTATTACGACAAGTCTGCGCTTAACCAGTCCGACAGTCCTTATTATTTGCCATGGAAAGACAAACGTGAATATGGATTTCTGCTGGATGGATCGGAATCTGATTACTATTATGTTACCCCTTCGCAGTCGGGCGACCTGAAACTTTTCCTCAGCAAAATACTTAGCATGAGTGCCGCCGATTTCGAGGCGGAGAATGGCAATTACCCGCTGGTGATGAACAAGTATAATATGTTAAAGGAAGCATTAAACACCCTTGGATTCGATTTAACAAAAGTATAAGCAACATCCGAAAATGAATATGAAAAGATCAGTGTTCTGGCTCTTAATGGGAGCCCCTATGTTCACATTTGCGCAGCAGAACTATAACGTCCAGGTGAAAGTGGGCCAGCTGGTAAACCCGGGAAAGGCTTATTTATACTACCAAACGGGCAATGAACTGGTAACAGATTCTGCAGAATTAACTACGGGAAGCTACCACTTTAAAGGAAATGTGCCGGAGCCTGCACTGGCTAGAATTTGCATTTATCAGAAGGAGTCGGCCGCGAAGATGCTGTTCAATGCCGAGCTTTGGCTTGAAAAAGCGTCCATCAATGTGATTGCTAATGACCGGTCGGCTAAGTCAATTGTTACCGGAGGACAGCTAAATGCAGATTACCAATTGTTGGATGCGAGTAAAGCCCCTGAACGTAAACAGATGTTGCAGGCTTCAAAAAGGGTGGAGATTGGAACAGATGCGGAAAGGAAATCGCCCGAGTTTTTGAAACAGCATATGCAGGTAATGAAAGCTGCGATGAATAAATCCGCGGAACGCGATTCGATGTATATCCGTAGCCATCCGAATTCGTACCTCAGCCTTTATCTTATTTCAATCAGCACATCTTCGGTTCCGTTTCTATCACTTGAGAAAGAGCTAAACGCGTTATCCAAACCGTTGCAATCGACAGTAAGGGGAAAAGATTTGATAAACACGATTAATACATTGAAAAACAGGGAAATTGGTGGTAAGGCCCCAGATTTTACGCTGGAGGACCCTCTTGGGAAATCTGTTTCCTTGTCTGCGTTCCGGGGACAATATGTGCTGCTCGACTTCTGGGCCAGCTGGTGTGTTCCCTGCCGGAAAGAAAACCCGAATGTAAAGGCTGCATACGAAAAGTTTAAGGACAAAAACTTTACTGTGTTGTCGGTTTCTATCGATGCACCTGCTAGCAAAGCTAAATGGCTGGAAGCGATTAAGGAAGATCAGCTGCCCTGGACGCAGCTTTGCGACTCAGCGGGTGGCAGCGAACAGGCGGCTTTGTTGTACAACGTAAGGGCTATTCCACAGAATTACCTGATTGACCCTTCGGGAACAATTATCGCGAAAAACCTGCGCGGAGCAGAACTGCAGGAAAAATTAGGACTACTGGTCCGCAAATAAGTTTTAATCATACATTATTATATATGAGCAATTTAATAAAGAATATCGCACTACCCTATGTTGCGTTCGGTTTGTTGGTTAATATTGGTACTTCAGCACAAACTGGAACATCAAAAATATCTTACAGATCAGGAGCACCATCATCAGCGCCAGCTTCAGCTTCAGCGAAATTGGTATCATCGGCAGCTTCAACAAAAGCCACAGCCTCAGCGAAAATTACAGCTTCAGCGACATCTGAATCACCTGCTACCTCTGCAGCATCAGCAACAGCGACGCACTTCATTATAAACGTTAGCTGGCCTAAAGGAGATGGAAAGCTGCTGATGTTAACGGCAAACAAGAACGGCAAAAACCTCACGCTCGATTCTGCCCGCGTAGTAAATGGTGCAGCAGTTTTAAAAATGCCGGCACCAGACTTATACAGCCCTGTTTATCTGGGAATTAATCAGGCCTATGTACAGGAGCTACTTGCCTATCCTGGTAAGGTAGATATTGCTATCACCAACTCCAGCGAATCTGATTTGCAGAGTACAGTAACGGTTAAAGGAAACCTGGAACAGGATCTTTTTCAGGAATATAACAAGATCTTTATGACCGGGCTGCAGGCTAATTTCAATCGTATGCAGGCGACTAAAGCAGCGGGCGACAATACCCAGAAAAAAGATTCCATCAAGCAATCTTACCGGCCACTGTTTGATAGCTTATTGCATGCGCAGGATTATATCGCTTCTACTTATCCTGATAAAGAAATCGCGGGGTTTATGCTCGCAAAAAGGGCTCCTTCACTATCTGTTGAAGAACGGGAACGCGAGTACAACAGTTTATCAGACAGGGTAAAAAAAGGACCTTACGGAACCGCTGCACATGAGATCATCACCAACATCATACAACGGCAGGTTGGTCAGCCGGCCTTCCAGTTTTCTGCAACTACAAAGGACAAAAAGGTGATCAAACTAGCCGACTACAAGGGGAAGTACGTTTTGCTCGACTTTTGGTCGTCCACTTGCGTTCCCTGTCTGCGCATGGCACCCTTCATGAAACAATTGTACAATACTTACCGGGAAAAAGGATTTGAAATCATCGCAATATCGCTGGATACCAAACGTGAAGACTGGATTGCCGCGCTTCAAAAACATGGCATCAGCGGTATCCAGGTTTCTTCTTTGAAAGGTGGCGATGACCCGATTGCTGAATACTATGGCGTTGAGCAGATGCCAGCAATGGTGCTAATAGATCCTGATGGTAACAACGCAGGTGCGGTTGATCCGACCAAACTGGATCAGAAACTGGCGGAAATTTTTAATAAAAACTAATCCATGCGCAAGTTCCAAATTGTTTCTTTATTCATTCTGGTTTTGTCCGCTAGCGGCGTTTGTAGCGCATTTGGGCGTAGCGTTTCCTTCGCCCGCTACAAATTTTCTATCACTGCCAGTCATGGCATTAGTGAAACTACCGCAGAAAACACATTTAATAAATCGGAACGGGATCCTGACCCTAAATCATTTGAGAAAAAGGTACAACAGGTATTTCAAAAAGTGAGCGCTGCCTGTGTGAGGGTATCAAAATACGACAGCACCGGGCACAGGCGGTTTGGAAGTTTTAGTGGAGTGATTGTTAGTCCCCAGGGGTTGATACTGACCGCTGCACACGCCACCATTACCGGCGAATCGTACCTGGTAGAACTTCCTGACGGGCGTAAACTGAGGGCCACTGCGCTGGGTCGCATGCCGGTTACGGATGCTGCAATGATCCAGATCGATACTGTTAAAGGCAAGCTTCCCTATTGCCAGGTGGGTTGGTCTTACGACCTCAGAATCAACCAACCCTGTCTTAGCATCGCCTACCCTGCTTCGCTAAATGATTTAAAAAATCCGGTCCTGCGACTCGGTGCTGTATCCCGCACCGTTACTCCCGAAGGCAAAATACAGAGCAGTTGTTTGATGGAACCCGGTGATTCCGGAGGTCCTGTTTTCGATCTGGATGGAAGAGTGATTGGTTTGCACAGTAAGATTGAAACTTCGTTGACTATGAATTTTGAAAATCCTATTGACAATTACCGCAAGTACTGGAAAGCGTTAAAAAAGCAGGTGGACTATCCAGCAGATGCTTACCCCGATCCTGAAGACATCGGTACCGATCACAGGAATGTTGGCATTGTAGCAGACATCCCATTATCGGAAGTAGTACGAGCGGTTACCAATAAACAAAAAGGCGCCAGCGTAGGGATCAAAAGTTCACTGGGGCGTGTAGACCTGTCAGCATGGGGCAGCGTTGTTTCCTTACCCGGTCACCCAGAAACCAGGTATGTATTGAGTAAAAGTTCAGTGGTGGGTGATCAGCCTGTTTTGACCACAAGTGATTTAAAGACATTGCAGGCTACCGTGCTTACTCGCGATGCGGAAAACGATCTGGTATTATTAAAGGCAGATGGTTTGGAAGAAGGAATCGTGCTCCAATCTGGAACGACCGACTTGATGCAACACAAAGAGGGTGAGTTTTTGATTTCACCTTCTTACGGCGACAGCCTCCGCGTGGGTGTATTAGGAAATGCATTAGTTGAAGTGAAACTGATGAACAGGCCTTTTCTAGGGATTATGTGTATTGCTCCTGACAGCAATACCGTACAAATTAATGGTTTTGCTGTGCATTTATCTCAGCAATATGGACTGCAGGTTGATGATGTGGTGGATTCGTTAAATGGGATCCGCGTGACTTCTGCCAAAAAGTTGAACCTATATGTGTCGGGCTTGAAATCAGGTGATGATGCATTCTTTGTACTGACCAGGGCTGGTAAAAAGGTCCGCATCCATGCCCAGATTCAAAAGATGCCAAAAATGGCCAACATTCATGCTGCAGATAACTTTGCGGGTGGAATGAGCCTGAGGAGTGAAGGTTTTAAACGGGTGTTTGTGCACGACAGTATGCTCAGGCCCGAAGAATGTGGAGGGCCGGTATATGATCTTGACGGAAATTTCTGCGGGATCAATATCGCCAGGATCAGTCGGACGTCTACCCTGGCAATCCCCTCTTCCATAATTTTAGATTTCGTTTTACGCGCCTTGACAAACCATGGTGTATAAATTAATACTATCAAAAATTAATATTATCAATATGAAAATAACAATTTCCAGGTATCTATTGTGTGGCGTGTTAATGGCTCCAGTTGCAAGTGTTTTAGGGCAGGGCATCCATTTTTCTGAGGATCAGCCGCTTGACCAGGTACTTTCTCTTGCCAAAAAAGAACATAAAATCGTATTTATCGATGGCTATACTAAGACCTGCGTACCCTGTAAAGAACTTGACCAAAAGGTATTTCCCTTGAAGGAAGTGGGCGATTACTTTAACAGCAATTTCATCAATGTGAAGTATGACCTTGAGGAACCAGAAGGCGAAAAAGTACGGGCGCAGTATAAAGATGTGATCACAGGTTTCCCCTCTCTTATTCTGCTTGACGAGAACGGGAAAATGATCCACAAGATGGGTGGTTACCATGAAGCAGATTCCCTTCTTGCGAAAATGAAGGCTGCCTTGAACGGAACGAGTCTCAGCGCCATGCGCGCCCGTTTAGCTGCAGGTGAGAAATCGGTTCCCTTTATGCAGCAATACAAGAAAATTATGGATGATGGCTTTCTGCGTGAGGAATCTGAACAGGTGAGTCTTACCGTATTGAGCAGACTGACTGATGAGGAACTGCTAGATCCTAAGATGTGGCAACTGGTTGGTCGCGCGGTTACAGATCCTTATAGTCCTGTTTTTGCACGAGTGGTGAATAACTACTGGGCGTTCTGGCAGCACAAAACTACTGACCTGGGCACGCTGGAATTCCAACTGCGAACAGCTATCCAAACTGCCACTGACGCGATTGTACAACCGGAAGAAAAAGGCAATATAATAGTGTTGAAACGCGAACCTCAAAAACAAGCGATACTGCTCAATTTTGTTAGTAATGCAGACAAGTTTAAACATACGGAAAGCATTAGGGCACTCTTCTATGTTCATGATCTGGCTTTGGCAGGTCAGTGGACGGATATGGTAACTGCGCTGAAGTTTTATCAAAAAATTGGAGCAATTGGTACTTCTACGAATTTGCTATACCAATATATCCAGTACATGACGCAAAGCTGCAAGGATAAAAAGGCGCTTCTGGCGGCAGCCGCAGTTATTGAGTCACTTCCAACGGTAAAACTAGATGTTATGGACTACGATGATAACTATAATACTTTGATCAGGCTTTATGAAAAAGCGGGGAACGTGCAGGCTGTTGCAAAATATAAGAAGATGCAGCGGGATAAGTTGAAGAGTGGGAAGTAAAGGTCTACGTGCCCCTGGGGACAGCACCGGGGGTACTTTTCTCTATTTCGATACGATTTATTATGTCCGCCCTACACCTGCTAATGACGAAATTGCTAAGGCAATTTAGGTAACAAAATAAGCTATCACATTAATTCACCCTTTTTCACCTCAGAACAACTATTTTTTTGACTTCGTCTTCTCCAAACGGATATCCTTCTCTGTAGGGAAATCGACCACGAAGTACTGACGACCATTTTCCCTTGTAAACTTAAAACTCAGGACCTCATTTTCCACCAAAAAAAATCCATCTTTTTCAAAAGGTATTAAATGCAGGGCCGTTTCCTCTCCTTCTCTAAAATAGAGTTCTCCCTTATCAATGAAAACATGGATAGCTTTTGATTTATTATCATCTGTACCATAGGTGCCAACATATCTTTTTAGTTCTGACGAAGGCGGTGTAGCAATTGATTGGTGGTGAACACAGTAAACATATTTTATTCCGTTTTGCATTACCTGGGCTAACGCAGCACCGTGGCCTGCATTTGGCGTAATTGCAGTTTGAATCTGTATACCAGAATTCTTATTGCTGTTGAGGTATTTCTTAAAAAGTCCAATATTTCTGACATTGTCAATTTCAAATGATCCAACGCCGGCAAACACTTTAGTCTTGAGGCTCTTGTTTTTGGAAAAATACGCCCTTGCCGCTGGTACAAGTTCACTACCATTGTTCCCCGGAGCACCAATGTAAATCTGATTGAAAAGGTTTGGTTTTTGAAATAGTACATAAGTGGTAAATATCCCTCCAAATGAATATCCATACAATGCCTTTTCGTCGGTAACCCTATATTTAGAATTTATAAAGGAAATTACCTCATCTTGAATGAACGCGAGAAATTTCGGACCTCCTTCTTTAGGATTGAGATCGCGATTTCTTTTATTGGCCTGGTTTCCATAACCTATTCCAACCAGCAATGCTTCTCTGGTTGTGTAATCTTGCCTTAACATATTAAAGCAATTCATGGCAACAGTCATGTTCCAGTCGCCGTCTGTCAAGTACAATACAGGGTAGGCTATCGTCGTTGTATCGTAACCAGGCGGAAGGTGGATGTATATTCTATAATCCTCATCGATAGTTTTGGAATGATAATCGTAATATAGAAGGTCTTTATCTCTAAAGGGAAGAGGTGTGTCTTGTTTTACCTGGCAAATGCCATGACTTCAGAGGATGAAGAACAAAACAAAATTAATGGTTATAAATCGGATCATATTCTTTTGATATCAATAACTATTTACCATCAAAGCATTACCTTAAATATATCAATTTAATTTCAATAGTAAACGTTATGGCACGCATTGTAAAAGGCTAAAATGTTGATTTAGAATAGTCACAAGTTACTATAATCAGTTACTCGGTTAAAGTGTGGCTTACGACAGCCACCCATGAACTTTCAAGATCGCATCTGCAAAGACTTGTGGCGCTTCAAGCGGAACATTGTGTCCTGTTTGAACAGTAATGTGTTCATGAGTGCCGGTGAACAATGCGTCAAGATTAGAACTTCCACCTGGCTTTAGGGGGTCATTAGCACCGTCAATTGTCACCGTTGGTACCTTTATAGAAGGTTTCTGTGCCAAGGTATCTTCCAGTGATTGCAATGCCGGTGTACCATCTTCAAGGCCATGCATAAATCGGTAAGTATGAATAACCACATCTACGAAATCTGGATTTTCGAAGGCATGTGCAGTTCTTGCGTAAATATCTTCATCAAATTCCCAACTGGGAGACCATTCCTGCCAGAGTATTTTGCCAAGCTCATAGCGGCTCTCTGCAAGACACTCGCGCCCGCGTTCTGATTTAAAAAGATGCTGATACCAGCAAACACGTTCTAACGATGGGGCGAACGCGCGTTTTTGCTGCTCGATATCAATGATGTCGTAACCTGCGTAAGAAACAAGGCCACCAACTTTTTCCGGCCAGAGCGCAGCCACCACACAGGATGCATTGCCACCCCAATCGAAACCCGCAAGGATTGGCCGGTTCAAACCTATGGCATCAGACATTTCCATGAGATCAGAACCACGTGCAGCTTGTTGTCCGTTTCGCATGATATCTTCTGATATGAATCGGGTTGCGCCGAAACCACGGGTATATGGAATAATAACTCTTGCACCCTCCTCAACCAATATAGTAGTAACCTCTTCATAAGCATGTACATCATAAGGAAAGCCATGCGACAATATTACTGGCCAGGCATTATCATCGCCAGCGGCAAAATAAGCAATATGAAGATCATTGGTCTTTATCGTTTTTAAAGGAAGCTTATTAATGAAAATCGATTCTTTTGCAGACATAACTGATTTGGATTGGTTAAAGTAGTACCAAATACAAATGGAATATTAATATGTTTTTGTTTGGCATAGGCGAATATCAATTACGTTTGAAAAACGGAGTTTCTTTCATTTGAATAGGCCACAAGATCATCTCAATTAGAGAATTGTTGGCTTCTTTTAAAATCAGGATTGACGGCAAATAATCTTTTGCGAGAGAATATCCCTCATAAGTTCTATTTTAGCTTTAATTTACAGCCAGAATGTTAACCTATAATTAGGTACACCAAAATTAAAAATCACTTAGATTTAGCCCCATCCACACCAGAATAGGAATTTGTATTTGGCAAATGAACAATTGTTCACAAATAAAATTTCTATTTCAAATCACAATTCATATATTAACTTGAAATTAAGCATCATTATTTTACACCGCGCAAATTATACCGTGGTAAATAATTAAAGTAACAATTTAACCAAATATATGAATCGTTTACGATACCTGAAGATCTACATCACTGTTCTGCTGCTTGCAGTAGCTTCCCTTGCGCACGCACAACAATATCCTTTCGAAAATTATAAACTAAGCTTTGACCAAAGGGTTAATGATCTTGTTTCGAGGCTCACACTAGAAGAGAAAGTTTTCCAGATGCTGAATGCAGCACCGGCAATCCCCAGGCTAAAGATTCCGGCGTATGACTGGTGGAACGAAACGCTACACGGGGTTGCACGTACACCATTTAAGGTAACTGTATTTC
>Ga0247815_10003991_pt1 | contig 10468 bp, 13 predicted proteins | sample UWRJL194509B1_FD_181014 | JGI IMG/M metagenome (GOLD analysis project Ga0247815, IMG submission 181014) | Plant litter microbial communities from Arlington Agricultural Research Station in Wisconsin, United States - UWRJ-L194-509B-1 | ecosystem: Environmental > Terrestrial > Plant litter >... | reverse complement strand
TTGATCATCTTGTACGCGAAGTGATTGAAAACTATGGAAAGGTCGACATTCTCTACATCAATGCCGGCGTATCAGGCACCTCGTCCATTGAACTGGAAACACCAGAAAACTTTGATAAAATTAATAATATCAATTACAAAGGTGTTTTCTTCACATTGAGCAGGTTCATCCCCCATCTGAACGATGGCGCATCCGTTGTAGTTCTATCCTCAGTACTCGCGTCGACAGTTAGTCCTGGCTTAAGTGTTTATAGCGCAAGCAAATCGGCTGTCAATTCGCTGGTTAAAACTGCTGCACTGGAACTGGCATCAAGAAAGATCAGGGTCAACTCTATCAGTCCCGGCGCCATTGACACTGAATTATTCAGCAAAATGGGAATGGATACCGAAACGTTTAATGGCATGACCGACTACCTTACCAGTCTGACGCCACTAGGACGCATCGGCAAGCCGGAAGAAATAGGCCAGCTTGTAGCTTTCTTATCAAGTGATGAAGCTTCATTTATTACAGGTGCAGATCATATCATTGATGGCGGAGCAACCCTTGTTTAAACGATTTTATTAAACATATTTCAACAACATTTAAATAACTAAATGGATGACATAACAAAGTATTGCCGGCATCATTTTGCTGGCAATACTTTATTATTTAATCTACTGATGAATTTGCAAAATTCTTAAAAATCAGTAACATTAACATCAGGCAATGACATCAGCAGGCCCTCACCATATGCAGAAGCCGGTGACTGAAACCCTGGCTTATAAGATCCGCTCAGTGCACGGTTAACAACCTCAACTGCAGAGCTAACCGTAGGCATATAACCATCAGGGGTATCAGCCATAGACCTTACTATAGTTCCATCTTCACCTGTTACTTCAACCAGTATTCTGCTGCGCTCGGCAACGGGCCCCGCATGAAGCTGTCCTTCTTCAAATTTCATAGAACCATCTGCATTAGTTCCGGCCTGGGTAGCCATTGCGAAATATTCTTCTATATCAGGAATACCCGTTGATTTATAACTAAGTATAACTCCTCCTAATGGCATCAGGGAGAAATCTTCAGCGCCAGTGCCTAAATCAAACGCTGCAGCCGGGGCTGTAGTAATCTTTTTTATCTCCCCATTTTTCCTCACTAATAACCCTGCACCAATGATATTGGCACTGCTTGCAATAGAGCCGGGTGTAAAACCACCAGAGTATTTAAAAGCTACCCTCAAGGCAACCGGGTTTTTCACTCTTTTAGCAGTATGTACAACTAAAGGATCGTAAGTTGCAAATAAGCCCGCTCCAGACATCAGCATAATGCCTGCAGCTGTCGCCGCAGCATCTTTTGATTCGGCGAGTCGATATATATCAACTTCTGCAGTTATATCAAAGTAATGCACTTTGAATTTGATAGCCGCTTCCATTGCCTGCTCAGCAGTTTCGCTAAATGGCCCTGCTATATTAAGCAAAGCCGTTTTACCTTTTAAGGCAAGTCCCCAACCCTCAATATCATCAACCGGGAATGCATGGTATTTTACATTTACTTCTGCAGCCAGTGCGGCCAACTTATCTTTGCTTCTACCGGCAATTTCAAAATCCAGTCCTCTTCGGGATGCTTCATGAACAATTAAAGAACCAGTGTGTCCGGTTGCTCCGTAGATCAACAATTTTCCCTGTGGGGTACTATTTAAGTTTGACATATTATTTAAATTATGATTTTTAATCTGTTAATAGGTTTTTAATTATTTTACAACAGGTATATTTCCCCCGCCAATGATGTCGTTAACGCCTGTTATGTAATTGGCTGCTTACCTTCCCCTTTGTCCCCCTGATACCAGAGCGATTTTTCCCTCTACCGGGTGTTTGTTTGCTGAGTATCTGACATTTTTTGTGGTATTAATTGTTTATAAAATTATATCCAGAGGACACTTCAATTCTAAAACAAATGTTTTAAATTAAATGCCTACTTACTTCTTCGTTTCTCTGAAATTGTGAATTAGCATTTAGTGAAGGTTACAGGCCGCTAAAGTCTCAGCCGCTACTATAGGCCTATCTGGTTTGTAAAAAACGGCGACTACAGCAGCTAGTAATGAGATTATGGCTGCAGTTATATCAGCTACACCTAGTCCTGATGAAAATTCAAAGTGTTTGACATTAGCAGCATAAATTGAAACTATGGCAACTATGCCAATTGCACCTCCGATCTCCAGGGCCGATGTTCTGTTAGTTAATGTAGTTAGCATCGAATAGTATAATATTTCTGTAGTAATCGTTTCAAATTATCGCAATAAATAAGGATGAATAAACTTCCTTAGCCTTTGTAACTAAAATATAAAGCAAACCTAAACTATTTATAAAACACACGTTTCAGATTAATGTCATTTTCGGACTATATGTTTTATCGATGATTTGGAAAATTTATCCTGAAATTTGTGAAATCAGATATTTTGCCATTTTCTTAATCCTGATAGGATCGTGATGGATTATATAAGATTCGTGCCAGCCGGTGAAAGTGCTAAGGATGAAATTCGTCATTGTTTCTGCATCTGTATCCGTAACAATTTCTTTTTGATCAATAGCTTGCTGGATTATTTTTAACAAAAAGCCGTGTGTAAAGTCGCTGTCTTCTTTCAGAAGAACCTTTATATCCGGATCTGTTGATGCAAGTTCGAAAGTTGTTTTTATAGCTAAACAGTGATTATCACTATAGAGAATAGTGTTCACGCAGTCATTTATCATTCCAATCACTGCTTTCAGGGGCGACTTAATTTTAGATGAATGTGCCAACGCTTCGTCCATCCTGCCGTGAACATAATTAGTAATACACCTGACAAAAAGCTGGTGCTTATCACCAATGGTATTATAAAGACTGCTGGCATTTATTTGCATAGCGTCGGTCAGATCTCGCATAGAGGCACCACTATATCCTTTTTTCCAAAAAACTTCCATAGCCTTCTGGATTGCCCTTTCTTCATCAAATTCAACGTTCCTTGCCATATTGTATACAAAGATAACATAAATCTGAAATGTATGTTTTAAATTACTGTCATTTTTACAGCCATGAAGCGGGTTGATTTAGGCCAATTTGTAATAGATATATTGTGAATTTCAGCTCCTTAAGATCTTTTCCATTTTCTTTCCTTTTGCCAGTTCATCAATTAACTTATCCAAATACCGTACCTTTTGCATTAGTGGATCCTCGATATCTTCCACCCGGTATCCACAAATTACGCCCGTAATTTGTGACACATTCGGATTCAATTGCGGTGCCTGGTCAAAAAAATTCTCAAAATTTGTTTTGTTATCGATATGATATTTCAAAGTTTGTTCATTGTATCCTGTCAGCCAGAATATGATTTCATCTACCTCTTCCTGTGTGCGCCCCTTTTTCTCTGCTTTCTGAATGTAGTGCGGATAGACGCTTGCAAACGACATCCTGTATACCCTGCTATTGTCCATTGTAGCGTGTCTTAATCTTTAAAGTTAATACTTATACTTTTTTGATGCAATACGAACAGATGTAATATCCTACACTATTTACAACAAAATCATTCATTCATACACACAAAAAATGCCGGCGTTATACCGGCATTTTAGTCATCCATTTAAGGTCTCACCTTTAAAAACAGTTAGTCGCTTTTATCTATTACTTTACCAGTGAAGCTGTTACCCTTGTTAAATCATTTTCATTTACTGTTTTTAAGGCGGCAAATTTATCGGTATCCATCTGCGCAAGGCCACTGGTTTTAGTGATGTGTTTGCCTGAAGTACCAAGCAATTCCAGTTTGGCTTTACCATCAATTACTGTGTAAATACTTTCTGTCGACGCTTTAACACGTGCCGCAGCATCATCCTTCAGCATTACCTGCAGATATTTTACATTGAATTTTCCGGCAGTTCTTACAGTTGCTTTATCTGAAGCAGCAATCCTGTATATATCTTTCACGTAAACGGTTACTGCTACCGGAGTGCTTTCAGAAGAACTGATAGTCAGCGTATTTCCAACTTGTTTCAACGAAACTTTACTTGAGTCGAGCTCGTCCATTTGTACCCACTCTGAGGCATTTTGTATAAGCGTTACTTTTACATTGCCGGTGGCCACTACTTTTTTAATTTCGTTATCGACAGCTCCTCCTCTGCATGCTATGATTGTTTCTGCAGAAGCATTTGACATAAACATTGAGGCCATTAATACAGTTGCCAATAAGCTTGATTTTAATACGGTTGTGATTGAAGTTTTCATATCCTTGTGTTTATACGTTTTATAATTAACTATTTCTTAGTTGTTTGTATATAAGACGTGAACACTTCACAAACGTTTCAGCTGGATACTCTGTATTATACCATGTTGCTGTAATACCCGACAAACGCCTGTATTTATTCGACCAAGGCCTTTAAACAATTACTGTTTACATACTGTAATAGTTTAAAGGCCTGGAATTGGGCGATAATGGAAGCATTGGAGTTGCGTACGACGCAAAACTACTTGGAAGTACCCTGGGCAGCTTTGGAAACTTCATCCCACTCTTCCCAGGTAGCTAACCTCTCAGCATATACAGCACGTAGACCGGGCAAATTATTGCTTCCTAAATTAATCCTTAACGGCGGGTTTTCCGCATCAACTACTGCAAAGATTGCGTCAGGGGTTGCGTTAGGGTCGCCTTTTTCCATTTCACCTAAACTGTTAAAAAATTCAGATTTAAAATCCTGATAAATGTCAAGGCCGGCTGCAAATTTTAACGACTCCTGACTACCGAATTCCGTAGCATAAGCGCCAGGTTCTATGATGGTTACTTTGATTCCGAAAGCCTTAACTTCTGCGGCTAAACTTTCATGAATAGCTTCGAATGCCCATTTCGAGGAACTATAGTAGCCAATAACGGGGTATGTGATATGGCCTACATTACTGGACGTACCAAGTATGTGGCCACCTCCCTGTTTGCGCAACAACGGTAAGGCAGCCTGGATAACCGCAACCGGACCTAAAATATTTGTTTCATACAACTGCCTGATATCATCTGCACTGGCCTCTTCTATTGTTCCAACCAAAGAGTAGCCAGCGTTGTTCAGTACAATATCCAAACGGCCAAAGTGGTTATAGGCTTGTTCTACTGCCGCCTTCACCTGTCCTGCATTGGTTACGTCCAGTTCTAAAGTAAGTACATTCTCTCCATATTGTTCCTGGAGGTCTGCTATACTTTCCAGTTTCCTGGCTGTTGCTGCTACTTTATCACCACGTTTAAGCGCTGCTTCTGTCCAAACTCTTCCAAAACCACGTGAGCTGCCTGTGATAAACCAAACTTTATTCTTAGTTGAATTACTATTTTGTTGTGTCATAATTTTAGTATTTTATTTAACAACACAAATGTCGGGAGATGGATTTGCGCGGTTGTAGTTGAATTGAGGAGATCTGTAGCCAAAATGAGAACGACTGCTTGCCGATCTTTACTTCAAACCGGTAATAAAGCTAAAGCGATCGCAAGTTTCCAAAAAGCTTTAACACTGCAGGAAATTCCGGAAACTAAAGAAAAATTGCAGAAGTTACTGAATGATAAGAAAAAATAAGTTGAATATATTATCGGTTTAAAGCTAAAAATCCCTTAGCGGTTAAGCCATTGTTTAAACTGGGTTGCACGGTTCTTACTTACAACTATTCCATCAGGGATTGCGGGTAGTACGTGGAACTGATTGGCACCTTCGAAATACTATATCCTTTTCTCAAACTCCATTATTACTTTCAAATTGGATTTTTCAATATCCGTAAGGCAGGACAAAACATCCTTTTTCCAGGGGATGTAGCGTTTGTTAAATAGTGCAGCCGTGACAGGATCTTTGAATATGAAACCGTACATGGCAAATACCTCGTTACGCATATATTTTAACTCCGATCGGGATTTACCAGACAAATATTTTTCATCAATAACCCTTAAGGAAACTTCAGGGTATTTTTTATTATCAAAATAAGTAGTGAGATTTGTTTCGTAATGTCCTACCTCAACGGTATCCTTCAGATACACCTGTTCTGAGGATGGATCACCATTTAATAATATCGCTTTCTTTATCTTGCCGCTGTATACAGCAAAGATGCCGCTGTATTTTCCAAATTCAAATTTACTCCCTTTTAAAATTACTTGGTTATAGGTTTTAAACTCTTTCAACCAGGTTTCGCTCCCTGTTCTGGTATCAGTTCCCCACAGATGGCCAGATACCTGAACGATAAGGCCTGCTTTATATGGGAGAACAATAAAGTCTGATTCACCTTCAGATTCACCGAAATGATATACCCCGGCTGATTGCGCAATTGCTCTCTTAGCAACGGCAAACTCACCTGGCTTATACTCTTCTTGAGAACCACCCTGAATGATCGTTTTAGGAATCTGAGCAGAAGCAAAAACCGTAGCACTAAAAAATAGTGTAAGGGCGAGTACCAGCGTTTTTCTTTTCATGAATCACCAATATACAAATAGTTGAAAGAATTATAGTATATAAGTTTTGGAACGCTACCAAAATCACACCCCTGTTTATCGAGTCAAGCGTAAGACTTAATCCCTGTTTTTAGAATCAAGCCTAAACATATTCCCTCTTAGCTATCTAATACATTTTTTTTCGCTCTTTCCAGCATAGATTTTTCTTTCAGCTGGGCTTCTACTTCAGCAATTGCCTTCATCAAATTGTTTTCTGTATTCGTTAACTCGGTTGCTGCAACAATAATAATGTCCCATACCGGTTTCATTCTCTCAACCAACTTTTGACCCATGTCAGATAACTGGACGAGTCTCTTTCTTTCATCGTGTTTATCTTTTTTGGAACGGACCAGTTTTTCTTTTTCCAGTTCTTTTAACAGGGTGATGGTTGACGGGTGAGTATAGCCTATCTCCTCTGCAAGGGCCATTACACTTAACAAAGGTTTGTGATGCAGGGCATAGATCACTGGAAACCACTTAGGTTCAAAATCAATACCATTCTCTTTGTAAATTAAAAATCCGTCTTTGCGTATTGATTCACTAAGCCGCTGCAGTCTGGTTGCAATAGATAATATACCCGATTCATCGATGATACTCATTTTGCTATCTTATTTGGAGTCAAAAGTAAATGATAATACACATTCTCTCCCATCATCCTTGGAAAATATTCTGGCAACTGCTCACCTGGTAATCTTACAAAGCCATTTTTTTCATAAAAACGGTGCGCAGCTTTAAGCATATCCACGGTTCCCAGGTAAATAGTATTTATTTGATGTGAAGTACAAAAATCGATCAAAGTGTCCAAAAGTTGTTGGGCTATACCGGTTTCTTTACCACGGTACTCCTTTTTTACAAACATCTTTCTAATTGCACAAGCATGGTGCCCTATGGAAATCATGGCAATAGTCCCAACCAGTTCATTATCTGCAAAGGCAGCCCAAAAGCCACCACCTGTTGCATGATAATGCGTTTCAATATCCAGCAAATCTGGCTGGCCCGCTAATGTAACCGGAACATTAAATTCGATCTGCTGTATTGGCAAAATCAGATCTAAAATTTGCTGCTGCGCATCATTAAATACAGGGGTAATTTTTACATCCATTAGCTTATTTCAATTAACGTTCAAATATACGTAGTTGTCTACATATATTTAGATATTGGTGATAAAAGATTGTGAATTAACATTGTCCTGAAATCGGCGCAAAACAATTACCAGTTTTCCTGTAACAAAGTCCCTGTCCAAAGCCCCCGTTTTCAAAACTGCAGTGGAATAATTGTTAAAATTTTCAGAATTAACTTTTATTATGCTTAACTTCAATATTACCAAGTATAACATCTTAAAAAGGAGGACATTATGAATATTGTTCAAAAAGTAGAACATTGGGGCGATTTACATCACACCAAATGGCATGACATCATTCGCATGGCACTCGGCCTGCTGATTATGGGTAAAGGAATTTCTTTCATAAGTGATACCGGCATTCAGAAGGACTGGATAATGGAAAACAATAGTTTCGGATGGTCAGGATTGATGGCTGTAGGTGTGTTACATATTGTAGCGTTCGTACACATTGTTGGTGGCTTGCTGATCCTGATAGGTTTAGTTACCCGCTTTGCGGTAGTGATCCAGATCCCTATTCTTTTGGGCGCAATCTTCTTCGTAAATATTACAAGGGGATTTTCTTTTCTCAACTCTGAGCTGTGGCTGTCGGTGATAGTACTACTGCTGCTCGTCTTATTCTGGATTGTTGGATCAGGGCCGTATTCAGTAGACCATGTGATTAAGAATAAGCGGCCTGTTACAAATGAGGAATAAAAGATCTTCCGTTAGCCGCTAACCCTGGATATTAAAATAAAATTTCCTCTGTCGAAGATAGGATCATTCTGATTGTATAAAATTGGCCTTGTATCATTATGTATGATACAGGCTTTTTTTTTTGAATGGCAAAGCGAAATCATCGCTTACATTTAATGGAACGGGATTTAATTTACTTTAAAAGGCGAAGTAACAACCCGCTCTATCATAGAAAACAGTTATAAAAAACTTCAGATAAATTATATAAATAAAATATATAATTTAGGAAAACCCTAAATTAAAAACATTTTTATGAAAAAAATCTATCTAGTAGGTGTAATGGCTGTTGCACTATTGTTCTCATGTAAATCAAAATCAGATAAAAGCGCTAATGCTGCCGGTTCTGATAGCACATCGGTAACAACTACCACCACCGAAACAGAAACGAAAACTACTGAACCAGTGGGCACCGCACCAAAATCCTATATTGTAACTTTCAGCCCTGACAGCGCTGTTTTAGGTAAACAGCAGGATGTTGCGTTAAAAGTATTGCCTGGCACGGCAACTGAGCTAAGCGATCCCGATGGCAAAGCAGAAGGGATAGAAGTTACCTTCAAAATAAGCCTTACCAATAAGAATAAGATTGGCGGACACACTGTTGGTGTTAGCCCTAGTGACTTCAGGTTATTATTAGATAATAATGTTTCAATATCACAGCAAAATGGTAGTTATTTTAGTGCAGAACCAGAATCTACTAAGGAATCTGAAAGCATAACTTATCGTATACCTGCTGGTGCAAAGCCTAAATCCCTAAAATTATTCAATGATGAAACCAGAGCATCAGTTGATGTGATCATGAAATAACAACGTTAACCAAAGCTTCGGGATCCCATCCCGGGCTTTGGTTACCTTCATTGCCTTGCAGTCCCAACATTGCACTGTACACCACATTATTTCATGAACTTAAATTGCCTGTAACATTTTATCAAGTGTTGTATCTAACGCTGCATAATTAAAAAATCCAGTATCAGCCTGTGCAATATGACAACGTTTGAGGAAATATATACTTCTTATGCCCCGCAAATATTCAGGATATGCCTTGGCTATACCAATGATCCAAACCAAGCAAAAGATTTGGTTCAGGAAACGTTTTTATCAGTCTGGAAGAATTTGCCAGCCTTTCGTAACCAATCGCAAATTGGCACCTGGATTTTCAGAATTGCTACCAATCACTGCCTGCGTGCTATTGAAATTGCTAAGCGTATGCCATCTGCGGAGCTGCCCTTCAACCTTGCGGATACTTTTGAAGAACCTATTGAAGATAAACTGAACTTTCTGTATCAGTGTATTGCGCAGTTGGATGAAACGGACCGGATCATTATTTCCCTGGAACTTGAAGGTCTGCCACAAGCAGAAATTGCTCAGGTAGTAGGATTGAGCAGTGGTAACATACGCGTGAAAGTTCATCGGATAAAGGAAAAACTGGCACTAAAATTTAAAGCACATGGACAACTTAGATGATTTAAAAGCCATCTGGCACACAGCCAAAACTGATAGTTTGCCAGGCCCGGGCGAGATGCTGCGCGTGATAAGGAAATTCCGAAATCAAAAGTTAAGAAGCAAATGGCTGTCCATCAGTGCATCCCTCCTTCTTTCTGCACTTATTACCGCAGTATTAACTGTCATTCATTTTAGATTGATATCCACCTATATAGGTGGTGCGTTGATGGTTTTTTCTGGTCTGTTGCTGGCAGCAACTAACATCAGGTCGTTAAAGCGGTTTTATCAACTTGAAGATTGCAGCAACATAGAGTTTCTGGCTTTCATTGAACAAACACGTAAAAACCAGATCTACTACTACAATAAAACAATGATTTGGATTATAATAATTTGCTCCATTGGCTGGGTATTATACCTCTATGAAATCATCTACCAGCATCCTTTAGTATGCATTGCAGTGTATTTGGCCATTATTATTTATATGGCTGTAATGTGGTTTATTGTGCGTCCCAGGTCATTCAAAAAAGATGCGGAAAAATTAAACTTAATGCAGCAACGACTCGAAAAAATCTTAAAACAACTTAAATAATATGAAACGTTTCAACATCCCCAAAACTACCCTGCCTTATTTTATCATTGGCCTTCTTTTGACAACCCTTACGCCTATAATTGGCCGTCACTTTCAGCTACCGGACTTTCTTAGAGGGTTTGCCAGTGGTTTAGGG
>Ga0247815_10003990_pt1 | contig 10468 bp, 9 predicted proteins | sample UWRJL194509B1_FD_181014 | JGI IMG/M metagenome (GOLD analysis project Ga0247815, IMG submission 181014) | Plant litter microbial communities from Arlington Agricultural Research Station in Wisconsin, United States - UWRJ-L194-509B-1 | ecosystem: Environmental > Terrestrial > Plant litter >... | reverse complement strand
ACAATCCCTGTGCGCACATAAATACAGCAGGCACCGTGCCGCTTGATCCCCTACGTCAATATTCTCCACATCACGTTCCCGCTACACCTGATGCTACGCAATGCCGATACACCCTCTCCAAGTAAGCGATTAACCGCGAAAGAGCGCAGAATGCGCCATGCTGGAATGGAGGTCGAGGTGGTCGCAACTACAGCGTTCGCTGGTGTCAACATAGTCACTCCCACGACGGAGCGTAAAAAACGCAAGACTCCGCAGCGAGATCCAAATCAAAAACCGTTAGAGTTGTACGAGGAGACTATGTTTGCATCGATTCCAGCAATCCCACAAGCTGCTGGTTTGAGACAGCGGCCACGAGGAGAGGGACATGGTCACCACGCAGTGAGATATATCCTTTATCTGATCGTCACCTGGAAGAATTGATGTATTAACGCTTATTAAACCGCTCCAGAAAGCTTCGGAATACACCAGGCGTTACATCAATATGATGCCAGGCCTCCTTGACGACCTCTTCTGTCTCGAGACGGGAAGCACTGCCGCTACGTCCTGTGTTGCTTGTGGGGCTACAGGAGCAACTTTGCGCTGCGATGACTGCTTCAACTCCGGCTGCTTTTGTGTCGCCTGTATCAACTCCAAGCACGAAGTCATGCCTTTTCACCGTCGCCGCCGATGGACTGGGCTGTATTTCGTGCCGGAAAGGTTCCGAGTGGAGGTTTCTCTTGGCCACGCCGGAGCACGATGTGCTTCAGCACCATTCATTCCAGTTCAGATGGAGATCGCCCACGTAACAGGAGTGTTTGATGTGGACCTATACCCGTGCAAATGCCCTGCCGCCGGCGTTGGAGAAGAGCGAATTCTCCCGCGCCAGCTCATGCGCCATGGCTTGATGCCCGGCAGTCTCGATGCAAAGAATGTGTCTTGGGCCTTTACAATGACGCTCATGGATGACTGGCTGGCAGCCTCGCACTACGCCAAAGTGTCCATCATGGACTATTGGTCGGCATTGTGGTTCAAAACTCTCGGAACTCCGCCGGAACGCGTCAGTATTTTCATTTTTATTTTCCTGCTTTTTGTGCGACGGAGAGTGGAGCTGAGCTAATACTCATTTCAGCCTCGTGGATACGACACACTGCTTCGTACGGCGCGATATTGGAGACATATTCGCATGTTGGGTAGAAGCGGGCAAGGCCACCGGCTCGAGCTATGGCTTCCTCAAAATCGCTGGCCGGGCTCGCTCTCAGTAGTCTGTCCAGCCTGCCCCGAGCCTGACTTCAATCTCCCATCAAATTGGTTAACACTTCAAAGGGACCCGAACTTCAGGTGCGTGCTGCTGAAGCTTCACCGTGGCCCGTCGCTGAGATCGCGATTCTAGTTATCTTTTCACCTGCATTCTCGCGATGGACGGCAATTTTAAGGCGTACACCAAGTCGAAGCGGTTCGATGCGGACGACACGCCTTTGACAGACGGGTCGTGTTTCTTTCCAAAATGGACCGAGTGGAACAGCTACTGCGAGGCAAACAAGGAGCTCCCATCGGTGAGTCTGGATTGTGGGCAGGTATATCAGTCTCGGCTGAAAGCAAAAAAGGATCGGGGCGATTGTCCAGCTTACGACAAAATGCACACTGTCACAGCTCATCGCGGCAGAGCTGTTTCAGGGCTGTGTTCAGTCGTCTGTGCTCGCCACGGCATATTCACTCCGCTTGGTACGGTAGATCTCGAGAAAGGAGAAAAGTTTGTCGTCCTCATCCACGCGTTTCGTCTGCAACTGACATTTCAACAACATGTACTACCGGATGGACCACTGCTGGGTGAAGTCTCAAGGTCCAAATCCAGATCTTAATTTACGCAGGGTTCTTTCATGCGATCGAGGGTGCTCGCTTTGCATCAACTTTGTCAGAAGACTTAAAACCGAGTTCCCAGATGCATCAGCGCTCCATGCCGCCGCTTCCAACCTGATTTGGGTGATTCCCAAGATGCATATTCACGGTCATACAGAAAGATGTCAGTATCAGTTTCACCTCGCATTCACGGAGGGAGTTGGAAGGACGGATGGCGAAGGCGTCGAGCGGGTGTGGGTCGATACCAAGGCCATTGCTATCATCTCCAGAGACGCATCTCCGGCAGCTCGGACGGACATAATCAATTCGGAGCACAATTGGGCCAATTGGGTTCGGGCTCTTAACATAGGTATGTGTGGTAACTTCGTGCACATCATCGGCTGACTGCAGGTTCTTCAGCCTCGACGCTCTCCAGACTGGCGATCGAAGCCAGATTCGAAGGAGACATTGCCGAAGAAGAGCTGAAGATGTGCGAGCAATTTTTACCCGAAGAATTGATCCTTGGATGGCGTCAAGAGTTCACTTCGCCGGCGGCAACGAGCGATGGTCAGGGGAACATTGTCAGCCGTTTCCGCGCCAACACCCAGCGAGGTTAGCATTTTTAGTGCTCACTGGGCTTTTCATCTCATTACATCATATAGATTCAACAGTCGCTGAGATTATTGCGAGTCTAGAGCGCGAGGAAGCATCGGCTGCAGCGGTATCTCAGTCCTCGGCCGTCCCGCGAAAGAAACGCGGGGCTCAAAAGGGACCAGGTGTTGTCGCCACGATTGCCCTTGGAGTTGAGATCACGGACGAGCAGTAAGCTGCGGTCTCCACAAAGCATCGCACCAAGCTAACACGTTCAGGGTCGAGCTCAGAAACCTTGTGACGGTCGCGAAGCGGTCGAAACTGGGTCTGGCGGCGATTGGTGCTAAGAGAAGCGCCCTTGCCGTCCGCTTGAGGCGTTTCCTCACGCTGTTCAAGTCGCATGGGAGACAGCTTGCCGAGCTGATTGCACAGGATGACGAGGATGTTGATGTCTCAGACTCGGCCGAATGGGGTTCCGAGATTGACGCCCTAGATGCAGCCGTGCCTGGTGCCCTTGATCAGGATACAGAGCTCGACCACGAGCAGGATGAAGAGTGGGCGGATGAGCTGGATGAACATGCAGTCGAAAACACTAGGCTGCCGCTCCCCTCAAATTTCTCCGCCGAAGACAGGGAAGATATTTCCGCGCTGAGGAACATGGTCGAGCGCGAAAGACAGATTCGTCGGGCCCACCTGGACGCACGCAAGAAGGACTTGAGCCTTTCCCTCCGCGTTTTTGGCGTCATGTTGCGAGAAGCAAAGAGGCAGGGGACAACAACACGCTCGAAGGCAGCAATAGAGCGCCAGAAACAGAACCAGATGAAAGCTGTCAAGAGCTATCAGCAACATCAAACCGCGCTAGAGTCGCTAGGAATGACAAAGGATGACGAATCTCGATACCCTCCTTTGACGTGGGACCAGCTCCTACGCCATCGTCCTTTCCGAAATAAGGCGAGGGAACTCGGAGAGGGCAGGGCAAGTGAGCGGGGGCCGCTGCTTCCATGGTTGATGATGGATCTTAGCTGCACTGAAACCGCAGAGGATTCTGAACAGTCAAAGGAGTCGCTCATCAGATCCTTATCCACAGACGGTAAGCATTGAGCCACTCTGACACTTGTGCTAATTGATATTTCAGACGCAAGAGTGCGCTTCTTTCGTATTGAAGCCGAAGCCCTTCGCTGGCGGGAACAGTTAGCCATTGTTGGGGCCGAATTCGGCCGCACCATTCGACACTTTCAGCAGATGGGCAAAGCGTGGTTATCATCCGCCGACGCTCTTGAACATCCGTGCGACAGCGAAACTCCGAATCAAGAGCGCGCTCGTGCAGGAAGACGCGCATATGCACTAAAGAAAGCCGCCTTCTTCCACGAGCAAGCCAGGTCCGCTGCTTTGAAGCGGTCTCAATCGGGTACAAGAGTCGACGCGCTGAAACTGTGGGATAGAGTGGATTCAGGTATTTATTATTCAACCCAGCTACGTAACGCTGATTTGGGACAAGATATTGCGACGACAGAGGTGGCAAGCGATGACATTCAGTCCATGACGTCGACAAAACGGTTTCGGACAGAATAATCACGCCGTTGAGGGTATATACACAAAAGAAGATTAATATAAATGCTTAAAAGCAAATTTAATCACAATTATCAGGTGCTTCACGGTCAAGGGACAGCCGCAGGAGTGGCATTTTCGCCACCTAGGAAGCTGATATCTGCAACATAAGCGCCGGGACATGTCCCAACACTATAAAGGTCACACCAGAAAGATATCAGGAGGCTGAAACTCAGACTCTGCGCATTACCTGTCCCTGGTCTCCGATGCCTTCCAGTCGGCAAGCAAATTCGATAAGTCTCGCAAACCTCGAAGCCGCGTTCCGGGATACGTTAAATGTGTGTCGGTTTATTTTAGAAGAAATCAAAAATTCTCATGCCTCGCAGTCGCGTGGAACAGATGTGGGATCCGCCAGTATTGAAAATACCGAAGCAGGAGTCGTCAGAACATTACTGGTGCACAGCATGCTGCTGCTGAACCTTGGTATGTCTGTCTCAGAGGTCCGACGTGCCTTGGATGTCGCCATGGAGGTCTGTATGTAGGTTTATACCCATCTGCTGTCGCTAAACGAACGATTGAAACAGGACGAGAATCTAAATCTCTTCGATCTGCTCGACGTCACCGTGGCAACTATACTGGCCCATGGAACAATAAGCACAATATCTGCTGATGGTCTCCTGGACATGATGTACCCCGTCCTAGGAAGAGAGGCCTCTAAACCGGAGCTGCACGCGTTTTTGCTGGAGCTTGTTCACCGCCGGACGCTAAAGCGCGAGGCTATTGACTATAGCAACCAGATGTTGGAACTGGAGCGTCAGTATCAGGAAGCACGACAGCGAGGCGACAGAGACACGGCCGCAGCACTGGAGCGTCGGAAGGTTTCCGTGTTCGTCCTAGCGCTGCCTTTACTCACGGAACTGCACTCAATGTGTAGTTCTGGCTCGCAATAAAACAACTTGACATGTGTGCTTGATTAACTACATTTGTCAACACACCAACATTTCCGACAGTGCACCAGACGGGCTGACCGAGCTCAGGTCAACTTGTGTCACGCTTGACTGTGAGTCTCCCGATCGCCCAAATCGCAACGTATATGCAGTCTTTTTCCGGCGACACACTGCATCCGTGTGTGACATGCACTGGAATCAGTGATGGGCGCTGATACCGGCCGACGACCGTCAGCGCGTGCAGCATCGTGGGGCGTCACCGGAGCCGCCATGGCCCATGTGTTGCAAGGGTTGCTGAGCTGCAAACAGCGGGCTTGCGTTGGCTCTGAATCATAGCAGTTAGGGTGTCGCGACTGCTTTGTCTTTCCAGCAACGCCACGGCCTGCTGTGTGATTATTCGAATAGACAGGCATCTCTTGTCATGTGAGTCTTGTTCAGCAGTCGTGATTCTACCGCTCCCGATTGCTGACGCGTGCAAAGGGATAAAAAATGTCGCGCCGCGACGACAGCCAGGCCTGTGGCAGGTCTCCTCGATCGACTCGACATATTCATGTTCGAGATGATTGCACACTACGTTGCGCCCGAGGACCCGGTATGGGCCATACAGTTAATGTTGCTAGGATTTAACCCGCGACATCGTGTTCCAAAAACCCCGCCACCTGGGACCTTCAACTACAAGTTGCTCAAAACTCGTTGGGCTAAGATTCTGTGTGCTACGCCTGGTTCTCAGAACCGCGCGTGAGTGCGCACATGTGGCCATCTGTATTTGGTCGTGCGCTCAGAGTAAACTCCGTACCAAATTTGCCCGACTACATGTACCGTTTTCGGACTTGAGACCCGAGATTCCACCGCACAGCTACATGTTATTATCAGACTTCCTTCTTTCGTTCACTGCCGACAGGTCGAGAAATCAAGCTCTCTTCCTCTCTCTGTTTGTGTGTGTGTGTCCCTCTCTCTCTCTCTTTCTCTTTCTCTCCTTCTCTCGTCCGCTTTCTTGGCCGCCTCATCCTCGCGGGTCTCCATGCATCGTTTCTCGTTCATCGTTTGGTAGGCATTACCACTTCATCTCAAAACCAAGCCGCCACTTAATAGTGAAGACCAGTGTCCAAACTCCGGTGAAATTGCGTGAACCCGGATTACATGGATCTGCGTCAAAGCTCAATATGAGGTAGGAACATTGAGGAAACATCTCAGCTGAACCAGGACCACAAAAGGACGTGATTTAACCTCCACTCAGAGCGCCATGAACGCGGACTGGCCGGAATGGGCACCGGAAACAAAGACAGTTGTATTATCTACAGTGGAAATCAGCATCGCAAGCGCCGGGACGGGTTCAAATGACCGGTTCAAACCGGGATGTGGGGTTTGGACTAACTACGCTGTTGCAACGACGCGGTCTAGATCTAAAATATGCTGGCAGATATTTGCGTGTCTGGTCCAAACCAGAAAGGCTTCATGCATCTGGTAGTGGCAGGTAATGGAGGCGATAGGACGGTTGCGCATAACCGGTTCGAACCGACACGCCAGGTTCGAACCGGCTGGGTCGTGCAACAAAACGCTTTGAGACTACAGGAGCACGTGGTTTGAACTGTCAGGCCCAGTCCGGACCGATTAGGTGGCTTCAACGAAGCGAACTGGGCCGATAACAATGGCGGGTTCATACTGGTGCGTCAAGTTCGAACCGATCGGTTGGCCGCAGCGATGCAGACTAATACGAGCAATCATTTTGCACTGCTGCTTCGGGTTCGGACCAGTCGGAATCTCCGTATTGGACGACGGAGATCTGTATTGGAGGCGATAGGACGGTTGACCGGTTCGAACCGACACGCCAGGTTCGAACCGGCCGCGTCGTGCAACAAAACGCTCTGGGACTACAGGAGCACTTGGTTCGGACTGGCATGTCAGGTAGGACTTGTACAAACGGTTCGGGCCAGACCGTCTGGTCCGGACCAGTCGGGGCTAAGTTCAGGATAGCGCACTTCAAGGTTGTTGGTACAAACCAGTGCATCTGGCTCGGACCGAAACCATTTTTATGAACCACAATCGGTGTATAGTACAGTTAATATTTGAAGCTAGTTTGAACCATAGCGCCGGGTTCGAACCAGCAGATTAGCGTCCACCACCCATTGGGTCTGCACGAATTGCTGGGCTAAGTACGAACCAGAGTGCGGCTAGCCTTAGGCACCGGGTTCGAACCACGGGGCCCCGGTACCTTTGCCTTTGGAGTGATAGTGGACAGCGTGAGGAACAGATCCCCAGTACTCTCCGAAAACAACGACTTAGCGGCGTTCACATTCCAAACACTGATGATCTTGTCGGCAGAGCATGAAACGAGAGACCCGCTGTCAGCAAATCCTAGCAATTCTACGGATTCTCGATGCCCATGCAGCGTCACAACAGACGCGTACGTCTTCGCATCCCATAGACGAACCGTATTATCCTCCGATGCGGTCGCGATGAGCTGGCCGTCCAGAGAGTAGATAATTCTGGTGACCGGACCACTGTGTCCTGCGAACTTGAAGACCATCTGGCTCGTGCTGATGTTCCAGATGCTACTGGCTCCGTCACTGCCGCCTGATGCAATGTGCATGCCATCAGGTGAGAACCTAATAGAGTGCGTCGAGGTTGTTGTTTGAAGTGGCTTAAGTTGCTCCAGATTGGGTTCGATCTGCCAGAGCATGATGAATTTCCCCGCTTTTCCCCCAGCCGCCACCATACTGCCGTCAGATGAAATATCCATACTGTATCCTGATGTTGCGCCGATCTTTCTGCTTCCATTCGGAACTTTCGGAACCATCCGCCACTCCGAGGGCAGCGAAATGCTGTGCGTCTGCCGGAAGTTCTCGACGTCCCAGATACGTAATGCGTAAATTGCCTCAGACTCATACTCCGAGTTGTGTCTCAGGCTCCCGGCCATTGAATTTTGGTATTTGGTTACCGATGCGAGCCGTCGCGCATTGGGCGTGAATACAAGGCTTGTGACACGACCTTTGTCGCCACGCAATAGCTCCCCAATCTGTTCACCCGTCTGTGCGCTCCATAGTTGGGCCCGGTTTCCGAAGCCCATCGCAATCAACTGCTCATCTGATGAGACCGCCAAATAGGCCGCATTGCGAGCATGTGCTACTTGTAGCGAAAGCGTGGTATCTCCAGTCTTCGTATTCCAGACGCGAATTGAGTCGTCATGAAAGACCGATACGATTCTGGCGCCTTCAAATGACATCGCCTGTCGATTTGGAGCCGAACCACACGGCGATACGGCTGGTGCGGACTGAACTGAATAGTTCCCACTCTCGATATCCCAAATCCGAATGGTGCCGTCGTCAGACGCGGACGCTACATATGAACTATCGGGGGATATGACTGCGGAGCGCACTTCTGCCGTATGACCCTCAAGGCAGATCAAAATTGGCTCATCGTGATTCCGCCGTACCCAGGCGCGGATAATCCGGCTCTCTATCGACACCATGGCCTGCCCAGTCTTCGAAACCCGGAGTTTTCGCCCTTCAATCCGGTCATTCACATAGGTAGTGTCGAAGTAGTAGTAGCCAGAAGTTGTAACCTCGCCGTCCAGAGAGACTGCGATCCCCTTTCCGAGGTCATCATGTCCTCTTAATGTTGTGAACAACTGCCCTGTTCCGATTCTCCAGACGCGCACAGTGTTGTCACATGACGCCGCCGCAAGGAACTGACTGTCTGAAGATATAGCCACAGAAACGACTGCCTTAGAGTGACCGATGAGTTGCTGTAAAGTAGACTGACCAGCCAAAAGCCTCCAGATACACACCGCTCCAGTTCCAGTGCCCGCTGCAATGCTCGTTCCGCTGAGAAAAAATACAACAGAGGTTACGGGCCCGCTTCCACTTCGCAGTGGAGTCACCGTTTCCTCTCCACTACGCGTGTCCCAGACGCGAACGGAGCTATCTTCGGAGCCTGAAGCAATGAAGAGACCATCTGCAGAGTAGTCGACCGAAGTCACACCGCCCTCGTGGCCTTTCAAGGTCATGACGAGTCGACCGCCGTGGGGGCCCAGACCAAATACATCTATGGATGTCAGACCTGTAAATGATGGAGCAAATGTTTTATAAATGGCGCCGGTTTTGTTCGCAAAGGGGAGCGCCGAAAGGTATATGTGAGGCGCACTCCGCTCTATTGCCTCGCGGGACGAGGCGACAAATGAGTTAGCATCGCGGAAAAACTGAGATAGTTGCGGAGTGTGTACCTGAACGTGGACATCAGCATCCGTTGGAAAGACCGTAAGTTTGATTGACGTACCATCTGGCAAGCTGGCGAGATGGTAGACCCATTGGGTGCAGGCATACTGCAGCGACAGCGGGATCACCGAGGATGCAGCAAGGGCATTGTGCTCGTATGATGAGCGGCTCTGCGAGATGTTGAATTGAAGGCGCAGTTCCATAAGCCGGAAGGCGGCACGAACGGAAACTTCGTGGCTATCTGAGCTGGAGATTCGTACGTGACCAGGCGCCCGACGGAAGATGTAGTCACCAAAACTGGCATGCAGGGTGCGCAGACCGGGCTCTTCGTCATATTCGGGGACATGGACGACAGCGTGAAGGCGCGATAAGGCGGCGCGAGTGTCGTCAGCCGGCCGGCCGAAGAGATCGGCCAATGCCGTAACAGAAAGCACCATTCTGGTGGACATGAGAACGGCGAGCAATTGCAGCATCCCGGCCAGCCCGTCACCCCCTGGCTCGTCCATTCTGGCTGCATCTTCCAGGATCAGGGTGTACATGCGATCAAGTGGCGCTGCGGCTCCGGTGCTCAAACCGGTACGAGACGCATTGAGCATAGTCCTGAACCTTGTTGCCACAGCGTCATGGCCACGCTCAAACGTATACTTCAGGGCGGTAGTTGCAACAATGAATAGACCATCACATTGCTGAGAGAGCATATCCGCGTCACTGCTTTTGAACCGTGTGCGCAGCTTTGATGTGCTCATCAGCTTTGCGCCGATGTACAGACGGATGTCCTCAGTAACTTGCTCCTTATCGACGGTTTGCAATTGTAGAACTTTGCTGAGCTCGTGATCTGACACGGGTGTGTCTCGAATGTGCGTCTCCGGCCTCGACGTGACTAAGAACTTGATCGGTAGGTCGACGTCAGTATTGAAGAGTGCAACGAGTGCTTCGAGCATTTCGGAGACAGTGCGATGCGTGCCGGCGTCGTCAATGTCCCCTTCACCGGTTGACTGACCACCGCACTCGTCGAGAGCGTCGATGACAAACAAAATGGGTACAGGTGAGCCGGCCAGTGCACAAAGCGGTTTCGAGAGGAGCTTCTCAATCTGAACCGAGATGTGCTTGTGCAGAACATCCGGATCGCGTGTCAGCTCGTCAAAAAGGGCCCGACTGAACACATCGGATTGTCGCGCAAAAATCTGAGCGAGCGTGGGGATCACACATCGCACATCGCGCTGTGCTGCCGAGCTAGCAGACCGCGAAAAGAAAAAGCTTCCCCCAAGAACAACCTCAGGGTCCTTGTTTGTGCGTGAGCAGATTGTCCAGGCGATGGCACTCTTGCCTGTTCCAGCCCAGCCCGTGAGCCAG
>Ga0247815_10003989_pt1 | contig 10469 bp, 6 predicted proteins | sample UWRJL194509B1_FD_181014 | JGI IMG/M metagenome (GOLD analysis project Ga0247815, IMG submission 181014) | Plant litter microbial communities from Arlington Agricultural Research Station in Wisconsin, United States - UWRJ-L194-509B-1 | ecosystem: Environmental > Terrestrial > Plant litter >... | reverse complement strand
CAGGGGCTGGTCGCGACACGGCTGCTGCCGCGCTTCGGCGAGCGACGGGTGGCCACGTCGGGATTGTTCATCAACGGACTGGGGCTGGTGCTGTTGGCGCTACTCGCCAAATTTCCCGCGCTGCCGCTGCTGATCTGCGGGATCGCGCTGTTCACATTCGGTGACGGGTTGTTCCAGCCGTCCGTCAGCGCCTTGATCGCCGACGCCGCGCCGGCCGGACGACAAGGTGAAGTGCAGGGAGCGAACCAGGCGCAGCAATCGGTCGCGCGCATGTTCGGTCCGCTGGCCAGCGCCTGGCTCTACGGCCTATCCGCCGGCGCGCCCTATGCGGCGGCGGCCCTTGTGGTGCTGCTGGCCGCAGCAGCGCTGTGGGCACGAAAAGCTGACCCGCGCGCCGCTGGCGCGACGTAATCGGACTGTTGCAGCTGATCCTTAAAACTCCTCCCAGTCCGCCACAGCCGCAGCAGTTTTCCGAGCGTTTGGACGGGACAACGGCGTCGCCTTCGAGGCAGGGCCGCGGGAGATCGGCGATACCGCCACCATCGCCGTGGTCGAAGCACGCCCCTGAACCATGGGCGTTTTCGGAGCCACCCTGTTAGCGGAGCCGCCGTCCGAGCGAATTTGAAATACGCCCACCGTCCGCACCAGGCTTCCGGCCTGGTCGCGCAAGGATTCAGCGGCCGCCGCTGCCTGTTCCACCAGCGACGCGTTTTGCTGTGTGACATTATCCATCTCGATGATCGCACGATTAATCTGTTCGATTCCCGCCGATTGTTCCTGGCTCGCGCTCATGATCTCAGCAATAACATCGGTGACCCGCTTCACGCTGCCGACCACCTCGGACATGGTCAGGCCCGCTTCCGTCGCCAGCTTCGCGCCCAGATCCACGCGTTCGACCGAATTGTCGATCAATGACTTGATCTCCTTGGCCGCGCTGGCGCTGCGCTGCGCCAGATTACGCACCTCTGAAGCGACCACGGCAAAGCCTCGACCTTGCTCGCCCGCACGCGCCGCCTCGACGGCGGCGTTGAGTGCCAGGATATTGGTTTGAAATGCGATCCCATCAATGACACTGATAATGTCGACGATCTTTCGCGATGCTTCACTTATCGAGTCCATCGTGCCGATGACCTGGGCGACGACCAGACCTCCTTTCGTTGCGATATCGGAAGCATTGATTGCCATCGCGTTGGCCTGACGCGCATTGTCCGCGTTTTGCTTGACCGTGGAAGTTAATTCCTCCATCGACGATGCCGTCTCCTCCAATGAACTGGCCTGTTGCTCGGTTCTGCTGGACAGATCGCTATTTCCTGCGGAAATTTCCGCCGCCGCAATGGAAACCGTTTCGGAGTCACTGCGGACCGACGACACCACCTGGGAGAGCGATGTTTGCATCCGCTGCACCGCCGCCAGCACACTGCCGGCGTCGGTCGGCCTTACATTGAGGTCCGCGGTCAGATCGCCGCCGGCGACTTTACTGACCGCATCGCACAACACCAACGGTTCCGCACCCAAGGCGTTCAGCAGGCTCCGCGATATCAGTGTTCCGGCCGCGATGGCCAGCCCGGCGGCGGTGGCGCTGATGAGAAAGAGCAGGTTTCTGGTCCAGCGATAGTCAGCCCCAGCCTCCTCGATAAGTTTCGCGGAGCGCAGCGCGGTGAATTGCTGGTATTCGTTGGTGGCTGAAACCAGCGCGGCCAACAGCGGACGGCATTCTTCATTCATCTTGGCAATCGCCTCAGTCTTCTTGTCATGCATGGCGAGATCGACAATCGACAGGGCGAGCGGCGAATACACCCTTTCGATCCCATCGATCTTATCGACCATCCGCCGAACCTCATCGGGTGCAGTGATGTCCCGTGCCAGTTCCTTCAGCCGCTGCAAATTCGCAACCACGCTTGCTTGAGCCTGAACAACGATGTTATGTTCCGCATCGCGGTCTTTCTGCGTGCCGACGAGGACCAGGTTGCGGGCGGCGATGGCGCGCAGCCCGACGGCCTCCCGCACCAGATGAGCGGCCTCGGAACGCGCCCGGACGCCGTTGACGTACCGCTCAAATTTTTGATATTGACTCGAAAAGCTGACGATGGACAGTACGGCTATGCCCACAAGCAGAACGATCACTCCACCGAATGCGAGCGCAAGCTGGGTCCGAACAGATAATTTTTTCACGATAGTCCTCTTTTATTCCGGCATGAGCTCGCGACGTCCTGTGGGACGCAGAATGCGTTATGCCATGGCTTGATCCACTACGAGGCACGGGGGAACGGTGCTGGACAAACGAAATAAGTTATTTGGTTATTTCGTTTTATTTGGTGAATTCAGTTTCTCACAAAAAACCACACAAATCAATTCCCTCGAGCAATTATTTTTACTTTTGGGAAATCTTCGTGAGAATTAAGCCATGGTTCGGGCGCGACGAAAAGTCGGGGAGGAACAGGGGAGCTTTGCGGGTCATCGCAATTTGGGGAAACGGCATTCAAATTGATGAATTCGTTATATTTGGCGAGCGAAACTGACGAGAGTTCCGCCGACTCAGTTGTCGATGGTGATTTCAGTGTCGTCGGTGGCGGCGATGGCGATCGGCGCCTGCCACTTCTCCAGCCAGCCGATCAGTTGATCGCCGGGGATCGGGCGGCTCATGAAGTAACCCTGGCCCTGGTCGCAGCCCATCTTCGCCAGCAGGCGCCAGACGGCCTCGCTCTCGATGCCCTCCGCCACCACGCGCAGCCCCATGTTGTGGCCCAGGTCGATGGTCGAGCGCACGATCTTGCTGTCGCCCTCGTCGTTCTCCATGTTGAGCACGAAGGATTTGTCGATCTTCAGCTCGTTCACCGGCAGCCGCTTCAGATACGCCAGCGACGAGTAACCGGTGCCGAAATCGTCGATCGACAGATCCACGCCCATCGCGCTCAGTCGCTCCAGCGTCAGCTGCGCGCGCACCGGGTCGTCCATGATCGCGCTCTCGGTGATCTCCAGGCAGAACGAGCCCGGCCCCAGCTTGTAGCGCGCCAGCAGGTCGGCGAACTTGGCCGGCAAATCCTGGTCCAGCAAATCGCGCGTCGACAGGTTCACCGACACCTTCAAATGATAGCCCTTGCCGGCCAGTTCGCGGCACAGCTCGGCCGATTTCTCCATCACCCAGCGCGTCAGCACGCGGATGAAGCCGGTCTGCTCGGCGAACGGGATGAACTCGTCGGGGAACACGTTGCCGCGCTCCGGATGCACCCAGCGCACCAACGATTCCATGCCGACCACCTTGCCGGTGTCGAGCATGATCTTCGGCTGCACGTGCAGGCGGAATTCGTTGCGCTCGATGGCGTTGCGCAGCTCCGTCAGCAGCGACAGGCTCTTCTCGCTGGACTTGTCCATCGCCGGGTCGTAGACCACGGCGCCGTCATTGCGCTGCTTGGCGGCGTACATCGCCACCTCGGCCATGCTCAGCAAGGCCTCGCCGTCGCTGCCATGCTCCGGATAGCCGGCGATGCCGAGCCCGGCGCCGATGTCGACCATCTGGTCCTCCAGCGACAATGGCGTCTCGAGCGCCTGCAAAATCTCGGCGGCCATGCGCTGCGCCGCGTCGACGTCGGACGCCGGCAGCAACACGGCGAATTCGTCGCCGCCCAGCCGCGCCACCTGCGCCGACGATTGGCGCCGGTTCGCCAGCAGCAGTTGCAGGCGGCCGGCGACCTGGCGCAGCAGCGCGTCGCCGAAGCTCAGGCCCATGACGTCGTTGACGTGCTTGAAGCGGTCCAGATCCATCATCAGCACGAACACCGCCTCCTCGCGCTTGCGGGCGTCGAGCAGCGCGTCGTTGAGCAGCAGCACGAACTGCGCGCGGTTCGGAAGATTGGTCAGCGTGTCCCAGTACGCCAGGCGGCGGATTTCCTGCTCACGCTTGGCGATCCCGTCGCGCATGGCGTCGAAGGCCTGCGCCAGCGCGCCGATTTCGTCTTCGCGGCTGGTGTCGATCTGGCCCTTGTAGTCACCCTGCTCCAACCGCTTTGCGGTCTCGGCCAGTTCGCTGATCGGCTTGGCGATGCGCTTGGCGGTGAGTACGATGGCCAGCGCGGAGATGAAGATGCCGGCTAAGGTCAGGCCGATCAGCCATCGCTCCAGGCGCTTGTATTCGGCGGTGGCTTCGTCGATCGAGCGCGCCAGCAGCACGCTGGCGGTCTGGCCGTTGTCGTCGCCGATCGACAGCAGCCGCGCGCTGTATTGCGAGGTCTCGACCATCATGTCGAACGGGCCGGTGGGCGCGCCGGGCAGCGCCTGCAGCTGGTCGACCACGGTCTGCGCCGACGGGCCGACGAAGGTGGAGCCGGCCGACAGCCACTTGCCTTGCTGGTCGCGCGTCAGCACCGAGGTGTGCAGCGCGCTGATCTCGCGCATGTCGTTGGCCAGCTGGCGGTCGATCGGGAACGCCATCACGATCCAGCCGATGGTGATCGGCGCCTTGATCGGCATGACCACGACCTGGTACGGCCGGTGCTCGACGATGGCGATGCCGTTGGCGCCGTCCGCCGCCTCGGCGGCGTCGAGCATGCCGGTGACCATTTTCTCCAGCGCGGCCGATTGCGCGTTGTTGGTGGAGACGCTGATCTGGCGGTCCGAGTTGATCAGCATCGTCAGCGAGGCCTTGATGCGGCGCCCGCTGTTGACCAGCGCCGATTCGATGGTGGCGCGGTCGTCCTCCTCGTTGTTGCCGATCGCGGCCAGGAAGGCGGTGTCGCGCGCCAGCAGCCGGGCGCCGAAGCGCAAGCTCTGCGCGTTCTGGTCGAGCAGGCGGCGGAACACCTTGCCGCCGTTGTTGAGCTCGGTACTGATGGACAGCCGCGCGTTGTTTTCGATGCCGCGCTGGATCACGAACAAGCCGATGACCTGCACGGCGACGATCAGCACCAGGAACAGCGTGACGATCCGGGTTTCAAGGCTGCGAAAACGAAGACGCATGCGCATGCTCGGGCTATCCCTTTAAAGATTGGTCGACGCGTCGTCGGCCGCCGGCGGTTTCATCGGCAGCTTGAACACGGCCGTCGTCAGTTGCTCGCCCGCCTTGACCGTCAGCACCTGCTCCGGCGTGGCGCCGCCGACCGTGTTGTAGTGCCAGGCCTTGACCACGTATTTGCCGGCCGCCGGCAGCTCGATGCGGGCCGCGCCGGCGCCGTCGGTCTTGGCGAACCACGGCGTGTCGACCACTTTGACGTAGGCCAGCATCTTGTCATGGATATTACACCCAAGTACCACCGTGCCGGCCTTGTCGAACACCTGCGGCGTGGCCGACTGGCCGGAATACAGTTTCTGGTCGAACTTGTGCGCCGGCGAGAACGAATAGATGTGGTGGCGCACCTTGTCGTTGTTGGGAAAGTTGATCTTGGCGCCGGTCTGCACCACGGTCACCAGCGGCAGGAACTTCAGCCCCTTCTGTTCGATCTCGGCGGCAGCCTGCGTCTTGACTCCCGGCGCGGCGCCGCCCTCGGGTTCGATGTAGATGACGGTGTTCGGCAGCACCTTGCCGCCGGCGTCCTGCACCTGCACGGCGACACCGGTGGCGCCGGCGCCGGCGGCGGCGGCGAACGAGAACAGGCAAAAGGCGAGGCGGCGGCTGGCGTAACGGTGCATGGGGACCCTGTGGTTCAAGAAAGCGTCGGGATATTGTAGCGTCTGTCCATGACAAAGTGTTTCCACAATTCATCATGTCGTCACAAAATAATATTAGGATCGTACAGTTAAACCGAACTTTGGCAAAGCGCACATCGTGATTCCCGCACACCAAGCGCCGGTCGGCGCCACCGTGACCTACCTCAAGCCCCGCGAAGAGGCCGAGGACGTGGTGTTGCGCGCGCATTTGCTGGAGATTATCGCCAAGCGGCAGCTGAGCGCGCTGTTCCAACCCATCGTCGACATGCGCACCGGCGACGTGGTCGCCTACGAGGGCCTGATCCGCGGCCCGTCCGACAGCCCGCTGCACGCGCCGATGAACTTGTTCAAGCTGGCGCGCGCCAACGGCCTGACGGTGCAGGTCGAGCACCTGTGCCGCCAGGTGGTGCTGGAGCGCTTCGCCGAACTGGCGCTGCCGGGCAAGCTGTTCCTCAACGTCAGCCCGGAATGCCTGCTGCTGCAGCGCGACGCGCGCAACGGCGAGACGCTGGAGTTCATCCAGCAGATCGGCATCAACCCCGAGCGCGTCATCATCGAGCTGACCGAGAACCAGCCCACCTACGACTACGAGCTGATGCGCGAAGCGGTGCGGCACTACCGCGCCATGGGCTTTCAGATCGCTATCGACGACCTGGGCGAAGGCTTCTCCAGCCTGCGCCTGTGGTCGGAGCTGCGGCCGGAATATGTCAAGATCGACATGCATTTCATCCAGGGCATCAACCACGATCCGGTGAAGTTGCAATTCGTGCGCTCGATCCAGGAGATCGCCGAAAAATCCAACACGCTGGTGATCGCCGAAGGCATCGAAACCCAGGCCGAACTGTTGGTTCTACGCGACGTCGGCGTCGCCTGCGGCCAGGGCTACCACCTCGGCCGTCCGCATCCGATGCCGGCCCGCGCCGCGCCGGCGGCGGTGGTCAAGGCGCTGGCGCGCAACGGCGTGGCGGTGTATCCGCAGCGCGGCGCGGACGGCAACGCCGCCAGCGTGTTCAAGCTGCTCACCGAAGTGGCCGCCGTGCCGTCGACGATGAGCAACAACGACGTCTATGAAATCTTCGTGCACGATCCGCATCTGCGGATCATCCCGGTGGTGGACGCCGGCCAGCCGTTGGGCCTGATCAACCGCTTCGACATGATCGAGCATTTCGCCCGGCCCTATCAACGCGAGCTGTACGGCAAGAAGTCGTGCAAGCAGTTCATGGACCGCCAGCCGCTGATCGCCGACAAGGACACCAGCCTGCAGGACTTGAGCTTCCGCATGGTGCAGGCCGACGCGCATCATTTGTTCAACGGCTTCATCATCACCGACCAGGGCCGCTACCTCGGCATGGGCACCGGCCACGACCTGATGCGCGAGATCACGCAGATGCAGATCAACGCCGCGCGCTACGCCAATCCGCTGACGCAGTTGCCGGGCAACGTGCCGATCAACGAGCATATCGACCGCCTGCTGGCGTCCGGCGCGCGCTTCTGGGTCGGCTATTTCGACCTCGACCATTTCAAGCCGTTCAACGACGTCTACGGCTACCGCCGCGGCGACGACATCATCCAGCTGACCGGCAAGATCCTCGGCAACCATTGCGACGGCAACCGCGATTTCGTCGGCCACATCGGCGGCGACGATTTCATGGTCTTGTTCCAGAGCGAGGATTGGGAGCAGCGCTGCCAGGCGGTGCTGGCCGAGTTCGAACAGGGCGTGCAGGAGTTTTATAGCATCGAGGACCGCGAGCGCGGCGGCTACCTCAGCGAGGACCGCCAGGGCAAGAAAGTGTTTTATTCGCTGATGAGCCTGTCGATCGGCGCGATCCGGGTCGAGCCGCGCCAGTATCACACCCACCACCAGATCTCGACGGCGGCGGCGGAGTCCAAGAAGCAAGCCAAGAAAATCCACGGCAACAGCTTGTTCCTGGACCGCAGACAACAGCCGGCGAACTAAGCGGCCGGCTTGGCCAGGCGGCCGCTGCGGACCATGCCGTCCAGGTTGCTCTTGGCCAGCGCGTGGCCCTGCGCCGCCGCCTTGCGGTACCACTCGGCGGCCTTGGCGTCGTCCTGCGGCACGCCGTGGCCGTTGGCGTACATCACCCCCAGGTTGTTCTGCGCGCTGGCGTCGCCCTGCTCGGCCGCGCTGCGATACCACGCCACCGCGCGCGCCTCGTCCTTGGGCACGCCATGGCCGTTGGCATACATCACGCCGACGTTGAACTGCGCGTTCGGCGCGCCCTGCTCCGCCGCCATCCGATACCACTCCAGCGCGCGGCGTTCGTCGCGCTCGACGCCGCGGCCGCGCGCGTACATGCCGCCCAGGTTGTACTGCGCCATCACATGGCCGGACTCGGCCGCGCGCCGGTACCAGCTGAAGGCCAGCTCGTCGTCCTGTTCCACGCCCTTGCCGTTGGCCAGCATGATGCCGAGGTTGAATTGCGCGTCGGCGTCCTCCTGCTCGGCCGCGCGCGACAGCCAGGCGTAGGCGCGCAGCTGGTCGACCGCCACGCCCAGCCCTTCCGCGTAGGCCACGCCGAGCAAGCGCTGTGCCACCGGATCGCCCTGCGCCGCCGCCTGCCGGAACCAGGCCAGCGCCTGCGCGTCGTTGCGCGGCACGCCGTGGCCGTGCTTGTACATCTGTCCGAGATTGAGTTGCGCGCCGGCGTCGTTTTGCAGCGCCGCCTTGCGGAACCAGGCCAGCGCCAGCGGAAAGTTGCGGCGCACGCCCAGACCGTGCGCATAGGCGATGCCCAGCAGCGTCTGCGCGCTGGCCAGGCCCTGCTCGGCGGCGCGGTAGAACCACGACAGCGCTACCTCGTCGCTGCGCGGCACGCCGCGTCCCTTGTGATACATCTGGCCGAGATTTTGCTGCGCCGAGGCGTCGCCTTGCAGCGCGGCGCTGCGGAACCAGCGCACGGCGGCCTTGTCGTTGTTGACCACGCCGCGGCCGTTGTAATACATCGCGCCCAGGTGGTTCTGCGCGAAGGCCAGCCCTTGCCGGGCCGCCTTGCTCATCCAGTGGTAGGCTTGGGCCTCGTCGCGCGCCACGCCCTGGCCTTTCTTGTACACCAGGCCGAGGTTGAATTGGGCATAGGCGTTGCCGCGCTCGGCGGCCTCGCGGTACCACAGATAACTATCGTAGCCATCCCTGGCTGAGCTCTGATTTTTCACGGCACACCTCTGACCAACATCGCCACGTTGTTGGTTGAAGTGTAGAACGCGGCCCGGCGTGAAGTTTGAGCGCGCGCAAACGAGTCATGATGAAATGTTATCGTTTTATGCCGGGGATTGCTTCTGGAGGAATTGATGTACTTTGGCCGCCGCCAGCTTGTTGACCGACACCAGCAACGCCGGATCGACGGCGGCGATGCCGTAGGCCGAACCGATGTGCTTGCCGATGTGGATCAGCACTTCGGCCGCCACTTCGGCGTCGGACTCGGCCCTGTGGGCCGCGCTGCGGAACTTGATGCCCAGCTCGCCCGACAGGTTGCCCAGCTTGTAGCTGGACAGCTGCGGGAAAACGCGGCGCGACAGCTTGAGCGAACACACCAGCGCCGAGTGGGCCGGCGTCAGCTGCAACCGGGCCGCTTCGGCGCGAAGGAATTTTTCATCGAAGCTGGCGTTGTGCGCCGACAGCGCGTCGTCGCCGATGAAGTCCAGCAGCTGCGGCAGCACTTGCGCCACCGGCGGCGCGCGGTCCACCATCGCTTGCGTGATGCCGGTCAGGCCGGTGATGAAGGACGGAATCCGCACATTGCAGTTGATCAGCGAGACGTAACGCTCGACCACCTTGCCGTCCCGAATGCGCAGCGCCGCCACCTCGGTGATGCGGTCGCCCATGTCGGGCGACAAGCCGGTTGTTTCAAAGTCCAGCATGACGATGGATTTGTCGAGCATTAAGATTCCTGGTTAGCCGAATTTGCGGACGGCGTCCAGCGCCAGGCCGGCGCCGATGCTGCCGAACAAGTCGCCCTCGACCTTGCGGGCCGCCGGCAACAAGGCGCCTATGCGCTCGCGCAACATGCGCACGCCGCTGGAACCGCCGGTGAAGAATACAGTATCCACGTCGGCCGCGGCAACGCCGGCGTCGCGCAGCAGATTGGTCACCGTGGTTTCGATCGAGCCGACCAGGTGGTTGATCGAGGCGTCGAACTGCGCCCGGTCCAGTTCCAGCGTCACCGCCGGCGACAGGCGGTCCAGCTCCAGTTGCACCTTGGCCGCGTCGGACAGGGCGATCTTGCCCTCCTCCACCTTCATCGCCAGCCAGTGGCCGGCGCGCTGGTCGATCAGCTTTTGCAGCCGGCCCAGCTTTTCCTGCTCGGCCGAATCGCGCAACAGGTCGGACAGCTGGGTCCACATCTTCTTGGTGTAGGCTTGGTTGATGGTATGCCAGGTCGCCAGGTTGAAGAAGTAGCTGGACGGCACGTCGCTGTTGTTTCGCAAGCGGCTGCCGTAACCCAGCAGCGGCATCACCGAGGACAGGCTCAGGTATTTATCGAAGTCGGTGCCGCCGATGTGGACGCCGGCGTTGGCCAGGATGTCGTCGCGACGCTCGGCCTTCTTGGCGCGCTGCGGCGACAAGCGCACCAGCGAAAAGTCCGAGGTGCCGCCGCCGATGTCGGCGATCAACACCAGCTCCTCGCGGTCGATCTGCGACTCGTAATCAAACGCGGCGGCGATCGGCTCGAACTGGAAGGCGATGTCCTTGAAGCCGACCGAGCGGGCCACCTCGGCCAGCGTATCCTCGGCCAGTTGGTCGTTTTCCTTGCTGTCGTCGATGAAGTGCACCGGACGGCCGAACACCGCCGAGCTAAATTCGCGCCCGG
>Ga0247815_10003988_pt1 | contig 10471 bp, 7 predicted proteins | sample UWRJL194509B1_FD_181014 | JGI IMG/M metagenome (GOLD analysis project Ga0247815, IMG submission 181014) | Plant litter microbial communities from Arlington Agricultural Research Station in Wisconsin, United States - UWRJ-L194-509B-1 | ecosystem: Environmental > Terrestrial > Plant litter >... | reverse complement strand
ACCTTACCCTTACATTTCGGCCATTTTGTTTCCCTGGCTTCCAGTGGGGAGATTTTTTGATCACCCGTAAGGCTTCCTGGTCCATCGAATTGTAGACCCCTTTTACCAGCATCACATTGGAGATTGAGCCGTCTCTTTCTACCACAAAGCTGATGAATACCTTGCCCTGTTTGCCAATTTCCTGTGCATCCAGCGGATAATTCAGGTTTCTCTGCAGGTATTTTGCCCAGCCTTTCATCCCACCCTCAAATTCCGGATAAACTTCTACCCCTGTTGCATCCAAGATATCCGAATTTTCCGTACCAGAACCCGATCCTGGCCCGGTGCCCAGACCATTTCCGTTGCCCTCAACAGGCAGCGAGGTCAGGTCTGTTTCTTTTCCGGCTTGGGTAACAGGTCCTACTACTGCGTTCTCGATTTCATCTGTAGTTGGTGGTTCGATGGTCACAGGGGTGTTGACTACTTTAGGATTTGCAGGCAGTGCTACCATTTTGACTTTCTCAGGAATAGGCTCAGATTTTGGCGGTTCTATTTTTTCCAGCGGCTTAGGTTGTTCGATTGGAGGATTAACCGCAGCCATGGTAACAATAGTCTCCGTATTACTATCTACACTTGCAGCTTCCGGATAAAAGGCCCTATAAATCTTCGGACTCGCAAACAGCAGGATAAAAAGCGGGGCGGCAATGAACAATGCCCTTAGCGTGTTTTGGTCTGAATGAGCGCGAAGTTCATAGGCTCCGTACGCCTGGTTCCTGTTTTTAAACACAAGATTGAGCCACTCAGTCTTGTTTAGATTTGATGTTGTGTTTAGCATGGTGTTTCAGGTATTGGTTTGATCTGATGATGATCTCAATACATCAATTCCATAAGATTTTAGAAAAATATTTAACCAAATTTAAATCGTGCTGATCTTATTGGTCTGACTAGTGATTATTTCAAATTTTTCTACATTATTTCTAATAATAATTCTTTGCATTAACTCAAAAGAACTTATTTTTAAGAACGCTCCCTCGTACTACCGTGAGGAATAATCCATATCTATGCATCCCCGGACTTCAACACAGACTGTTAAAACCAATTTTGAGAATATTGACACCATCCGTTTTATCTGCATTGGCGTGATTGTTTGGGGTCATTGTAGTTCGGAGATGCGGAACTTACATTTCACGAATATCAGCGCCGTTTTACTGCAGTCATTTGTCATACAAATTGGCAAATTAGGAACGGTGATATTCTTCCTGATCTCGGGTTTTTTAATGCAGCCCAGAATCCAGACTTATACCCCTCTTGAATTTCTGAAATCCAGGTTAAAACCAACGATACTACCCTGGTTGTATTTTGTCGTATTGCTTGATTTGCTGCACCTTTATGAACAGGGCCTGCTTAAAAATTTTATCATCGAAGGGAAATTGGATGAAGGACTTATCTTTTTTTTGGAGACCTTTAAAAACATCATTTCCTACCTGGCCTATTGGTTCATCGTAGTTTTCCTGTTGTCTTCTTTGATTCTGATTTTACTTCGGAAACACATCAACAACAACTGGATGGGAATAACACTGGGCTTAATTACCTTGTTCTATTGCGTCAATCTATATTTTGGATGGATTTCAGTTCACCACACGAAGGCATTCTTAGGATATGCTTTGTTCATGTGGGCAGGAATGCAGATTCGCAGACATTATGATAAGTTTTCTCTTTTTATCAATAAAGTCGCATGGTGGAAGCTCATCGCCGCGTTTTTATTCAGCTTTTTACTGGCCAGCTATGAAGGGATCTTGCTGACAGAAATGCAATGTGTTGACCCCTATGCTTCCATCCGGGCTTCAAATATCCTAAACAGCGCAATATTGTTCCTTTGCCTATTTAAAATTGGCCCTGTTGCTGCGATCAATGCATTAAATCCACGTAAAACGGTCTATGGAATCTATCTTTTGCATACGGTCTTGTTGTTGGTCCGGGATGGTATTACACGGCGAATCAGCCAATCCGTTCCTCAGCACATCCTCGGCTATCTGGCTATAGAAGCCCGGGATTTTATCGTCGTTATGGTTTTAAGCCTGGCAATGGTTGCCGCTTTCAGGGCACTACAATCCATCCAGTATCTTACTCAGGCAACTCCCAAAGAAGTTGCCTGAGTCTCTCTATTTTTCATTGAGCATCCACTGATCATATACCAAAGCAGACTTCACACCACTTGGCGGCGCATCTGTTTCGGACGCAGCCCATTTTTTGTTGGGTCTAGGGCCCATTTCAAAGTTCAAAACAGCACCTGCATTGAGGTCTTTGTGGCTGAACCAGGCTTTGGTCAAGGGTTTGCCGTTGATGGTCGCGCTTTGGATGTATTTGTTGTCCCCCGTACTTTTCGGCGCATTGATGGTAAAGGGCTTTCCGTTGGGCAGCTTGACGCTGACCTTGCTAAATACGGGACTGCCGATATTGTACATCGGAATACCGGGACTGACCGGAAAAAATCCCATCATAGAGAATACCACAAAGGCCGACATTCCGCCACCGTCTTCATCGCCAGGAATGCCGAAATAATTGTCGGTGTACCAGGTATCCAGCAACATTCGGATGCGCTTTTGGGTCTTCCAGGGTGAGCCCGTGTAGTTGTAAATGTAGGGAATATGAAAACTAGGCTCATTGCCCATCACAAACTGACCTACCAGTCCGGAGGCATCTGGTTGTGTTTTCCAGAAGTGGAATTTAGCGGTACCCAGGTCTTCCCTGAACAACTGATCTAATTTAGCTTCTGCTTTTTCCCGGCCACCCATTAATTTGATGAGTCCATCCAAGTCATGTTTGACCACCCAATTATAAGTGTAAGCGTTGTTTTCCGTAAAAAATTCACGGCCTGCCGCTTTTGGATCCATGTTGTCGATCCAGTTGCCATTCTTATCCTTGGCCCACATAAAACCCTTATCCTCCCGGTATACCTTTTTATAATTATTGGCCCGCTCCAGGAACAGGCGTTGCTCAATTTCGGGCTTCTTCAACCATTTGCCAAACTGCGCGATGGCCCAGTCGCTGTAACTGTTCTCCAGCGTCACCGATACCGATTGCCGCTTTTCCCATACGTTTTCTACTTGTGGTACGGTCTCTGCTTCGCCATAAGGCAAGCCGGGCATATACCCTTTTGCATTGTAAAATGTATCAAGTACAGTAGCCGGACCATTGTTCCAGGGCAGGAGCGTCGCTTGCAGCGAATTCTTTTTCAAGCCTTCGTACATGGCGTCCTTATCGGCAATCGGGATACCTTTTAAATAACCATCCAACATCCAGGTAGCCGCGTGGTTGCCAGTCATGGCAGGCCAGTCGCCAAATACCAAAGCAAACGAGGGTATGTAGCCACCCTGCTTGTACATGTCTACATAAGAGTTGATCTTATCAGCTTCTTTGACCGGATTCAGGATCATGTGGAGCGGTTCCAGGGCAATGTAATTGTCCCAGATCCAGTTGTCCACAAAAAAAGGTTTATTGCTTTGGTGAACCTTGCCGTCAAAGCCGCTAAAGTACCGGCCATGTTCATTGATGTCTACCATCCTTTCATAACAGCGGTACAGCGAGGTGTAAAATACCCTTTTCTGAGCCAGCGTACCTCCTTCTACATTAATTTGCGACATCACCTGGTCCCACTCACTATAGGCTCTCGCCCTGACTTTAGCAAAGTCCCAATGTGGAATTTCGGCTTGCAGATTTGCCTTGGCTTGCTCCACTGAAATATAAGAGATGGCGTATTTGAAACTCAGTTCTTTAGGAACTTTGACCAGCACTTGTCTTTTATTGCCCGGATCCCGATAGGTAATCCCAGAATTTTCAGCGCTGAGTTCGGCATAGAAATAGGCTTTCATGCCACGGAAAGTTTCTGCACCGCTCAGGATACGTCCACCCGATGCTGAAATTTCGCCGCTTTCGTTAATCAGGCCGAGCCTCAGATAATGGTCCGCATTTCCCTTGAAACTGATTTTGAAATACCCGCTTTTCTCGGAAGGGGAAAACTCAATCAGGCTACCCTCCTCGCCGAGTTCGGATTTATAATAATAAGGGCTAACTAACTCATGGTTATAGACTTCCTTTTTGTCCCAAATGGCCTGGTCTGTTTTGCCGCTGACCGGCAGGAAACTAAATAAAGAAACAACCCGGTGGGAGGCAACGGTAAGAGGAAAATAGCTGATCTGATCGTCCAATGCATCTTTTCTGACCGGAAATACACGGATCAGGTGATTCGGGAGCTGAACGGTAGGCCTTGTAGGCTCAAGAATCAACCCTACCCCTCCTATTGAAGGATCAACATAACTGAGGTTGGATGGTTTTGGTTTGGCGGTCTGACTAAATCCAGGAGCCGCTAATAAAAGACAGGCAAGAAGCGTGTGAATGGTTTTCATTACAGGTTTTCTTCAAATTTATATTTGGTTTACCATGCACGAGCGCACAGTAAACCAAACATAAAGAAAACAACTTGTATATACAAGACCTAATTGGCCTTGATTTTAAATGGCGGGGTTTAGTGTCCCCCTCCTATTTTTTCAACCTTAACTGTACCCAGTTTGGCTGAACAATAGAAACCAAAGAAGGCGATATATAAATAACAGAATACAGGAACAAAGAACGAATGCTGGATGCCAAATGAATCGGCCAGCGCACCTTGTACCAGAGGCAATAAAGCGCCACCCAGAATGGCCATAACCAATAAGGAAGATCCCTGACTGGTGTATTTGCCCAGTCCGTGAATTGACAGGGTAAAGATGTTGGACCACATAATAGAGTTAAACAAACCGACACCAAGAATGGTCCACATTGAAGTTGAGCCATTGGAGAATATCGTGAACAGGATTAATCCGGTGCTGATCAATGCAAAGATAGATAAGGTTCTGGCAGGAGCAGATTTGCCGATGAAGAAACCCAACAGATTGATACCGATAAACACAAGGAAGGTAGAAATCTGAGCAAAAGTCAGGTCAACAATAAAGAAGATCAACAAGAAAACAGCAACTGCGGTAAGCACCATATATAGCGCTTTTTTGCCTGCCGCAAATTCCTGGTTCAGGGAAATAGATCCGAGGAACCTGCCAATCATAGCACCGCCCCAGTATAAAGCCAGGTAGTTTTTGCTCACTGCCTCCGGTAAACCCATGATGTCAGGTAGCGCCAGGAAGTTGATGATGAAACTACCGATACAAACCTCACCGCCAACGTAAAAGAAAATAGCCAGAATACCGAGTTTCAATTGCGGGAACTGCAAAGCACCCAGACCGCGCTCTACAGTTTCTTCAGATCTGAAGTCAGGCAATTTGATTTTCCAAAGCAGGAAAGCCAGCAATAAAAATACACCTGTAAAAATAATATAAGGAATTTCAGTAGCCGCAGCAGTGATTTTACCGTCAACCGCAAAAAATTCAAAGATCAAATATCCGCCAATGATCGGTGCGATGGTTGTACCCAAAGAGTTAAAGGCCTGCGCCAGGTTCAGACGACTGGATGCGCCTTCCGGTTTACCCAATAAGGACACGTATGGATTGGCAGCGATCTGCAATAGCGTAAATCCCAAACCCAAAATAAACAGTGCACTCAGAAACAAGCCGTATACCGAATACCTTGCAGCCGGGTAAAACAGAAAACAACCGATAGAAGCAATAATCAGCCCCAATAGCATTCCGTTTTTATACCCAATTTTATTAATCGGATCTCCTTTGAAATAAGAAATGATAAAATAAATAAGAGAACCTGTAAAATAGGCGCCAAAAAAACAAAATTGCACCAACATAGACTGTAAATAGCTGAGTTGAAACAATTCTTTTAGATGTGGTATCAAAACATCGTTCATGCAGGTAAGGAAGCCCCACATGAAAAACAGGGTGGTAAGGCTGATAAAAGGGACTGTGTATCCCTTATTTTCTGAGTTATTGCTCATAATGTGATTAAAATATAATGGTATATAACAAATATGGGAAAATTATTCGATCTGATGCATTTTGAACGAGATTTTAGGAAAATCATCCGATTGTCTGTTTTCAGAAAAAAAGTAGTTTTTAAATTGCAAAAACCTCAAAAAAATTGAAATATTTATAGACATTAGTATTTTTACAAACAATTAGAGGGAATTATTTAAAAAATATTCTATTTTTGATCAAATTTTAAACAAATAAATGAAAAGCTTAAGAACAATTGCATTAAAAGAGGCTCAAAACAGAGTTTCACCAGAGGTAAAGGCTCCGTCCACCAGGATTTCTGAGTTTTATGGCGTTAATGTTTTTGATAAGAAAAAAATGAAAGATTTCTTATCAAAAGAAGTTTACGAGAAACTTGTTTCAGCCATTGATTCGGGCGAATTAATTAACCACGAGGACGCTAACCAGATTGCTACGGCAATGAAGGCATGGTCAATGGGTAAAGGTGCTACGCACTATACGCACTGGTTTCAGCCTTTAACAGGTACTACAGCTGAAAAGCACGATTCGTTCTTTGAGCCTAGCAGTGACGGTCCAATCGAGAAATTCGCAGGTAGCGCATTGGTTCAGCAAGAGCCTGATGCATCCAGCTTCCCGAACGGTGGTATCCGTAACACTTTCGAAGCCCGCGGTTATACTGCATGGGATCCTTCTTCTCCCGCTTTCATTATGGAAAGCAAAGCTGGTAAAACACTTTGTATTCCTACTGTATTTGTTTCTTATACCGGTGAAGCGCTTGACTACAAAGCTCCTTTATTGAAAGCATTGGCCGCTATGGACAAAGCTGCAGTTGAGGTTTGTCAGTATTTTGATAAAAGCATCACTAAAGTAAATGCATCATTGGGTATTGAGCAGGAATATTTCCTGGTTGACCTTGCCTTATACAATGCCCGTCCTGACTTAGCACTGACCGGCCGTACTTTGTTCGGTCACATGTCTGCTAAAGGACAACAATTAGAAGATCATTATTTCGGTTCGATCCCTGAGCGTGTATTCACGTACATGGTAGATTTCGAAAACGAAGCATTGAAATTGGGTATTCCTTTGAAAACCCGTCACAATGAGGTAGCTCCTTCTCAGTTTGAGTGTGCACCGATCTACGAAGAAATCAACCTGGCTATCGACCACAACCAATTGTTGATGGATTTGATGGAGAAAGTTGCTTTGAGACACAACTTCAAAGTATTGTTGCACGAGAAACCTTATGCAGGCATCAACGGTTCTGGTAAGCACAACAACTGGTCACTGATCACTGATACTGGTAAAAACTTATTGGCTCCGGGCAAAACGCCTAAAAACAACCTGATGTTCTTAACCTTCTTCGTGAACACTGTGAAAGCAGTTCATGAGCACGCAGATTTGTTGAGAGCTTCTATCGCTTCAGTAAGCAACGATCACCGTTTAGGTGCTAACGAGGCTCCTCCTGCGATCATCTCTATCTTCCTTGGTCAGCAACTGAACGAGGTTCTTGATGAGATCGAGCACTCACGCATCAGCAAAAAAATCAAAGAAGACAACGCTTTGTGGTTGGGTATCCCTAAAATCCCGCAAATCCTGTTGGACAACACTGACCGTAACCGTACTTCTCCTTTTGCCTTCACTGGTAACAAGTTTGAGTTGAGAGCGGTAGGTTCTTCTGCCAACTCTTCTGCACCAATGACTGTATTGAACGCTATTGTAGCTGATCAATTGGTTAAATTCAAAATTGAAGTAGATAAACTGATCAAAAAAGGCGAGAAAAAAGACATCGCATTGCTGACAGTAATCAAAAAATACATCAAAGAATCTAAAGACATCCGTTTTGAAGGAAATGGTTACAGCCAGGAATGGGCTGACGAAGCTGAAAGACGCGGCTTAGCCAACATCAAAACTACTCCGGTAGCTTTGGATGCTTATGTGAGTGAGAAATCTACTGAACTGTTCACCAAAACCAATATCTTCAGCAAACGTGAACTGCACGCCCGCCATGAGATCTTGCTGGAGAACTACTTTAAGAAACTTCAGATCGAAGCAAGGGTAATGGGTGAAGTAACCAACAGCATGATCATTCCTGCTACCATCGCTTACCAAAACTCATTGATCGAAAACGCCAAAGGTTTGAAAGAACTGGGTATCGGTACTGACATTCCTGTAGGGATCATCAACAAATTGTCTGAACACCTGAACGTGGTTAAAACCAGCGTTGATGCGATGCTTGAGGCACGTAAAGTGACCAACCAGATTGAAGACAGCCGTGAAAAAGCGATCAGCTACGATGAGAAAGTAAAATCTCACTTCGATACGATCCGCTACCACGCTGATAAACTGGAGCAAATCGTTGACGATAGCGTATGGCCTCTGCCTAAGTTCAGAGAGTTGTTGTTCATGAAATAAACTCAACCGTAATAACCAAATTTTTAGTTTTATAACCTCTGCTTTAATTAGCAGGGGTTATTTTTTTATTATCTTTGCCACAACATGAGTGATAACAGGTACAACCAGCGCGGCGTTTCTGCCTCCAAAGAAGATGTGCACCAAGCCATCAAAAACATCGATAAAGGCATTTTTCCTCAGGCTTTCTGTAAAATCATCCCGGATATTTTAGGTGGCGATGAGGCCTACTGCAACATCATGCATGCAGATGGCGCCGGTACCAAGTCTTCCCTGGCTTATGTATACTGGAAAGAAACCGGTGACATTTCTGTTTGGAAAGGCATCGCCCAGGATGCGATCATCATGAACATTGATGATTTGATCTGTGTGGGTGCAACGGAGAATATCCTGTTGTCTTCTACCATTGGCCGTAATAAAAACCTGATTCCTGGTGAAGTGATTGCAGCGATTATTAACGGAACTGAAGAGATTCTGGCTGATCTGCGCTCACAAGGTATATCGATCTATTCTACGGGTGGTGAAACCGCTGATGTGGGTGATCTGGTGCGTACGATCATTGTTGATTCTACTGTAACCTGCCGCATGGAGCGTGATAAAGTGATTTCTAACCATAAGATTCAGGCGGGTGATGTGATTGTTGGGCTGTCTTCTTACGGACAGGCTACCTATGAGACCGAATATAACGGTGGTATGGGCTCTAACGGGCTGACGTCTGCACGTCATGATGTATTTGATAAATCAGTGGCTTCTGCCTTTCCTGAGAGCTTTGATCCTGCTGTTCCTTTTGACCTGGTATTTTCTGGTGGCAAGAAACTGACTGATCCTGTTGAGATCGGCGAAGGTGTTTCTATTACCGCTGGTAAGCTGGTACTTTCTCCAACGCGGACTTATGCGCCTGTGATTAAGAAAGTACTGGAAGCACATCGGGAGCAGATCAATGGCATTGTGCACTGTAGTGGCGGAGCGCAGACTAAAGTGTTACATTTTGTAAATGACGATGTTCATATTATTAAGGATAATCTATTTCCTATTCCACCGTTGTTTAAGCTGATCCAGGAGCAATCGGGCACGGAATGGAAGGAAATGTATAAGGTATTCAATATGGGGCACCGTATGGAGCTGTATGTGCCGGCTGCTATAGCGTCTGACATTATTCGTATTTCTGAAAGCTTTGGTATTGATGCCCGTATTATTGGACGGGTTGAAGCGTCAGACCGTAAGCAGGTTACAATTGTTTCTGAAACCGGAGAGTTTGTTTATAACTAGGTATTTTCTTAGGAAAATTTAGTGATCTGTTTTCGGACTGGACCTTGTTGCCCTGAAAAAGGGCAACAAATCCTATGTCCTCTCCCAGACACTAAATTTCCTGGATGCAAACCTGACGACGTGCCATGATCTGCATGATTCTATTTAATCTTTTGTTTTAAAGCTTTTGCAATAGCCTCTTTTACCAGAGGTTCCATAATTGCATAGCCTGCTTTGGTAGGGTGGATACCATCTCCGGCCAGCTCTTTCGACAAACCATTGCGTTCATCTTTCATTGCGGTAAAGTAATCTACGTAGGTCAACTTATGCGCTTCAGCATAGGCCTTGATCCATTTGTTTAATTCAATCACTTTGTTGGCAGGCTCCATACCCGGTTTCCATGGGAATGCGAATGCGGGTAATACAGATGATAAAACCACTCTTATTTTATTGGCTTTCGCGATCTCTGCCATCGCTGCGATGTTGTCTTCAATCATCTCTAGTGTTGACGGACCAGTATTGCCTGCGATGTCATTGATGCCGCAAAGCATCACAACCACCGTTGGTTTCAGGGCCACCACATCCTGGTGAAAACGGATCAGCATTTGGGGTGTAGTTTGTCCGCTGATACCTCTGCAGATATAGGGATTGGACGAGAAAAATTCAGGTGATGAATTCTTCCAGCCTTCTGTGATCGAATTGCCCATAAATACGACCCTGGTCTCGCCGGCAGCAGGTGCCACTAGTTTGGCATTTTCTTCCTGATAACGCTTTAGATTTGGCCAGTCCTGTGCCTGTGCACTGGAAAATAAAGCGGAAAAAAGCAATACCATAGCTGCCATGGTCAGATTCTTAGTTAATAGTTTCATGTCTTTAGTGTGAAATACAAAATGTCATTCTTATTT
>Ga0247815_10003987_pt1 | contig 10471 bp, 9 predicted proteins | sample UWRJL194509B1_FD_181014 | JGI IMG/M metagenome (GOLD analysis project Ga0247815, IMG submission 181014) | Plant litter microbial communities from Arlington Agricultural Research Station in Wisconsin, United States - UWRJ-L194-509B-1 | ecosystem: Environmental > Terrestrial > Plant litter >... | reverse complement strand
AAGTGTTCGGCATCCAGCCTTTGGTTCATGGTTACCATGATACCAAGAGACATACATACAGATATTACTTTGGTAATAGGCACATCCATCATGGTAGCAACCTCACCTACGGTTACAAACTCTGTAACCTCAATAGTTTTGCTGCCTTCATCAAGAGCGCGTTGCTCATCATCCGTTCTCTGGCGGTGAGAGTCACGCTTATCCCTCCTGTATTTGGCAGCTTTAGATTTACCACCTTTACCCTGAAGTTTTTCAAGCGTTTCACGAATCTGGTTTTTAACCTCTTCGTCTGTAGGCTCTACTTTGCTTACAATAGCAGGACGCTTGTTAGGACCAAATTTACCGCCACCTGTATTAGCTTGTCCACCAGTGTTAGGCCTTATTAAACCTGCACCACCTGGAGTACGTACGTGTACGGCAGCACCCTGTTGCCCTTGTGGTGGCTTGTTAGGGCCATTAGGGTTAGGGGTAATCCTTTTTCTTTTGTTCTTGTCGGCCGCATTGTTATTATTAGTATTTGGCCTTATTGCAGGATCTTTTTTAGGTTCCTCTTTTTTCTTTTTAGGCTTATTAAACTGCGATAAATCTATCGTTTGGCCTGTAAAGGTAGTACCCGAAAGTTTTTGGTACTGGGTAGTTATTTTTTCTTCTTCCGGTGCGCTTGTAGCATCTGTTGCCGTGGCAGCAGGAGTTTGTGCAGCTTCTGTTGTTGCCGGTTCAGCTGTTGCTGTTTCGGCTGCCGGTGTTACTGCGGGTGCAGCGGGAGCCGGAGTTTCGGCCGGTTTTGTTTCTTGTACAGGTATTGCAGGTTTTTCTTCCTTAGCCTGTGGTTGTGCCTGTATTTTTGGCTGCTCAGGTTGCTTTTGCGCTACCGGTGCTGCTTCAGCAGGTTTAGGTGCTGCTGCGGGCTGCGGTTTTTCTGCCTGAGGTTCCTGTTTAACAGGGTTTTCTTGTTGTTTTGCAGGAGCTTTGTCTGAAGCAGGCTCAGCTTTTTTAGGGTTAAGGTCTATTTTGCCCACAGAAACAGGTCCGGATAGTGTAGCTCTCGCCCTTATAACTTCCTGCCTTTGTTTATCCTCATCCTGCTTTCTTTTTTCTTCCAGCTCTTTCTCTCTTTCTATACGCAGTGCCTCTTTTTCTTTCCTCTTTTCTTCGCTTACTTCAAGGGATGCGGCTTTGTTACCCTTGTCGGCAGAAAATTGGTTAAAAAGGGCATTATATTCCTGTCCGGATATCTTGGCATTGGGACTCGCCTCAATTATGTGGCCCTTATCTTTAAGGAACTCCACAGCCCTGTCCAGAGAAATATTTAATTCCCTTAAAACTTTGTTTATTCTTATTGCTCTTTCTTCAGACATAAATTTTTATTACTATTATCTTCAATCGTTGTGTTGTGCGGAATGTGATTACACGTTATGAATCCTCAAACTCATCTTTAAGTATCCTCATTACTTCAAGGATAGTTTCTTCTTCAAGATCAGTTCTCCTTACAAGATCGTTTACATCCTGGTTTAGTACGCTCCTTGCCGTATCCAGGCCTATTTTTGCAAATTCTGCAATGATCCATTCATCAATCTCGTCAGAGAACTCTGTTAATTCAACATCTTCATCCTCAGCAGGTGTGCCTTCGCGAATTACGTCGAGCTCATAACCTGTCAATAATCCTGCCAGTTTAATGTTATGTCCGCCGCGGCCTATTGCTTTAGATACTTCTTCCAGCTTAAGGAAAACATCTGCCCTGTGGGTTTCTTCATTAAGCTTAATAGAAGACACTTTGGCAGGGCTTAAAGCTCTCGAAATGTAAAGCTGCGTATTTGTCGTGTAATTAATAACGTCTATATTTTCGTTGCCCAGCTCACGTACAATACCGTGAATCCTGGAACCCTTCATACCCACACAAGCACCTACAGGGTCTATCCTGTCATCATAAGAGTCTACCGCTACTTTGGCTTTTTCGCCCGGTATCCTTACTACTTTTTTAACCGTGATCAGTCCGTCTGCAACTTCAGGAATTTCCTGTTCAAACAGTTTCTCAAGGAAAAGTTCAGAAGTACGCGACATAATAATTTGAGGTTTGTTGCCCTTAAGCTCCACATTCTCAATAATGCCACGCACGTTGTCGCCTTTCCTGAAAAAATCACTCGGTATTTGTTTTTCTTTAGGCAACACGATCTCATTACCTTCATCATCCACCAAAATTACAGCTTTTGGCCTTACGTGGTGCACTTCGGCAGTATAAATATCACCAATAATGTCTTTAAATTGCTTGTAAAGGTTGGTGTTATCGTGTTCGTGTATTTTAGATATAAGGTTTTGGCGTAAAGCAAGGATAGCCCTGCGGCCCAGCTGGATAAGTTTTACCTCTTCAGATACATCTTCTCCTACTTCAAAATCCTTCTCTATCCTGCGTGCTTCAGACAATGAAATTTCCTGGTTAGGGTCTTCCACTTCGCCATCGGCAACAACCACACGGTTTCTCCATATTTCCATATCCCCTTTGTCAGGGTTTATAATGATATCAAAATTATCGTCCGATCCATATTTCTTCTTCAATGCATTCCTGAATACATCTTCCAGTATCGCCATTAGCGTAACGCGATCTATAAGCTTATCATCTTTAAACTCTGAAAACGAATCGATTAATGCGAGATTTTCCATGCCAACTACTTTATTTTTTTAAAATTTTATTACAACAACAGCTTCCTTAATATCCGCATAGGCTATTTCTGCCTTTTTCTCTACGGTTTCTTTTCCTTTGCCTATCTGTTTAGGTTCGCGGGCAGTCCATTCAAGTACTATCCCGTTCTCACTGGCATCGGTAAGGTCTGCCTCTATTTCCTGCTCATTAGTTTTAACAAGCACTATTCTTCCTATATTTTTTTTAAACTGCCTTGGGTTGGTCATCGGGCTGGTTGCCCCGGCCGATGCTACCTCCAGCGAAAAATCTTCTTCTTCCCTGTCCAGATTGTGCTCTATGGCACGGCTTATGTTTATGCAGTCCTGCAGGGTAACACCATTATCACCATCAAGGGTAACATTAATTTTATTGCCGCCGCCTATTGTAAGGTCTATTAAAAACAGGCTGGGGTGCTCTTCCAGGCCGGCATTAAGCAGGCCCATTACTTTTTCCTTAAATGTCATATTTGTATAAAAAGAGGGGACTTTTGTCCCCTCATTATTCAGCATTTATTAAATAACTGCGCAAATATACAAATAATTTTTATATCTTGAAAATCATTGGGTAATGTAAAATTTATTCTTAACTTTATGTTTGTTAAAATCCAGCCAATTATTGTTAATTATTTACACCTATGAAAAAAATATTAGTCCCTACAGACTTTTCTGACCATGCCGAATATGCCCTTAAAGTAGCTGCACAAATTGCCCGAGAAAATGATGGCGAAATTTATCTGCTGCACCTTTTAGAACTTCCCGGAGAGGAAAGTGATGCTGTAACATCTGGCGCTGAAGCCCCCGAAATTATATTTTTCCTGAAAAAAGCCCACGAGCGTTTTGACGAAGTACGATCGGCAGAATATCTTGACGGCCTTAACGTTACAGAAAACGTGAAGTTTGATAAGGCTTTTGATGGTATTGTTAAAATAAGTAAAGAGCACGACATAGACCTTATTGTTATGGGGTCGCACGGTGCCAGTGGTTTTCATGAAATGTTTATAGGCTCTAATACAGAGAAGGTTGTAAGGGTGTCCGAAGTTCCTGTTCTTGTTATTAAGAAAGAAGAGGCCGACTTTAACCCCGAAAAATTTGTGTTTGCCTCTAACTTTAGCAACGAGATTAAAAAGCCATTTGCCAGGGTGGTAAACTTTGCCAACAGTTTTAAGGCGAAACTGCACCTTGTGTACATAAACACTCCAAACGAATTTAAATCTACTCACGAAGCCGAAAAGCTAATTCACGATTTTACATCGGGCTTTAGTATTGTCAATGGATTTAGTACCCATATTTACAGTGATGTGAATGTAGAAAAAGGCATCCTGCATTTTGCCAACAGCGTAAATGCCGACCTGATAGGTATGTGTACGCATGGCCGCCAAGGTATTGCCCACTTTTTTAACGGCAGCATAAGCGAAGACCTTGTTAACCATGCGGTAAGGCCGGTGGTTACCTTTAAAATATAATTTTAGTGACTATGCTTTAATTAAAAACCATCCTGCGAGGGATGGTTTTTTTTGTTTATGATACTATAGTAATTTATTCGATATGGGTAAGTGCAGCAATTTCACATACCTCGTACGTTATCTCAATATTTTGATGTTAGGAATTAGTGTAAAGCGCTAATTATCTCTTAATCATTTTATCCGGATTTTGACGAGTGTCGTAAATATTAGCGATTTCGAGTCTTTCCTTATTATAATTAATCCAATAAATTATTTTATAATTCGTGTAAACTAAATATCTGAAATTCTGTTTTCTACTTTTTAAAAGTTCTTCTCTTTGCCCAATTTCAGGATTTTTGTTTAGATTAATAGTGCAATCAATTATGCTGTTTACTAATTTCCGTGCAGTTTTTACACCTGCTTTTTGTTTATAGTAATTAAATATATCTTCAAGTTTTTCTTCCGCGTGTTGAGACCAATAAAGTGTTAACTCCATTTTTTAACTTTAGCTTTCAGGTCTGATGCTTTAATCATTCTGTCATTTTCTGAATCATCTAAGGCTTTATCAATTTCAGCATGAAACTGTTCTAAACTCATAGGCGACAGATTTTCCTCAAATAATTCTGATTTACTTTTACGCAGTAGTTTCTCTAATCCATTTATGATTTTTTCGTTCTCAATTCTTAAGAATTCCTGAACAAAATTTATTTTACGGGCTTCTAAATCCATGGCAAATTTATTTTCTCAAAAATACAATTTTTTTGGATTATTACATGAAATATAACAAAACTATAGTGAAGAAAAAGGTTGGTTCAATGAAAAAAGCAGCTAAGAAATTTATTCTCAACTGCTTTATGTAAATATATAAGTTTGCTTAGACCGGAATATAAATTTTAAACATTGTGCCTTCGTTAGGTTTGCTTTCGGCGGTAATGTAGCCCTTATGGTTCTCTATAATTTTCATTACAATAGCAAGGCCTATGCCCGTGCCGGGCTGTAAATCTCTTGTTTCGAGGCGCTGAAAAAGCTGGAATATCTTATCTTTATATCTGCTGTCAAAGCCAATGCCGTTGTCTCTAAATGTTATTAAGTGATACTCCTTTTCTTCTGCAATATTTGTTTGGTATTCCGTTCGCTTGGTGAGCTCGTAATCAATTGTGATTTCCGGCCTTATACCGGGGCGCGAAAATTTAAGCGAATTAGAAAGCAAATTGCAAATAACCTGCCTGAACTGAAACGCTATAGCATTCAAATAAGCATTGGTGGTTACAGTTATGTTTGCATTTAGTTTTCCGGTTTCTTCCTCCAGGTCTTCTATAACATCGTTTACCACTGCTTTTAAAGAAATAGTGTCATACTGTTTCTTTTCGGTAGTACGCGAGTAGGCAAGGAGGTCTTTTATAAGGTGGCTCATTCGCGATGATGCCTTACCTATCTTCATAAAATACTCTCTTCCGGTTTCGCTAAGGTTGTTATATTCCCTGTCGTTAATGAGCGAAGCAAATGTTTGTATTTTGCGCAACGGTTCCTGCAGGTCGTGGCTGGATATGTAATTAAACGCCTGAAGCTCTTTATTTGCCTTTTCGAGCTGTATCTTCTGGCCTTCAACTTCGGCAATCCTTTCTGCAACAATAGCATCAAGGTTTTTTGTACGCTGCTCCAGCAATTCCCTTTGCAGGTTAAGCTTGTTGTTTGTTTTGCGAAGTTCGAGCAGGTTCATGACCTGTCCGGCAAGTATATTAAGAGCGTTTAGCTGTGCTTCTGTAAGTTCGCGTGGCTTGTTGTCTATAATGCAAAACGTACCCAGGCCATAACCGCTGTTTGATACCAGGGGTATACCTGCGTAAAATATAACATTAGGATTTCCTGTTACAAGGGGGTTGTTTTTAAAGCGGTCGTCAAGTCGGGAATCGGGTATTATAAATGCCTCGTCCGGATTAGTAATAGCATGCGAACAAAACGAGTGCTGCCTGTGTGTTTCCTCTGCATCAAGCCCGTGATGCGATTTAAACCACTGGCGGTCTTTATCTACAAGGCTTATAAGTGCAATGGGCACATCGCAAATAACAGATGCAAGAGTGGTTATGTCTTCATAATCCTTCTCTGTAAGCGAGTCAAGAATATCGTAGCTCCTTAATTCTTTAAGGCGTTTTTCTTCTTCCTGTGGGTCCTGCCCATAATGCATCGCTTTCATTCATCAAACATAATAAAAAATAACATTAACTTTTTGCTAAAATTTAGACTTTAATTATTTTTTAAATAAAATTTTATGATTTAAGTACTTAAAATAAAAAAGCAGCTAAGAAATTTATTCTTAGCTGCTTAATTTAAGTTTTTTAACCGGTTACGCGTTTTGTTTTTTGTTTTCAAGCTTTTTAACCGGTGCATTTACGCTTATTCCGCATCTTTTGCCACGGCAGCCATAATGGTGTGCAGGGCTGCATGAAGCTAATAATACAAGGGCCGCGCCCAAACCTAATAAATACTTCTTTTTCATAGATATCATTTCATTTTGTATTTGCATATAATTATACAAACTTAATGCCAAAGTTTTTCAACTAACTGTAAACGTATGTGTTAATGTTTTTAAACCCCTTCTGTAAAGCTGCCTTCGTTTTGCATAGCCTTTAGCTGTTCCAGATAATGGCGCTCGTTGCTAAGGCGCGGAATTTTATGCTGCCCGCCCAGTTTATCCTGTTCTTTTAGCCAGTCATAAAATAAGCGTGGGCGCGCTACATTAAGCACAAGCGGGTTTAGCGTCATGTTGTTGTAGCGCTTAGCCTCATAGTCAGAATTTACCGTTTGCAGCGTTTCATCCAGTATTTGCCTGAATTTCTCTACATCCTGCGGGATGCATTTAAACTCAACGATCCATTCATGCGCACCTTTTTGTTTGCCCTCCATAAAAATAGGGGCAACGGTATAATCTATCACTTCGGTATGGGTAAGCTCGCAGGCACGGGCAATGGCTTTGTCGGTATTTTCTACCATAAGCTCTTCGCCAAAAACATTAATATGGTGCTTGGTCCTGCCGGTAACCTTTATACGGTACGGATTGATAGATGTAAACCTCACGGTATCGCCTATAAGGTACCGCCACAGGCCGGCATTGGTAGTAATTACAACAGCATAGTTTTTATCTTTAACCACCTCAGCAAGCGGAATAACCCTTTGATTTAGCGTGCCAAAAGTATCCATAGGGATAAACTCGTAAAAAATGCCGTAATCCAGCATAAGCAATAGCTCATTGCTGTCGTTGCTGTCCTGTATGGCGAAAAAGCCTTCGGAGGCATTGTATATTTCGTAAAATTTAAAATCTTTTTTAGGCAGTATTTTTTTGTACTGCTCGCGGTAGGGGTCAAAGCTTACGCCGCCATGAAAATACACTTCCAGGTTGGGCCATATTTCAAGCAGGTTGCTTTTGCCTGTCTCTTCGAGTATACGGTTAAGGAGCACCATCATCCATGAGGGTACACCTGCAAAACTGGTTACATTTTCGTTAACCGTTTCCTGTACTATTGCGGCCAGTTTGCTTTCCCACTCTCCCATGAGCGATACACGGTTGCTTGGTGTACTGCTTAGCTCTGCCCAAAAAGGCATATTGTCTATAAGAATGGCAGAGAGGTCGCCAAAAAAGGTATTGTTATCTTCATAAAGTTGCTTGCTGCCACCCAACCTTAAACTTTTGCCAGTAAACAATTGCGAGTCTTCGTTATTGTTAAGGTACAGGCACAACAGGTCTTTACTGCCGGCATAATGGCAGTCTTCCAGCGCTTCCGGGCTTACAGGTATAAACTTGCTTTTAGCATTAGTAGTACCGCTGCTTTTTGCAAACCATTTTATGCTTGTGGGCCAAAAAACGTTTTGTTCGCCGGTGCGCGTTTGTTCTATAAGCGGCTCCAGGTCTTCGTAAGTAGAAACCGGAACCCTTTGCGAAAATGTAGTGTAATTTTTTATCGACTCAAAACCATACTTTTTACCAATGGTTGTATTTTCGGCTATTTGCAACAGGTTGTGCAACAGCTCTTCCTGTACCTCGTTAGGGTACTTCATGAACAATTCTATCTGGTGGATACGCTTTTTAAGTATCCACGATGCTATCGAATTGATTATAGGCAAACCCATATTTTACTATCTTTATGCCATAAAAATACTGAATTTTTTCATGCAATACGAAGGCGTACTCACAAAAATGCAAACAGAGGCGGGCACCCCCATACAATATTATCTCGTTTTCGAGAATAGTTTCCTGCACGTTAACCAACTTCTGGGCAAACCGTTCGAAATTAATTTTATGGGCTACAGCTGCACCAACTGCAATAAGAAGAAAAAGATTTACCGTATGGGTTTTTGCTACGATTGTTTTTACAGTATCCCATCGGCAGGTGACTGGATTATGCGGCCGGAGCTTAGTACGGCCCATCTTGGCGTTGCCGACCGTGACCTTGCTTATGAGCAACGTGTGCAATTGCAACCCCATGTAGTTTATCTGGCATCAAGCAGCGACCTAAAAGTAGGGGTAACCCGAAAAACACAGGTGCCCACCCGATGGATAGACCAGGGGGCAAGCTTTGCCACGCCGCTTGTAGAAGTGCCCAACCGTTACCTTGCCGGTATTACAGAGGTTGCCCTTAAAAGCCACTTCTCTGACAAGATTAACTGGAAGAAGATGCTTCTTAACGATGTTGCGCCAACAGACCTTATTGCGCGCCGTAATGAAGCCAGTTACCTATTGCCAGATGAAGTGCAGGAATATTTTGAAACTACCCCCGAGAAATTATATACATTAGAATATCCGGTCCTGGAATATCCTAAAAAAATAAGCAGCCTTAACCTAAGCACTACACCTACTTATAGCGGTATACTTACCGGTATAAAAGGGCAATACTTTATTTTTGAAGATGGCACCGTGTTTAATGTGCGCTCTTACGAAGGTTTTGTAGTGCAGATTAATGTTTGATGATTCATAATTCAACTGTGTTTATTAATGTTGAGTGAAGCTGTTCCACTTTCGAGACAACCGTGTGGACACAAATAGCAACCTCACCCCAGCCCTCTCCAAAGGAGAGGGAGTAGCGACACTCAGGTCAGTGAAATGCATTTTCAACACATTTCTGTATCAAATTTAGGATGAAATACCCGTTATCGGCTCCCCTCTCCTTTGGAGAGGGGTTGGGGGTGAGGTCAAATAGCTCTTGTGTGGGATTGATATTTGGGTCTATACCTGAAGAGAGAGTGCAGCTACATTTCTGCTGAATAACAGATGTTAAAACCTTTGTAAAAATTATCTACAAAACAAAACACCCATTAGATACTGAATCTGATGGGTGTTTTTATATTGAGTAAGTCTGCCTACTGCGGCTGATGACTAACTACTCTTTCTTGTCTTTCTTTTTAAACAGGTTGTTAACCGCGTTTTTAACGGTAGTTTTAGCTGCTTCCTCTGCCTGTTGTTTTACTTCGGCATTGGTTTTAGGAGTGGTAGTTTTTGTAGTATCGGTAGTGGCGCCGTTATTTTTTGTGGCCCCTTTAATCAGGTTGCCTAAAAGTTCCTTGCCTTTATCTGTAGCCTGGTTTACATACTTGTCTTTTTGTTGCTGTACAAGTTGTGTGGTAAGGCTGGTTACCGACTTAGAAAGATCGGTGCTTACTTTAGGGTTCTGGAATGTACCCGTAATAACCGCATTAACCGGGATACTTATTTTACTGCCATCCGTTTTTAATGTGGCAAGCAGTTTGGTTACATCGCTGCCCAGGTATTTGGCAGGAACATCAAACCCCACATTATAGTTCATAACCTGGTCAAAACCATGTGTTCCTTGTATCTTTACATCTATATCCTGATATTTAATGTTGAAAGGCTGAATGTTAACCTTACCATCGTTAAACGTAAGATTTATTTTTTGGTTCAGGTTTATTTTAGACGGGTCAAGGAATTTAACGTTGGTTGTTAATGCAGTAAGCACTTTAGATTTTGCAGTGTTGATAACCGTATTAGCTAACGAGCCTGCAAGATCGCCCGTAAGCGATTTCATATCCGGGGTCATTTTAGCATCAAGATTACCTGCAACGTTAATGGTACTGTTAAATTTTCCTGTTATAACATCGGCAATTGGCGCAATAGATTTAAGCATTTCAAGCTGCGTGAACGACTGTGTTATATCAAGGCTGTTAAGGTTAAGCCCCATGTTGAATTTAGGCGTAGCACCTTTTGTTGATACATTACCGTTAAAACCAATGTTACCTCCAAATATTGAAGTCTTTACATTTTGCAATGCCACAGCCTCATCTTTAATGATCATCTTGCCCGAAACATCGGTAAGGTTAAGGTTATCATATACAACACTGTTAGC
>Ga0247815_10003984_pt1 | contig 10474 bp, 8 predicted proteins | sample UWRJL194509B1_FD_181014 | JGI IMG/M metagenome (GOLD analysis project Ga0247815, IMG submission 181014) | Plant litter microbial communities from Arlington Agricultural Research Station in Wisconsin, United States - UWRJ-L194-509B-1 | ecosystem: Environmental > Terrestrial > Plant litter >... | reverse complement strand
TCGGCTTCGGCTGCTAAAGTGTTGATCCCCGCGTCAATAATAGATTTTTTACTTTTCAAAGAGAATTTTTTAGTACATTGATGCTTTAATTGGAGCAAAATTATGTTATTTTGAATCAAAAATAGCACTGAATATTTTATACACAAAATGGACGTGAAAAAGTCGTTGTTTGACAACTTACAAACCTTCTTTGGTTTCGACAACTTTAAAGGCGATCAGGAATCAATTATAACTAATGTTCTTGAGCGCAAAAATACCTTTGTAATTATGCCGACGGGTGGAGGAAAATCCATCTGTTATCAACTACCGGCACTGATGTCTGAGGGAACTGCCATCGTGATTTCACCGCTTATAGCGCTGATGAAAAATCAGGTGGACCAGCTCCGGGCATTTGGGGGCAGTGACAGCATAGCACACTTTCTGAATTCTTCTTTAAATAAGTCGGAGATTACACAGGTAAAAAATGATTTACTGAGTGGACAAACCAAGTTATTATATGTAGCACCAGAATCTTTATCCAAAGCGGATAATATAGAATTTCTGAAGCTGATTACTATCTCTTTTGTTGCGGTTGATGAAGCCCATTGTATTTCGGAATGGGGACATGATTTCAGGCCTGAGTACAGGAGAATAAGACAGGTGATCAGCGGCCTTGGCTCTGACATCCCGATTATTGCCCTTACGGCCACAGCTACACCCAAGGTACAGCAGGATATTATCAAAAACCTGCAGATGAGTGATGCTACTTTATTTAAATCTTCGTTTAACAGGCCAAACTTATTTTACGAGATCCGCCCTAAAAGGGACGTGTTAAAGGAAATTATCCGCTACATTAAAGGTAATACGGGTAAATCTGGTATTATTTACTGCCTGAGCAGGAAAAAGGTAGAGGAGGTTGCGGAAGCATTAAACCTGAACGGCATTAAGGCTTTGCCTTATCATGCGGGACTGGAACCTAAAGTTCGTGCCGACACACAGGACAAGTTCCTGATGGAAGACGCGGAGGTGATTGTGGCAACGATTGCCTTTGGTATGGGTATCGATAAACCGGATGTGCGCTTTGTGATCCACCACGACATCCCTAAAAGTATGGAAGGCTACTACCAGGAAACTGGTCGTGCGGGACGTGACGGGGGTGAAGGTGTGTGTATCGCGTTCTACGCTCAGAAGGATGTAGATAAACTGGCGAAATTCATGAAGGATAAACCTGTCGCCGAACGTGAGATCGGTACGCAGATCCTGAAAGAAGTAATTGACTACGCTGAATCTGGCGTATGCCGCAGAAAACAGATCCTGCATTATTTTGGTGAAAACTTTAATGAAGCCGGCTGTAACTGCATGTGTGATAACTGCAAGAAACCTAAACAACTGTTTGAAGCGGAAGAGCAACTGAAAACTTTGCTGCTGCTGATCCGTGACATTGGTGAGAAATTTGATGACGCACATATCCTGAATGTTTTAATGGGATCTGAAACTGCACAAACGATTGCCTACGAACACAGTAAACTGCCGGAATTTGGGCTGGGTAAGGTGGAAGGCGAAAACCTTTGGAAATCACTGGTGAGACAAGCGGTGCTGAATAACTTTTTATCAAAAGATATTGATAACTACGGCTTGCTGCGACTGACACCATCTGGCGTTGATTTCATTGAGAACCCATATGCACTGAAGTTCATTCTGAATGAACCGATTGAAAGCGCTTCTGATGATGATGAGGATGATGTGAAACATGGCAGCGGTACGCTGGACACGCAATTGCTGCAATTGCTGAAAGACCTGAGAAAGAAGATCGCGAAACAGAAAAATGTTCCTCCTTTTGTGGTATTCCAGGATCCTTCGCTGGAAGAAATGTGTACGCACTATCCAATTTCTATGGAGGAGCTGAAACAGATTTCTGGTGTGGGTAACGGTAAGGCACTGAAGTTTGGTTCTCCTTTCCTGGAGCTGATCAAAAAATATGTGAATGATAATGATATTGAAAGGCCAATAGACCTGATTATTAAAACACAAGCAAATAAATCGCAGTTAAAGGTATCGATCATCCAGAACGTGGACAGACAGATCGGACTGGAAGACATCGCGAAATCTAAAGGTATTACGTATTTTGAAATCCTGAAAGAGATTGAAGCCATCGTAAACTCGGGTACAAAACTGAACCTGAATTACTTTGTGGACGAAATTATGGATGATGACCGCCAGGATGAGGTGTTCGACTATTTCCGCTCGGCTGAAAATGACTCTATCGATGAGGCATTGAAAGACCTTGGGGAAACGGATTACACACGTGAGGAGATACAGTTAATGCGCATCAAGTTCATGTCAGAACTTGGAAACTAAAAGCTAAGAATGATCAATTTTGAGTTAGAAAAACTAAAATATACTACATCGGGGAACTTCTTTTTAATGGCTGGGCCATGTGCAATTGAAGGGGAGGATATCGCCCTTCGTATTGCGGAGAAACTGGTGTTTATTACTGACAAACTGGAAATCCCATTCATCTTTAAGGGTTCGTACAGAAAGGCTAACCGCTCTAAAGGCGACAGCTTTACAGGCATAGGGGACGAGAAAGCACTTAAAATCCTGGAAAAGGTGGGCCAAACGTTTGGTGTACCAACTGTAACTGACATTCATGAAAGTGATGAGGCTGCAATGGCGGCTGCATATGTGGATGTGCTGCAGATTCCTGCGTTTTTATGTCGCCAGACAGACCTGCTAATCGCTGCTGCAAAAACAAATAAGGTAGTTAACGTGAAGAAAGGCCAGTTCCTCTCTGCAGGTTCTATGAAATTTGCTGTAGAGAAAATCTATGATTCTGGAAATAAACGGGTGATACTAACAGACCGGGGCAATACTTTTGGTTACCAGGACTTAATTGTTGATTACCGCGGTCTTCCTGAAATGCAGGGCTTTGGTGTACCGGTTGTGATGGATGTTACGCATTCGCTGCAACAGCCGAATCAAAGTTCGGGTGTAACGGGCGGCAAGCCGCAGTTAATCGAGACGATTGCTAAGGCGGCAATAGCTGTTGGGGCTGATGGTTTGTTCATAGAAACACATCCGGATCCTGCAAACGCAAAGTCTGACGGAGCGAATATGCTGCAAATAGATTTACTTGAAGATTTAATGGTTAAACTGCTGAGGATTAGACAAGCTGTGATTTAATGAGGTACTATTAAAAGATCTTTTTATAGCACGTAAATAGCTTATACAAGTTCGGAAATTATTGCGGTGTAAAAAATCTCACTTCTCTCACCCAAGTGGACAGTAGAGGTCTTCGATATGGCCTTAGATCCTGGTGATCTGGAATGTGGTCCTTCTGTTTTTCTGACGTCCCTCAGGACTATCGTTTTTCGCGATTGGGACCGTAGCACCAAATCCTTTAAAGCTTAAGCGTTCTGTATCAATCTTGTTGGTAGATAGATAATCGTATACAGCTTTGGCCCGCTGCACCGAGAGTTTTTGATTATCGACCGCATTTCCAATGTTATCTGTATGTCCCTGTATTTCAATAGCAATGGTTTTGTTGGCTTGTAAGAGTTGGAGCAGACTGCCGAGTTCGGTAAGGGAGCTGGGCAGCAGTTCAAATTTGTTGGTGTCAAAAAAGATGTTCTTTAAGATTACGTTACCACCAGGTTTGAGTTTTTCGAGGTAGATTTCCAGAACGTAAGGTTTACCTTTTTCTGCACCGGAGGGCTCAAAATTGTCGGAATAAAAGAGGTAGCCATCCGCCATCGCGTTGAAGGCATAAATACCACCCAGCGGCATTACCGCGAGAAACTCACCATTGGCAGGGGAGGTGTAATCGTTAAATCTGGTTTCTTTGGTTTTGACATTCACGACCTGCACGCGGGCCTCTAGGAAATTGCGGGTATCCTTATCACGCACAACCCCTTTCACGTAAGTAATAGGAGAAGGTTTTGCTGCTGCCGGCATATCGAAACTGTAGATATCCATATCTCCGAGGCCATCTTTTAAAACGGAAGAGAACATGCCGAGGTTGCCCTCCGGATTTACCGTAAGTCCAGTTTCCTCGTTGAAGGTATTTATCGGATAACCCATGTTGATGGGCTTACCCCATTTACCGTTGTCCTGCGCGCGACTATAATAGATATCCATATCGCCCAGTCCGGGCCATCCGTTGGAAGAGAAGTAGAGGGTTTTACCGTCGGGGTGCACAAAAGGAGTATTTTCATCGTATATGGTATTGATGTCTGGTCCAAGGTTTACCGGTTTACTCCATTCGCCTTCAGCATTAAGGGAAGTTTTCCAGAGATCATAACCGCCAATCCCGCCCGGGCGATTACTAACAAAATATAAAGTGTATCCGTCAGGGCTAACTGCCGGCTGTGAATCCCATGAGGGCGAATTTACCGTGGCACCGAGGTTGAACGGTGCAGCCCATTCGTCTCCGTTTTTATGACTGACGTAAAGATCGCAGCTGCCGAATCCGTCCTCACGGTTGCATCCCGTGAAAAAAAGGTACATCCCATCGGGGGAAATCGACTGCGCACCTTCGTTCTGCGGCGTGTTGATCTTGTTGCTGAGGGGAACCGCGGTCTGCCATTGTTTATCACTCCGTTTTGATACATAGAAATCTTCGTTGCCGTCTACGGTGCGACTAAAAATTAAACTCAAACCATCTGCGGTTAACGCTGGGAAATATTCCCTGTCTTGGGTATTGATTGCTTTCCCGAGGTTGGCAGGCTGATACTTTTCTGGATGCTGAACAGCAATAACTGAAAAATCGCAGTCCAGGATATACTTGTCCGCCTTCTTTACAAAATCCTGATCCTTACCCTGATACTGTTCTTTGAACATCCTGAAGTGTTTCCCCGCATTGCTATAGTCCCCGGTATGCAATTCCGCGTCCGCCAGGGAAAAGTAATTCCTTGCATCAGTTTTTGTACCTGCAATAGCCAAGGCTTTAATGTAGGAGGCTTTTGCAAGCTCGTACGACCTCGTTAGTTTGTACACATCCGCCAACTGCAAATAAGCCATCTGGAATGAAGGATCAACGATAACCGCCTCCTTTAAAAAGCCGATGGCCCCATCGTAATCCCGCTTCTGCAATGATTTCTGCGCATTCTCAAATCCCTGCTGTGCTTTCCTGACTCCCGATTCCTGTGCAAAAGCTGATATCGATGATGAGATAAACAAACCAATAAAGCAGGTAAACAATGGAATCCAGCAGCCCAACAGCGTAAGTCGCTGTACAATAAAGCTATGTTTAAAGCTACCATATATCGAATGTGCCGTTATTATCATGCCTTTCAAATCAATCCAAAGAATAAACTTAATAAAACAATGAGATATTTCTCTGATCAGTTTAGCGCTAAAATGATATACCTCTAATAAGATATACGTGGCAAAAAGGCATCGGGTTTAAAATCCGTATCAGGATTATGCTAAAGCATAAGAAAGGGGTCTGAATATCAGTAGTAGGTGGGGTTATGCTGAGGCACAAGAACGGGATCTGAATATCAGTAGTAGACAGGGATTAAGCGGAGGCACAAGAACGGGATTTAGATTTTAGCAGTAGGTAGGGTTTATGCTTGCGCACCAGAACGGATTGGATATTGGTAGTTGATGGGGATTATTGCAAAGCAGTTGGATGAAATTGTATTTGAATAGGTTTTTACAGTGGTATTTCCGTCATGCAGGTTAGATCATCCGGAGATTATCTTAAAAAAAAATGATATCCTAAACTCCGACATGCATTCCTTAATACCAAGGAATGAGGAGGAGTTAGGGTATTATTTTTTTCAAGTATGGAGAATCCAATGTAATGAAGTACTAGAAAGGTAAGGCAATAATAATAATCGCTCCCTATGGAATATTCAAATACTTATGCGTCTGCAGCGAAATCTCCCACTTTGGATTCGCCATTACATAATCTATAATCAGCGGTGTCATTTCCTTCGACTTCGACCACTCAGGCTGCAGATACAACTTACACGTTGGCGATACCGTTTCCGCATATCTTTCCGCCCACTCAAAATCACTTTTATTGAACACAATCACCTTTAACTCATTTGCAAAAGGCGTAATATCCGGACGTGGTGCTTTGAATTTCTTGGGCGACAGACAAATCCAGTCCCAGCTACCAGACAACGGATATGCCCCAGATGTCTCGATAAACGTCAGAATATTCCTTTCCTGCAACTTTTTAGTCAGGTAATCCATGTTATAGATCAATGGTTCACCACCTGTAATCACTACAGCTTTACCTGGAAATGTATCCGCTTTCGCAGCAATATCATCAGCAGAAGTCAGCGGGTGCAGTTCAGCGTCCCAGCTTTCTTTAACGTCACACCAGTGACAACCCACGTCACACCCTCCAAGCCGGATAAAGTAGGCAGCTTTGCCTGTGTTATAACCTTCACCTTGAATTGTGTAGAACTCTTCCATTAAAGGAAGCATTGTGCCGTCTGCGGGAATATTGTGTGCCATATTAATTTTGCGAAGTTAAATAAAATAAGAACGGGAAAAGGGAATATCTGTATATTGGAGCTGTAAATGACTAATCTGTGAATAAGCCTGGTGCCCAATGGACAATTTACGCTGGCATAAAATAGAAGAAGATATTCCCGAGGGGGACTTTATCAAACAGGTGCTCGTCGCCGGCAAAAAGTTATGCCTGCTGAGAAACCAGGGCAAAGTCCATCTGGTGCAAAACACATGTCCTCATGCTGGCGGGATACTCAGTGGTGGCTGGTGCAGTGAGAATGCCATCGTATGCCCAATCCACCGGTATTCATACAGTTTAGAGAATGGGAGGGGTGCAGAAGGGCAAGGCGACTACATTAATATATATCCTGTACGCGAAGAAGCGGACGGTCTGTATGCCGGTTTCAAACAGAGTCTTTTCAAGCGGTTTTTTGGCGGAAATTGATCACATCAGATGTCCGCAATGATACTTGACCGCAACGCTAACTTATTATCCTGCATTCATTAGTTTTGATGTAATGACCGACTGAAGGGGATATGGCCTGTTGAAAGCCTCCTGTTTTACCTTAAAGTGTTCCGATAATTTTCTGATGACATCTTTAGATAATCCCTTTTTATAGTTAAGGATATCAGAAACATAACCTTTGCTAACGCCAAGCAAACTAGCCAGCATCGTTGCTGTTAACTGATGATCTTTCATGAAAGAATGCAGCAGCCTGATAGGATCAACCTGTGTAAAAGTGCTGTGTTCTTCATCGAATTTTTCAATTAACACTGTAAGCAGCTCAATTTCATCTTCAATGTGGTCATTTTTATTTTCGCTGTCAACAAGTGACTCCAAAATGTTGCAGTACAGATAATACTGCTCTTTAGTTTTAATAACGGTGTATTTCAAAGTTTCCATCTTAAAATAAATTTATAGTAAACTGTTTCATCTCTTTGCAGATTCTATCATATGCTGCATGGGTGCCTAACCAGCAAATGAATAAATGAACCTGCTTTTTGCCAAAAGCGTATTTACAGATCATGCGGAAATTATTCCCTCCCAGATTAAAAATTACCCTGTTGCTTCCCCGCCCTAAAAAATCAGCACTGCGGTAAGTATTTTTAATATCAGCGGGAGCTTTCCAATCAACGTTGTTCAATTTCGTCAACCAGTCTTCCAGACCGGTGGTGCTTGCAGCATGTAAATACATATAATTTTCAAGCGTTTCTTTCTTAATTAAATGAACTTGCATTTGAATACATCAAAGTTACAAAATAGTTCTCTAAAAGAGAACATTAATTTAAAATATTTTTTATTTCATTATTTAGATGTTTTGAGCGTTGAATGTAATACCGATTTCAAGTACCGTGGTAGAAAATTTGAATATAAAGCAAGAAAGCCTGCAAATATAAATCTGCAGGCTTTCTTGCTTTTAATAGTATGATGCTTACGCGTAGATTTCTTTCTTCGCTGAAGCGAGTGTGTTTTTAAGCAAACCAACGATGGTCATTAATCCAACTCCTCCTGGTACCGGGGTAATCCAGGAAGCAAGTGGGGCAACATTTTCAAAATCAACATCACCATATAATTTATAACCTGATTTTGTAGTTTCAGAGGTTTCCCTGTTGATACCCACATCAATGACAATCGCACCTGGTTTCACCATATCTGCAGTCACGAAGTTCTTTTTGCCAATTGCGGCAATGACGATATCGCCCTGCGCTACCATTTCTTTCAGGTTTGCGGTGCGACTGTGTGTTAAGGTCACCGTGCAGTTTCCAGGATTGGCGTTACGTGCCATCAGGATACTCATCGGACTGCCGACAATATTACTGCGACCAACAACAACACAATGTTTGCCAGTGGTGTCAATTCCATACGCCTGTAACATCAACAAGATACCGTAAGGTGTTGCAGGAATAAAGCATGGCAGGTTACGCATCATCCTTCCCAGGTTTACAGGATGAAAGCCGTCCACATCCTTGCGATAGTCTATCGCTTCAGTAATTTTCTCAGGATCAATATGTTTAGGAAGGGGCAACTGTACAATCATTCCGTCAACACCTGCGTCGGCATTAATTTCATGGATCTTTTGTATCAGCTCTTCTTCAGAAACTGAGTTATCATATCTTACCAGCGATGATTCAAAGCCTACTTTCTCGCAGTTCTTCATCTTGCTGGCCACATAGGTCTCGCTACCGCCGTCATTACCAACCAAAATCGCCAGTAAATGAGGTTTACGTCCTGTTGCTGCCAAAAAATCAGCAGCTTCGGCCGCTATCTCTAGTTTTATCTTTTCTGATGCGAATTTTCCGTCCAGTAATTGCATATTAAAAAATGCTGTTTTATTGCTTGATTAATCTAATTTCAATACGGCCATAAATGCGGTTTGTGGAATTTCCACATTACCTACCTGGCGCATACGTTTCTTACCTTTTTTCTGTTTCTCCAGCAATTTACGCTTACGTGAAATATCACCACCGTAACATTTAGCGGTTACATCTTTACGTAAAGCTTTTACTGTTTCCCTCGCAATGATTTTTGCGCCGATTGAAGCCTGGATGATAATCTCAAACTGCTGACGCGGGATCAGTTCCCTCAGTTTCTCACAGATCCGTTTTCCGAAATCGTATGAATTACTGCGGTGGATCAGTGAAGACAACGCATCAACTGGTTCTGCATTGAGCAGGATGTCCAATCTAACGAGGTCAGATTTTCTGTAACCAATCTGGTGATAATCAAATGAAGCATATCCTTTAGATATCGTTTTCAGACGATCGTAAAAGTCGAACACGATTTCACCCATCGGGATTTCAAATACCAGCTCTACACGGTCGGACGTTAAGTACGACTGCGCAGCAATGATTCCCCTTTTCTGGATACACAATGACATTACCGGTCCCACAAATTCTGATTTGGTAATGATATTCGCTTTGATATAAGGCTCTTCCACATATTCCATTTTACTTGGATCAGGAAGATCAGAAGGGTTATTTACAATAATAAGTTCGCCTTTGGTAGTCATTGCCTGGTACGATACGTTGGGCACAGTGGTGATTACTGTCATATCGAACTCGCGCTCCAGACGCTCCTGGATAATCTCCATGTGCAGCATTCCGAGGAACCCGCAACGGAAACCAAATCCTAAGGCCGCAGATGATTCTGGTTCAAACACGATAGACGCATCGTTTAGCTGCAGTTTGTGCATCGCTTCCCTGAGGTCTTCAAATTCGTCGGTATCTACAGGATAAATACCCGCGAATACCATTGGTTTAACCTCTTCAAAACCTTTAATGGGTTCTAAACTTGGGCGGTCTTTATGGGTAATGGTATCTCCAACTTTTACTTCCCGGGCTTCTTTGATACCAGAAATGATATAACCAACATCACCGGTTTTGATGACGTCTTTAGGAGATTGTTTCAATTTCAATGTACCTACTTCCTCAGCAATGTATTCTTTGCCGGTAGCCACAAATTTAACTTTATCTTTTTTGCGGATTTCTCCGTTTAATACTTTAAAATAGGCAACAATACCACGGAACGAATCAAATACCGAGTCAAAGATTAAAGCCTGCAATTCGCCGTCTGGGTTACCCACTGGTGGCGGACAACGCTCAACAATAGCGCGAAGGATATCATGAACTCCTAAGCCGGTTTTACCCGAAGCAGGAATAATGTCTTCACGTTTACAACCAATCAGTTCAATAATCTGATCTTTTACCTCTTCAGGCATAGCGCCTGGAAGGTCCATTTTGTTCAGGATCGGGATAATCTCCAGATCATGTTCAAGCGCTAAGTAAAGGTTGGAAATGGTTTGTGCCTGGATACCCTGTGAGGCATCTACGATGAGCAATGCACCTTCACAGGCCGCAATAGAGCGGGATACCTCATAAGAGAAATCCACGTGGCCCGGAGTATCGATCAGGTTTAAGATATAAGGCTGCCCATCCTGAACATAGTCCATTTGGATAGCATGACTTTTAATGGTTATACCCCTCTCACGTTCCAGATCCATATCATCCAGGAGCTGAGCCTGCGACT
>Ga0247815_10003983_pt1 | contig 10476 bp, 10 predicted proteins | sample UWRJL194509B1_FD_181014 | JGI IMG/M metagenome (GOLD analysis project Ga0247815, IMG submission 181014) | Plant litter microbial communities from Arlington Agricultural Research Station in Wisconsin, United States - UWRJ-L194-509B-1 | ecosystem: Environmental > Terrestrial > Plant litter >... | reverse complement strand
AAGGGCCGAATCAACTTTTTTAAAGTTAAGTAATTCTAAAAAATAAATCCAACATTTGTCGGAAAGTAAATTTTTAGCACCCCCATATTTCCAGCATGCATCATGAAAATATTCAGTATCCTCACCCTTATCCAAAACAAAGTTGTCTAAGATAGCGATCATATATGCTTCCCTAAGATTATAATCCCATTTACCATCTTTTTCATTCGAACCCTGTTCATTAATTAAACGGCTTGCATAAAACACCGCACGCTCTTTAAAATATTTTTGGTTTTCACGCTGCATCTCAATGATGAAGCGTTCCTGCTCATCACCGGTGCAGGTAATATCAAAAATCACATTACGATCATTACGGGTATTTCCTTTATGCTCATTTTTGTTGTATACAATGTTTTTTATTTGCTTTCGCCCGTCAAAAATTGCATTGAGAAAGGCAATCAATAAATCCTTATTGGCATCAATTCCAAAAATTCGTTTAAATCCCCAATCGGTGCAGGGGTCAATGTATTTTGATTGAGTTGCTTTTTCTTTATTCATTATTACCTACTTCTAAATTGTTAAACGAAGCAAATTTAATATGAAATAAATTAAATAACAACAATAAATTAATTCAGAATACTAAAATACAAATATTATGTTTCTCTAAATGAAAACAAAATATCCTTATAATTCATCGCCTTGTATAAGCAGCTTTGGCATCGGTTATCCTATACCACTGTAGAACATAATAAATCGCTTTTACTGCCCCAACTGGAGCACGTTGGCCCCAAGCGGCTCTTCTTTAATGCGTTGCAGTTGCTTATCATGTAAAGTTACGAGCACCTCTAGTGACCCTGTGCTTACCGTTGCACCGAGCAAATGCCCCCCAAAGGCCTTAAAGTCTTTACCGGACACTAGACCATGGATATGAAGTGAAGGTTTTCCGTTTTGCCAGGCGATAGAACCGGTCATACTTCCCATTTCCACCTCAGAAAACTCCCTTGGCTCATACTCTTTAGTCTTAAAATTAAAAAACCCGAACCTGGCATTAACAAACCCCATCCCACTCAAAGTCGCCGAAGGTATCTTTTCGACCATGGCCATTCCCTCTATCAGTTTAAAAACATCATCACCCTGGCGCAGTACCATAAGGTACCCCGCGGGAACCTTTATGTAGCGTTTTGAGGTGTCAGTTTGGGTTTGGGCAACCGAGTGCTCCGCCACAAATAGAAAAAACAGGGACAATAGATAAAAAATATTTTTCATGATAGATTTAAATTTTGTTCGCTCATAGGAGTAAATAGCCCCTGGTCGCTGACGGATGCTTATAGCCACTTATTCAGCTCAGTGACAAGGGCCGAATCAGCTTTTTAAAGTTAGGTAATTCTAAAAAAATACACCAAATTTTGTCTAAAAGTAAATCTTTAGGATTTCATATCTGCAGCATAGTGTTTCGGAAATTAAAGTGTCTTTTTTTGAAGCCTCTCTTTTTTGTATTCATCTACCTACTCGCATGCGGCTACAATAATCTTTTCAACCATTTTACTCAGCCCAGTTATGAACTTTGCACTTGAAATGGTAAGTCTCAACCTTCCATCAAAAGTATTTACGCCAATAGTATGCGATGCCTGGTGCGGAGTAATCACCATTGGCCCCCAAATTGACTTGAGTTCTATAGAGCCGAAATCATTTTGAAAATCTAGCTTCCCAATATTAGTCACCATCATATCGGATTTGGTTGCCAGGAGAATTTGCTCATAAATGGTCTCTAAATCCAGATCTAAATTAAATAGAGTTCCAACACTGGATAATGCGCCCTCCTGCCATTCCTGAGTTTTTGCTTCAGCAATACTGACTGAAATAGTTCGTGCAAAATCCCAAATTTGATGGCCTGATTTTGTGTCGTAACCTATGGTAATCAGGTTTACAAGCATGGCATATTCTTCTTCAGCCTGATAAAATTTTCTTGGTGACAGCGGATGCACTACTCCCACTTCTCTGTCATTCCATTCATGATTTAACGCTCTGCCGGCTAAAATGATTGCAGCAGTAATCACCGAATGAACGGTTGTATGCTCGATCTTTGCTCGTTTAATTAATTTATATGTGGTTTCAGAAGACAGTTCTAACCGTTCGACTTTAATGCCTGGCCAAGGTACACCTCCCGTTAACATCGTTACCTCTTCATCTAAAATTGGAGCTGTTTGATCTGACACTTTTGACATTGGCAAACCGGCTAGCTCATCAAGTGACGGAGTGTGTGGAAAGACCGTTAATACAGCGCCTGACAATGCACTTAAGATATCACGGATAACCAATGCTCCTGATATTCCATCACCTATGGAATGATTGGATATGAAAATAAATGTCGATTGACCTGGTTGCTGCAAAAGTACAGCTCTGGCCAATGGCGCGTTATTCAAATCTAATGGCTTTTGCAATTCTTCCTCAACTATACTTTCCCAATTGTCATCTTCTTTTTGATGAATCACAGTAAGTGGGATGGGGCAATTTGCTACCTGTTCAAATCTTAAATTTGAATAATGGCTGCCAGTAATTTTTACAGAAAGATTGGGGTGCCTTCGCTGAGCAATATCAATTGCGCGCCTCCAGGCTTCTTCTGGTTCATTACCTTTTAGCTCAGCAACTAATGCAAAATGCATAGCCACTTTTTGGTCTATAACCCAAAAAACTTTTTCGTTTATCCCTAACGGACGTCTAGTAAGATTGTTCATTTTTGATGATTAAGAGAGCAAGCTTAATAAGCGGTTGCTCTCTTGTAATAAATTTGATTGTCGTAATCACTCCTATATATCAACAGGGTTTGCCTGTTTCGACTGTTTGAAGAAGTTATTGGAAGATTGGAATGTAAAATTTGCAGTTAAGCAATTATTATTAATGTCCCGGCAGAAAATTCCTTAAGAAATACTTTCCTTATCATAATTAATGATTTTGGTACGCAAATTTCTTTCTAAGGCTTTATTACTGGTCTAGTTTGTAAAGTCAAGTATTACCTTTTCTCCCCTGATAGTATGTTCTACTGCTTCTTTGATTGCGCTCAATGGGTAAGTAGCGGCAATAGGCACATTTATTAATTTTGTTGCGATAAGAGCATCTGATTCCTTAACCGCTGCATTTAATTTTGGAATATATTCTGATAAATACATCCAGAACCCATGGACTTTTAAGCGTTTAACAATAAGATCTACCTGGCTAACTACCATTGGCTGTCCGCTTAAAACGGCATAAGCCACAAGATGACTTTCCTGACCAAGAATTTGGGCCAATATTGCCGACGATTGTCCACCTACTGCATCAAGACCTAATTTAATATTAGCACCGCCTGTAGCATCTTTAACTTCCTGTACGGCAGATGGACTTTCAACTACAACAACGTCTGCTCCAGCGTCTAAAGCAGCTTCGACTACCTCGGCTCTTCTTACAATTGCAACGGTTTTAAGACCCCGGGCTTTGGCAACAGCGATGATCGTATTGGCAACACTTGAGTTTCCTGCATTTAGAACGATCCAGTCACCTTTGTCAAGATCACTATATTCGCTCAACAACAGTATTGCTGTAGGAGGATTAATTGATGCCATAGCCGCTTGTTTAAGATCTGAAGAAGCTGATAGCACGAACAGATTTTCAGCTGGCGCTTTAACAAACTCCGCCCATGCATAAACACCAAAAGGCAAAACAACCCTATCGCCAACCTTTACATTTTCTACATCAGCACCTACCTCTACAATAACACCTACCCCTTCACCACCGATTACTGCGGGAAGTTCAGGCTGAATGAAATAAACCCCATTAGCCACCATCAGATCGCTGGGGTTGATTGGACTGTATTCCATTTTAATGATCACTTCGCCTGACGAAGCTGCGCTTGGTTTCGGAATGTCGACAAGCACTAGATTTTCCACCGGATTTCCAGTTGCTAATAATTGAATTGCTTTCATGATAATTTGTTTTTTTGTTCCATTATAAAGTCATTTTACTTCAGTCATAGTAAAAAGGAGCTACATCAGACCCGTTTACATCTGTTTGAACTTTTTCTATAGTTCAATTATGTATAAATTTGTGGTATTGATTTAATACTACAAACATAGAAGTAAAGTGGTATTAAAAAGATACTACTTTGTTTAATGACATTATGAAAACAATTGGAAGCAGATCTTCTTGCCCGGTAGGATATACACTTGACGTATTTGGAGACAAATGGACACTATTATTATTAAGAGATATGATCTTTGAAGGGAAAAATTCATGGCTGGAATGGAAAGCCTCTGATGAGAAAATTGCACCTTCTGTCTTATCTGATAGGGTAAACTTACTAGTAGAAGAAAACTATATTACCAAAAAGGTTTCCAAAAACAACGCATCTAAATTTCTTTATTATTTAACCGATAGAGGTTTAGACTTGATACCACTTATGGTAGAATTAATGGAGCTTGGATCTAAATATAATCCGCAGGGGGGATCTGAGTACTGGATGAAAAAGATTAAAGCCAGCAAAGAGAAAACGATTAAAGAACTACATCAGAGAATGCTGGCAGAACGTGAGCAAGCATTCTCATCTATTTGACACTGGTTAAAGTACAGATCTATGATAATTGAAAATTAATAGAGCCCGGTAGAAATTCTACTGGGCTGCTGAGGTAATCAGGAAGTTTAAGTAATAAGGGAGGGATCAATACTTATTTGCTGAGATCCCGCTACCGAAAGAATAATCTTCATGGTTGGAAACAGTATCCAAAATGATTTGGACATCTTCCGGGCGGACACCCGGAGATATAGCCAATTGTTTTGTAATCGCTCTAAATACGTCATCCTTATGATGTCTTTGCCTGGCATCTGATTTTAGTTCAATAATTATAAAATCATCCGATCTCGGCCCGCCACCAAAGTTTCGGTCATAGATAAACGCTCCGGGCTCCAGCTGTATGAAATTATGAAACAAATCATCTGGGGGCCATAAATATGCTTCAACTACGGCATTCCTGATGCTATCCGATATTTGATTTAGATATTCTTTTGTTTTTCCCTTTGTTAAGGTTACTGTTGCTATTGGCATGGTTTTTTATTTTTTTCTGCCCTGACTTAATTATCGGGGACGTAAAAATCTTTCTGTATAGATCAAAGTTTATTGGCTGAAATACCGTTTCCGAGTGAGAAATCTTCAATGGTTGATCTCGCATCAAAAATAATCAGGACATCTTCAGGTCGGACGCCTGCTGATTTAGACAGGTGTTCAACGATTGATTCAAAAGCGGCATTTTTCTCATCCCGTCTCCTAGCGTCGGATTTCACTTCTACAATCATGAAGTCATCTGATCTAGGACCTCCACCGTAATGTCGGTCATAGATTAAAGACCCTGGTTCTAATTGTATAAACCGCTGGAACAAATCACCAGGAGGCAATAAATAGGATTCAATTAATGCGCTGTTGATGCTTGCGGAAACCTGATCAATATATTGCTGAGATTTCCCTTTTGTTAAGGTTATAGTTACTAATGGCATTTTTTTTATTTCAAGATCACGCGACGACATTGTCAGGCAATATGCAATTGCATATTACAAACATATAACAATAGTAGTATCTTTTTAATACTACTATTTCAAATGACATTGTCAGTCCAAATAGAGAAAAGAAATTGGCTTTGACAGCCTTCTGTTCAAAGACTATTTAGAAATATTACGATTATTTAGAATTGTTCCAGATAAATCTATATTTTCGCTGAAACTTAATAATTAAGGTTTCACACAAAAAACCCGGTGCTCAGTTGCCAGACCTATACACCGGGAATTTTTGTCGACAAATGTAGTATCCATCAACAATCTGACAAACGTATGTACAAACTTCGTACCCAAAAAGGAAAAAACATCTTTATGTTTTTCTTCACAATTTGGCTATCTATCGGCCATTTCGGCGCCTTTGCCCAAGGCAGCACCGCAAAAATTATAGGAACAGTGAAAACAAAGGAAGGTAAACCTGCCGAGTTCGTAACCGTCGCGATCAAGGGCGGAAAAACCGCCCAGGTAGATGCCAAGGGAAATTATGTGATCAGGGATATCAAACCCGGAAGTTATACGCTTATTGCCAGTTATGTAGGCCTAGAAGCACAGGAACGCCAAATTACCATTGCCGCGGGTGAAACTTCACAGCAGAATTTCAATTTATCGGAAAGTAACCAACAGCTGGAACAAGTAGTGATAAACGGTGGCAATACCAATAAGTTTTCAGTTAAGAAAACAACAACATCGGCCAAAATGCCACTAGGCAATCTGGAAAACCCACAAGTATACACAACCATCCCCAGGACACTTTTAACCGAACAAATGGTGACCGAATTTAGCCTCTCACTAAAAAATTCTCCGGGCGTATACAAGATACAGAACAATAGGGGCATTAACAGTGACGGTGCCTCTTTTTATACTATGCGTGGTTTTAGGACCGAAGCAGCTTTCGTAGATGGTGTACCCTCGCAAACTAACGGCGAAATTGAGCCCGCCAATATCGAGCGCGTTGAGCTTATCAAAGGCCCATCAGGAACACTATTTGGCGGCTCGGTGGTTTCCTTTGGCGGTCTGATCAACATCGTAACCAAAAAACCGATAGATACATTGGGTGGTGAAGTAAACTTTACTACTGGCAGCTACGGCTTAAACCGGTTAAGTGCGGATGTCTATGGCCCGGTGAATAACCAAAAAAAACTACTGTTCCGTATTAATGCCGCGTACCAGAATCAGGGAAGCTTTCAGGATGCAGGTTTTAAGAGATCAATTTTTGTAGCCCCAACACTGGAGTACCGTGCCAGCGATAAACTGAACATTAGTCTAACCGCAAGTTTCTATTCATTGGAAGGAACGACCCCATCAACTATTTTCCTTAACCGCGTTCGCCCGTACATTGCAACCACCCCATCAGCACTGAACTTTGACTGGAAGCGCTCTTACACCAGCAACGACCTCGTGATGAAGAACCCTACGGCAAACATTAAAGGACAAATTACCTATAAAATATCTGATAGCTGGACCTCGCAAACGATCTATTCAACCAATTCCCGTCGTTCAGACGGATTTTATATCTATTCCTTCCTAAGGGGAGCAACCAGCGATGAAATGCTGGAACGCAATGTTTCCCTGCAGAATACAGTAAACACGGCAACAGATTTTCAGCAAAACTTTATTGGTGACTTTAAGGTATTGGGTCTGCGTAACAGAATGGTGGCTGGCCTAGACTATCTGAACCAAACCGTGAACAATGACAATTCGCCATACATCGTATTTGATAATGTAAGCGGGCTAAACTTTGCTGATCCTAACTATGTTAAAATTTCGCGCGCGGCTGTAGAAGCGAGATTGGCAGCAAGCACAGCAGCTCCAACAAAAAACAGCACTAAAAGTAACGTTTATAGTGCCTATGCTTCTGATGTGCTCAACGTTACCGACAGGTTAATGGCCATGTTAAGTCTGCGGGTAGACCGCTTTCAAAACCGCGGCACGCTAAACCAGGCAAACAACCAAATTGTAAATAATTCCAAATACCTGCAAACTGCCATATCTCCAAAACTGGGCATGGTATATCAGTTGGTTGCAGACCGCATCTCGGTATTTGGAAATTACATGAACGGTTTTGCCAACGTACCCCCGGTAACTCAGCCAGAGGGATCCAACGTTTCGGGAACGCTTGAGCCGCAGCACGCCAACCAGGTTGAGGGTGGTATTAAGACCGATTTATTCCAGGGAAAACTAAGCTTCACTGCAAGTTATTATGATATATCTGTTACTAATATAACCCGCACCGAAGAAGTAAATGTAGCGGGCACAAACTATGTTGTAACGGTACAGAACGGAACGCAAAAAAGCAAGGGAATTGAGCTGGAACTGATTGCAAATCCGGTAGATGGGCTGAACCTTATAGCTGGCTATAGCTACAACGACAGTAAGCTTACAAAATCTACAGCGGCCTTGGAAGGAAGACGTCCGCCATCAGCAGGCCCGGCAGAATTGATCAATTCTTGGGTTAGCTACACTATTCCCAGGGGTGGTTTTAAAGGTCTTGGCCTTGGTGCGGGCATAAACTATATTGGCAAACATTTAAGTGGGAATTCGGCAGTTACCGGTGTGTTTACCTTGCCAAGTTATACCTTGATTACCACCACCCTATTTTATGACAAGCCAAAATACCGGATCGGGCTGAAGGTAGATAACCTAACAGATGAACTATACTTTGCCGGACAAGGTACATTGAGCGCGCAATTGCCAAGAACAGTTGCCGCCGGACTTACCTTAAAATTTTAGCGTTGTCCGTTTAAAAACTGATTACAACTCTGGCCCGGAACCGCATCCGGGTCAGTTGTTTTTCTGGATATTCATGTAGATACTGATAGTATATTGCAACATCAAGTAATTTTAACTAGTTCTCTCAATCAGGTCCCATAAATTACCATATAAATCTTTAAATACGGCAACTGTCCCATATGCTTCAACAACTGGCTCACGGACAAATGCAATACCATTATCTACCATTGTATTGTACGTTTCATGAAAGTTATCTGTATCAAGAAATAGAAAAACTCTTCCACCACTCTGATTACCAACACTTGCATATTGCTGTTCATTAACTGCTTTGGCTAGAAGAAGACAGCATCCGGTGGAACCAGGAGGTTGAACTAACACCCATCTTTTCAAATCTGAAAGAAGGGTATCTTCAACAACTTTGAATTGCAACTTATTAACGTAAAAGTCGATGGCTTCGTCGTAATCTTTAACTAAAAGTGCAATGTGAATTATCGACTGTTTCAATTGATTTTTCGGGTAATGTACCAAATAATTGGAACCAATAGCAGAGTTATTTGACTTTAATAGGGCTCTGCCTTAAGTTAAATATTATGTGTGGTCCGTCGTCCGTAATTTCGATTCCATTTTCAGTAAAACCTCTCTTTTTGTAGAATTCAACTGCCTTTATGTTTTTTGCCAGACATTTTAACTTTATGGGGTAGTTCATTATTTTTACGGCCGACTTTAAAAAACAAAGTTATCCAAGATAGCAATCATATATGCTATAAACGGTTGTAAGTTGACTCATTGGGTGGTTAGGGAACGAACGGGACTATAATAGTTCGTCCCGTTCTGTTTACATTTTAGTATGGTTGGGTCAATTCGCCCGTAGCTAACAAATGTTCACGCGGAGCGCTGCTACCCATCATCCAGCCCGGGTATTCCGGTGTAAGCTGGCTAGCGTCATTCAGTTTTTTAAGGTCGTCATTTGATAGCGTGACAGTGGCAGCTTTTAAATTGTCTTCTAACTGATCTTTATGCTTAACCCCTAATACGACGCTTGTTACTGAACGCTTTTGCATCAGCCAGGCTAGCGCAGTTGCAGCCATACTCGTATTGTGTTCAGTGGCAATTCCTTCCAGTGCTGCTAACACAGGTTCAGCTTTTACTTCGTCAACAGGTGGGAACTGGATGGTAGCACGTCTGCCTTTGCTGTCGCCGCTTCGGTACTTACCTGAAAGATATCCTCCGGCAAGGGGGCTAAAAACCATTAAACCCATTTTTTCACTTTCCAGCATGGGCAGTATCTCGCGTTCCAGCTCACGGCCTGCCAAAGAATAGTAAGCCTGAACAGACTCAAAGCGAACCATATTGAATTGCTCTGCCTTACCCAACGCCTTCTGGATCTGCCATGCCGCCCAGTTGGATACCCCAATATAACGGACAAGGCCTTGCGTAACAAGATCGTCGAGCGCGCTGATTGTCTCCTCTAAAGGCGTGGCTGCATCCCATCCGTGTAATTGGTAAAGATCTATATGATCGGTACCTAAACGCTTTAAACTTTCCTTTACCTGGTTCATGATATGGTAACGGGAATTTCCGCCATCATTTGGGCCTTCAGCTGTTGCATGCCCCATTTTTGTTGCGATCACTAAATCCTTGCGGGCGAGCCCCAGGTTCTTGATGGACTTGCCTACGATTTCTTCTGATTGTCCGCCTGCATATACATTAGCGGTGTCAATAAAATTAATGCCGGCATCAAAGCCAAGCCGGATGATGTCATCGGCCATTTCCTGTGTTACGCCTGAGGCAGCGGCATACCTCCCTGCTGACTGGCCAAAGGTCATCGTGCCCAGGCACATTTCTGATACAAATAATCCTGTTTTACCTAATACTTTATACTTCATGATTTCTGCTGTTTACTTCATTTTAAATGAACAACAACAAAACTACCTTTTGGTTCTCTATTAGGAGAACTAATTTTAAAAAATATTATTTTTCTTGTGATTTTTCCCATTCGCTCAACGCTTCCTCCATCTTACCGAACATGTAATCGGTAAATTCTTTAGCTTGCCTAAGTAATTGATTGGTCTCGGGATATTCTTCAGAACGGAAAGCAAGAGCTTCCGGAATTATTTGTATAGTGAACGGTCGCTGCGTACGTACAATGGTTTTCATAAATTCATACCAGGCAGTTCGCTGGATCCGAAAGTA
>Ga0247815_10003982_pt1 | contig 10476 bp, 11 predicted proteins | sample UWRJL194509B1_FD_181014 | JGI IMG/M metagenome (GOLD analysis project Ga0247815, IMG submission 181014) | Plant litter microbial communities from Arlington Agricultural Research Station in Wisconsin, United States - UWRJ-L194-509B-1 | ecosystem: Environmental > Terrestrial > Plant litter >... | reverse complement strand
GGACGCCATCGCGCGCGCCGTGAGCGAGGCCGTCGCGGCCCTCGGCGGGATCGACATTCTGGTCAATAGCGCGGCCATCGGCCTCAATGGCCCGATCGCCGACATCGACGTGCAGGACTATCAGGCCCTGATGGACGTCAACGTGCGTGCGCCTGTGCTGTTCGCGAAGGCGGTCATCCCCCATCTCGCCGACGGCGGCCGCATCATCTCCATCGGTTCCAGCTTGGGCGAGCGGGTCCCGTTCCCGGGCGTGACGGCCTATGCGATGTCGAAATCGGCGCTGGTTTCCTTCACCCGCGGACTTTCGCGCGAGCTCGGCCCCAGCGGCATCACCGTGAATCTGGTGCAGCCCGGATCGACCGATACCGAATCCAACCCGGCCAACGGCGAGGCGGCCGATTTCCAGCGCGGCATGACCTCGTTGGGACGCTTCGCCGAACCGCGCGAAGTGGCGAACGCGGTGGTCTTCCTCGCGAGTCCCGCCGCCAGCGTGATCACCGGTTCTGTCCTGACCGCCGACGGCGGCGCGATCGCCTGACGATCGCCTAAGCGCGCGTCGCCGATTGGTGGCGTCGGCGCTTCCACCCCCGCCACCTGTTCGCTTATTTTTTCGCGGCTTGCTGCAGAGCCTTCTCGGCGTTGAAGCCGTCGAAGTTGTCGAACACGCCCATGAAGCCAGGCACCGTCGCCCCGCGCGACCAGTCGCGTTGCAGCTCGCAGTACATCTGCACCCGGCTGATGAGCTTCACGCCCGCTTGCTCCATGCGGCGCAGCGCCGCCTCGTGCGCGGCCAGCGAGGTGCCGCCGACCGCGTCGACCGGCACATAGACCTCATAGCCTTCCTGGATCGCGTCGAGCGCGGGGAAGGCCAGGCACGCCTCGGTCCACAGCGCGGTCATGATCAGCTTGCGACGGCCGAGCGCCTTGACCGCCTCCTTGAACTCGGTGTCCTCCCAGCTGTTGATCGAGGTGCGGTCGTAGGTCGGCAGGTGGCCGAGCACGTCCTGCAACTCCTGGATCGGCGGCATGTTGCGGCCGGTCGCCACATTGACGGTCGAGTGGATGATCGGAAGGTTGTAATTCAACGCCGCCTTGGCGGTGCTGACGATGTTGAACACCAATTCTTCGCGCGGCATCGAGCGTATCGACGAGACTTGCACCGGCTGGTAGTCGATGATGATGAGCGCCGAATTCTCCGGCGTCAGCAATTGGTCGGTCTGGGGATTGCGGATCTGTTCAGTTGTCATGATGTCTGCTGCCATGGTGAGAGTGGATAGGATTTCCGAGGAACATGCGCCTGCGGCGATGCGTCTGGAAACAGCATTGTCCTAGTCCCTTGCACGATGCGGTAGCGTCATTCCGTGGCAAGCTGTGTCGCGAAATGCGCAACCCTGCGAGCGTTATTTCGCGATGCGTGGCATCGTGTCGAAATGCTCGACCAACAGATCGGCCAGCATTCTTATTTTCCTTGGGGGATGCTGACCAGGCGGCCGAACCACGTAGGCGCCCGCCACCGGCGACGGATGGCGCATCATGACGGGCACCAGCGCGCCGGAGTCCAGATGTTCTTGAATCAGGACATTGGGCAGATAAGCGACGCCCAGCCCCGCCACGGCGGCGGCCACCAGGGCCGAGCCGTTGTCGGCCTTGAAGCGTCCTTGCGGACGAACCGTGACGATTTTCTCGCCATCCATGAATTGCCAGCTTTCCGTGCCCTGCATCAGCGCCTGGTGGGCGAGAAGCTCTTCCGGCGTCTCGGGCGCGCCGTGCGCTTTGATGTAGTCCGGACTGGCGACGGCCGAGTTATAAACCGGCCCGACGCATCTTGCGATCAAGTTGGAGTCCTGCAGATAGCCGACCCGTATCGCGCAATCGAAACCTTCGGCGATGAGATCGACGATGCGGTCGCTATAACAGGTCTGGATTTGCAGCTCGGGATGGCGTCGCGCCATTTCCGCCAGCACGGCGGCGAAGTGGGTCGGGCCGAACGACAGCGGCGCGGCGATGCGCAAGCGGCCCCGCAGCGCGCCGGCGGGCGACATCGTTTCCTTCGCCAGCTCGATCTCGGCGCAGGCCTTGGCGGCGAACTCGCGGAACGTCACCCCCTCTTCCGTCAACGCCGCGCCGCGCGTGGTGCGGGAAAGCAGTTGGACGCCCAGCTCCTCCTCCAGCCGCGCCAGCCGGCGACTGACGATGGACTTGGCCACGCCGAGCCTTAGGGCGGCGGCCGAGATGCCTCCGGCATCGGCAACCTCGACGAATGTCTGTAGCTCTTCGATATCCAATTCAAGGCTCCCGGTCTAGCGAGGCGGCTTACCTCAGGTGTTCATCATACAGCGCCGTCAAATGTTCAATGGCCTGGTCGACATATTCGTGTTTATCGTACATATCGTAGTGGTCGGCGCCTTCTATCACGACAAAGTCGCGGCGGTTCCTCGCGCGCTCCCAAAGCGACAATCCGGCTTCGTGCGAGAAGGTCGTTCCCAGCTTCCCTCCGACGATGACCTGCAGCGGCTGCACCAGCAATTCGCCGACGAGATGGAAGGCGTCGAACCCCAGCAGCAGCGCATCACTCGTCAACAGTCGCCGATTGCTGCGGTTGTCGTTGTGGCCGCGCGGCGTGGCGTAATAATCGATGGCGTTGAGCAGGGTCGGATCCTTGATGCCGGCGGCTTTCGCCTCTTCGACGCTCGGCAGCCAGGGCACGCGTTGGGCTTGCGCGCCGCGCGCCTCGGCGGTGCGCTGCTTGCCGATAGCGGCCAGCATTTCCTCGACGGCGCCGGCTTGCGGCGACATGCGCCGGAAAGCCGAGCCGATATCGTTGGCGACCACCGTGCCGACCGCCTTGAAGCGGCGCTCGATCAGCGCGGCGTTGACGGCATAACCGCCGCCGGCGCAAATACCGAGCAAACCGATAGCCTCGTCGTCGATATAAGGCAGCGTCACCAGGAAATCGACGGCGCAACGAATGTCTTCGACGCGCGCGGCCGGGCTCTCGAGATCACGCGGCAAGCCGGCGCTCTCCCCCTGGTACGATGGATCGAAGACGATGGTCGGATAGCCTCTCGCGACCAACTTCTCCGCGTAAATCGCGCCGGCCTGCTCCTTGACGCTGCTGCCCGGCCCGACCACCACCACGGCCGGATAGCGCCCATGCTGGCTGAACCCTTCCGGCAAGCGAAGGTGAGCCGCGATGTCCCTGCCATCGCTGTTGAACGTGACGCGCCGTAATTCAATGGACATGCTTTCCTACCTTTCGATGCAAAGTGACTTCGCCTGATAATCGAACGTGATCACGCCATCTTTCCAGAAGGGCACGCCGAGGGTTCCGTCAACGATGCCAGCCTCGAAAGTCGGCGAACCCGACGCCAACGCCACCTCCATGTTCGCGATGCTGGTCTGTCCAATGCGCAGTTGCGCCACCCGGCCGACGATACCTTGCACCTCTCCCCCGGTGCCGTGTCCGATCCGCTGCGACACGCCCGACCGCAGCAACGCTTTTCCCGTCTCGCTGCGAACAAACGGACCGCCGATGATCATCGCGCGGTGCCGCGTCCCCAGGTCCACCACCAGCTTGAGACGCACCGGTGTGGAATCCAGCGTGTGCCGCAGCTCCACCTCGACCACCGGCACTTCGTCGACGATGGCCAGCGGGATCGGCGCGGCGCATTTTCCCGTACTGCCGCTGGGGCCGAATGTAACACGGCCACGCCGATAGTCGACCGTCACCGCCGCGTATTTGAACGCGGGCGCGCCGATCAGCAGGTTGACGGGAAACCCGGCGGACGCCGATAGTTGCTCCAGGTTCACCGAGTAACCGGGCACATGATTGAAGCGCAGCGGCCCGACGCTCAGGCTCGCCACCTCCACCGGACGCAGTTGTTGCGCCTGCTCCCCGGCCCCGCCGACATCGCCGACCGACTGGCCCTCGCCCAAGCCGATATGCCGGGCGAAACCTTGGTCAACGATCAAGGCCGCCGCGCCACTGTCCAATACCGCGCGTTGCGTCCGGCCATTGACGATGGAGTCGATGGTGACGAGATTGTCCCGCAGCTCGAAGGGAACGCTGGCCGGCTTGGATGACGCAATTATCGGCTTGTCGCCGGCCGCAACGGGCGGCTGTTGCGTCTGCGTCAGCGCGGCCACCGCAAGCACGGCGCCGCTGAACAACTCAAATCCCATCGTTATTTTCCAGGCACCGGGGTGTTGAGAAGCTGCTGCTCCCACATGTAGGCGATGCCGCTACCGCCGCCGTGCTGCTTGATCACCTCCGTGATGGCGATGGCGGAATCGACGCGCGCCCAGTCGCGTTGCCATTCGGACGCCACCGCCATCCAGGTCATCATGTTCGCGCCGGCCGCGATCATGCGCTGGATCGCGACCTGGTGGGCCTCAAGCGAAACGCCGCCGGAAGCATCGGTGACGACGGTGACGTCCCAGCCTTCGCCGAGGGCTTGGATGGTCGGCATCGCGACGCATACCTCGGTCCACAGGCCGGCGATGATCAACTGCTTGCGTCCGGTCGCCTTGACCACGTCCACCACCTTCGGATCCTCCCAGGTATTGATGAAGGTGCGGTCGATGATTTCCTGCCCAGGGAATACCTCGGTGATTTGAGGGAACAACAATCCGCCCCGGCTGGCGACCACCGTCGTCAGGATCGTCGGGACGTTGAAGGCCTTGGCCGCCTTGGCCAGACCCGCCGTATTGTTGATCACCATCTGCGGCTCATGGCTGTTGAGATTCGCGAGTTGGTAGGGCTGGTGGTCGATCAGGACGAGCACCGAATCTTCAGGACGAAGGAGTGATTTAAGGCCGTTGCGAAGGGTCATGATGTGTGTCCTTTATTGATGTTGTCTGTGGTGGAGACACGATTATGCTGCGGCTGTTTTTGCCGCGGTAGTAGCGGTCCCAGGCGAGCTGTGTCGCCAAAACAGCAACGCGGCCTCGCCGGTTTCGCGGCTTGGTCAGCTGAGCGGAACATCCCCGTTCGGCGGCGTCTTTTCGAAATACTCGATGAGCAGATCGGTCAAGATGCGTATTTTCCTGGTTGTATGTTGACCCGGCGGCCGGACCACGTAGGCGCCCGCCGGCGGTATCGGATGGCGCGGCATGACGTGGACCAGCGCGCCGGAGTCCAGATGCTCTTGCACCAGGCCGGTGGGGAGATAAGCGATCCCCAGCCCCGCCAACGCGGCGGCGACGAGCGCTATGCCGTTGTCGGCCTTGAAGCGGCCTTGCGGACGAACCGCGATGATTTTCTCGCCATCCATCAGTTGCCACGCTTCCGTGCCCTGCATCAGGGCCTGATGGGCGAGCAGTTCCGCCGGCGTGTCGGGCACGCCGTGCGCCTTGATATATTCCGGACTCGCGACCACCGTTCCATAAATCGGTCCGACGCATCTGGCGACCAGGTTGGAATCCTGGAGAAAGCCCAGCCTAATCGCGCAGTCGTAACCGTCCGCGACCAGATCGATGACCTGATCGCTGTAGCAAGTGTGGATGTGCAGTCGCGGATGGAGCCGCGCCATTTCCGCCAGCACGGGAGCGAAGTGCGTCGGGCCGAACGACAGCGGCGCCGCGATGCGCAAGCGGCCGCGCAGGTCGCCGACCGGTGCGATCGTCTCCCTGGCCAAGGCGATCTCGCCGCAGGCCCTGGCCGCGAAGTCGCGGAACGTGGCGCCGGCTTCGGTGAGCGCCGCGCCGCGGGTGGTGCGCGACAGCAGTTGCACGCCCAAGTCCGCTTCCAGCCGGGCGAGCCGGCGGCTGACGATGGACTTGGCGACCCCGAGCCGCAGCGCGGCGGGCGAGATGCCGCCGGCATCGGCGACCTCCACGAATGTCTGCAACTCTTCGATATCCAATTTAATGCTCCAGTCAAAGCTCAAGCAATCCACGTTTCATGGCGATCATCACCGCCTCCGTTCGATTACTTGCCCCCAATTTACTGAGTAAGTTTCTTAAATGTGTTTTGACGGTTTCCGCCGCGATCCCCAACAACGCTGCAATTTTTGAATTGGTATGGCCTTGGGCCACACACGCCAACACCTCGACCTCGCGCCCGCTCAATTTCGGGGCGAGATCAAAATACAGCCTTGCCGTCAGCTCCGGATCGATGCGTTTTTCCCCCGCCGCTACGCCACGGATGGCGTCGATCAACCCGGCGGTTGAGATATCGGTCAACAGAACCGCGGAGGCGCCCGCTTCGATGAATTTTTTGATACACCGCTCATCCAGCGATGACGTCAATACGATCACCTGAGCCGTCATATCGCGTGACCGTATGTTTTTCAAGATCGCCATCCCGGGCGTCTCCGATACGCAAATATCGACGATCACGATGTGCGGCGGGGTTCCCGCATAGGGTTCCAGCGCCGCCGCTCCACACGCCATCTCGCCGATGACTTGCATATCCGCTTGTCCGGCAACGACGCTCGCAATGCCTTGGCGCATCAGCGGTCGATCGCTCACCACCAAAATCTGGGTACTCCGCATGAATGAATAGGGCTTAAGCGCGATGTGCTCCCTCGTCGGGATCAAACATTGGCGTGCCGCCGACGGCCGCCGTGACGGCCACCTCGTTCTGCAGCACGTCCCAATGCTCGGCCAGCTTGCCGCCCTCGATCCGGAACAGATCGATCACCACCTGCGGCGCGTCGGCCCAGCCACGTATGCGCCCATGGATGGCGACCAAATCGCCCTCGGCCACGATCAAGCCGGGCTCGTAGTACACCGTTTCCGGGAGCTTGGCGACCAGTTCCAGCAACGCCTCGCGTCCCTGCGGAATGTCGGGATTATGCTGAATGTAGTTCGCGGCGTAGAACCGTTCGACGGCCGACGCGTCGCGCCGCTGGAACAGCGAGATCATCGCCTCCCGCACCAGCGCTTTGTTATGCTGGGGACGATCGTCGAGGACACGGTCGGCGGGCCGGGTGACCGCGAATGTGCCGGTCATCCGCAGGAATTGACCGTCGGGCAAGGTCGCGTGCGAGTGGATCAGGCCGCGATCGTAGTCCTGGACATTGGTCACCGTCGCGCCGTCCCTCTCCTGCCAGCTGACGGCGAACAGGCTGTTCCCCAGCGCCACCACATGAATGGCGACGACCTCCGTCCGGGCGAACGGCCCATCCTCGATGCGGAACTGCAATTGCGTCGCGGACAGCAGCTTCAGGCTGACTTGAAAGGCGGGGTACGAGACATCTATTTCCAGTCCAACAGGAAAACGTTCTAACGACATGTTCATGGTTTTTCCATACAGGGAGAGGTGACCGAAGGCGCCGCGACGGGGAAGGGAATTATGCTATTGCCATTGTCGATGCGGTAGTGCCGTTCCTGGACCAGCTGTATGACGAAAAGAGGAACGCATCATCCGTTTGGCTGATCGAGAAACACATGGAGTGACCGGATCACCCCGCCCTCGAAGTGGGCGACATCGGTGCCGGTCACGACCGCCGGTCCGCCCACGGGGCCGGCGCTCCATTGCAGCCGTCCGACGCCGTGATGGCCAACCGCCGGCCGGATCGCGCTAAACACGAAATCCGCCGGTAAATGGGCGAGCAGTTCGGTGACCGCTTGCGAAATCGCGTCATAACCTTGCACCGAACGTTCGGGCTCGTGAAGCTCCGCGCTCTCGTGGTAAAGCTCACGGATCGCCTCGATGCGGCGGGCGGGATCATGCTCACCGAACACGCGTTCAAGGTTCGCTTGCATCACCGCGCCAAAATTCGGCGGGACGGACGAGTTGTCCGGGGCACCGCTATCAATATCCAACGACAGGTTCATTTTTTCTCCATAGGGAATGGCCACAGCCAAAACGATAGCAACCCGCTGTGGTGAGGGCAATGTCGGTTCCTGCGCTTGATAGTCCGATCTTGCTGTTGAATGCGTTATCGAGGCGCGGCGGGCGATAAGCGTAAGATGCCAGCATCGGCATCTTTACCTTGACCAGCCATGAAGGAAGAAATCCCTGTGGATTCCGCGATCGTCCTGGCCCTGCCCGAGAACGTTCTTCGCCTGAGTTTGTCGCATCGCGAGTGGAATGGCGTGCGGTTCAGCGTGGCCCAGTATTCGTGCGTAGGTGAAGTCATTCATCGGCTCCCGGATGGGGATCGCGCTCGCCTTAGCGTGGTGTTGGAGGAAGTGGGGGGCCGTGTCGAGCCCCGGCTACGCGCCAACAGCCCATGCCGCATCGAGCACATGCCCAGGCATATGCATTTCGCGCCGGCCGATATGGATGTGTGGGGCTACACCAAAGACGCGCGGCATGTGGTCGACGCCACGCTGGCGTTCGACTTCGCGCAGTTGAGCGAACGCCTGGCGATGACGCTCGATACGAGTCTCATCGGCATTCCGCAGTTGCGGTTTTTCAATGACCGGATTTATGCCCTGGTCGGACTGCTGGCGCAGGTTGTCGACAATCCCGATCCTTCGACGCAGCTGTATGGCGACGGCATCACCGCCGCCATCGTTTCGCAACTTTTTGTGGCGCCGCAAGCCAGCCAGTCGCCTAACGGTATGTTGGCGCCGTGGCAGCTGCGGCGCGTGATCGATTACATGGAAACCCATCTTCCGCGACGGGTTGAGTTGGAAACCTTGGCGGGCCTGGTGGACTTATCGCAAGCGCACTTCAGCCGCGCCTTCAAGGCGTCCACCGGACTGGCCCCGTATCAATGGCAACTCGACGCACGCATTCGACGAGCGCAACTATCGTTGCTGCACAGCGACGTCTCGCTCAGCCAGGTGGCGCAGGCCACCGGGTTCGCGGACACCGTGCATTTCGGCCGGACGTTCAGGAAGCTTGCCGGCGTCACACCCGGCGTCTGGCGCAGCGAGCGGAAACGCTAGGCGGCGTCCCTGGCCGCCTGCTGCGCGCGGGCGTAGCTTTCCATCACCGCCGCGTAATTCGGCGCCACCAGGCCATACAGCTGCGCCAGCTCGGGCGCTTCCGGACGCGCCCAGGTGCGGTGCAGTTCCGACAGCAAGGCGTTGGTGCTGGTCGGCTTGACGCCGCCCTGGACGAAGCGCGCCAGCGACACGCGGGACGCCATCTCGCTCGGATCGCCGGAGGCGTCGATGACGGCGTAGACATCGTAGCCCGCCGCGATGGCGTCGAGCGCCGGGAACATCACGCAGACGCTGGTCCATACGCCGGCCATCACCAGCGTCTTGCGGCCGCTCGATCGCACCTGCGCGACGAAGTCTTCGTTGTCCCAGGCGTTGACCTCGCCCTTGCGCGGCACGTAGACGGCGTGCGGCGCGAACTGGTGGATCTCCGGCATCAGCGGACCGTTGCTGCCGGCCGGCTCGGACGCGGTGGTGATCACCGGGATTTTCAGCAAGCTGCACAGCTTGGCAATCATCTCGACGTTGCGCCGCAGGTCGGCGACCGGGATGTCCTTGACCGTCTGGAACAGGCCGGACTGATGGTCCAGCAGCAGCACCAGCGTGTCGGACGGATCCAGCAGCGCCGCGCCGCCGCCAGTGGACAGGGTGCTGGTTTTAGTCGTTGCAATAGTCATGTTTGTTTCTCCTTTGGTTGGTCAACGTGAGGTCGTCACCAGAGGAAGCAGCTTGCCTGATTTCCTTCCCGCCGCACTCCCCCGGAATGGGGGGCGCGCGACCGCTTTGTTAGCGGCGCCGGGCCAGCCAGCGCAGCGCATCGTCGATATAGGTGAACACCACCGGCACCACCAGCAGGCTCAGAAAAGTCGACGAGATCAGGCCGCCGATCACCACGATCGCCATCGGCGCGCGGAAGCTCGGATCGCTGCCCCAGCCCAGCGCCACCGGCAACATCCCCGCCCCCATCGCGATGGTGGTCATGATGATCGGGCGCACCCGCTTGCGGCAGGCGTCGGTCACCGCCGCCCAGCGCTCCAGGCCGCGCCCGCGCGCGATGGCGATATAGTCGACCAGCAGGATCGAGTTCTTGGTCGCGATCCCCATCAGCATGATCAAGCCTATCATCGACGGCATCGACAGCGCCGACCCGGTGACGTACAGCGCCAGGAGGGCGCCCGGGATCGACAGCACCAGCGCCGCCAGGATGGTCACCGGCTGGGCGAAGTCCTTCAACAGCAGCACCAGCACCGCGTAGATGCACAACACGCCGGTCAGCATCGCCACGCCGAAGCCGGTCGCCAGTTCCGCCATCTGCTCGGCGTCGCCGACCACGGTGCGGCGCACGCCCGGCGGCAGCGTCGCCAGGCTGGGCAAGGCCAGCGCCGCCTGTTCCACATCGCCCAGCGGCAGCTCGTTCAACTCGACCTCCAGGTTGACGTTGCGCATGCGGTCGTAGCGGCTCAGCTCCGTCGGGCCGCTGCCGATCTCCAGCGTGGCCACGTTCTCCAGCGCCACCGGGCCGCGCGCGCCGGGCACCGGCAGCCGCTTCAGCGTGTCGATGTCGCGCCGCGCCGACGCCGGCAGCTTGACCACCACCGGCACCTGGCGCGCGCTCAGATTGAGCTTGGCCAGGTC
>Ga0247815_10003981_pt1 | contig 10479 bp, 9 predicted proteins | sample UWRJL194509B1_FD_181014 | JGI IMG/M metagenome (GOLD analysis project Ga0247815, IMG submission 181014) | Plant litter microbial communities from Arlington Agricultural Research Station in Wisconsin, United States - UWRJ-L194-509B-1 | ecosystem: Environmental > Terrestrial > Plant litter >... | reverse complement strand
AGTCGCTCCAGTCTTTAGGATCATAACTAACCCCATTTTTTATCTCATGTCCCTGAAAAGGCGAGTTATCCAAAACCGTTTCATCAATATCCACCACTATACAGTTACGCTTTGATGTATCTGCCGTTTTTAAACGACAATCTAAAGATAGCCTCGCAAAGTTATAAGCCTGAAAGCAAAGTGCCTTATACTCGCCAGAATGCTGTTGCCAGGCTACAGCCATGGTGTAATCTTTAGCTGCATTTACAGAAGGTTTATTTTGCGCGAGTAAATGTAGTGGCAACAGAAGTGTGATTAAAACTGAAAAAATCTTCATAAAGATGAAATTGATATTTAAAGGATAGGAATTAAAAAGGCCCTTACCATGGAGATGATAAGGGCCTTAATCTTATAATTTTGATGCACTAGCCATTCAATGCAGCAGCTCCGCTTACAATCTCTGAAAGTTCAGTTGTAATTGCAGCCTGACGGGCCTGGTTGTATGATAATTTCAATGCTTTCAACAAATCACCTGCATTTTCAGTCGCTTTGTCCATTGAAGTCATCCTTGCACCATGCTCAGAAGCATGAGAGTCCAGCACAGCTTTATACAATTGTATTTTAATTGATTTAGGAATTAATTCCTTAACAATTTCCTCTTGTGTAGGCTCAAGAATATAGTCTACCTGAGTTTTGGAAGCCTTCACATTTTCAGTTTTCGGCAATGGTAACAATTGTTCAGTAGTGATAATCTGCATAGCCGCATTTTTAAAACGGTTATATACTAATTCTACCTTATCAAACTCACCATTTTTAAATCCTGCCATGATTGATTCTGTAATTTTAGTTACATTCTCAAACGTTAATGCAGTATATACCTCGTTGTTATTTCCAATGATATTGTAACCCCTTTTCTCATAAAAATCCTGAGATTTCTTACCAATAGATATAATGCTTACGTTTCCGTTTTTGTACTGCTCACTATATTTATCACTGATCAGGTTATTTGCTGCTTTGATCACGTTCATATTGAACGCACCAGCTAAACCACGATTAGAAGAAACGATAACAATTAAAACTTTATTAGGTTCACGCTCCTGTACAAAAGGTGAAGAAGATCCTTCCAGGTTGGCAGAAAGATTTCCTAAGATCTCTTTAAGCTTCGTAGCATACGGACGTAACTGTACAATAGCATTGGTTGCACGTTTCAGCTTCGCTGCCGAAACCATTTTCATGGCCTTGGTGATCTGCTGCGTAGATTGAACCGACGATATACGAATTCTTACTTCTTTTAAATTTGCCATTCTTTATTAATCTTCCTTCTTTACTTAGTATTTTCCAGCTAATTCTTTAGCTACTGTTTCTAACACACCTGTAATCTCATCATCCAGTTTACCAGCTTTTAAAGAAGCCAATGTTTGTGGGTGACGCAATTCCAGTTGTTGCAGATATTCAGCTTCGAATTCCCTGATTTTATTTACAGGTACAGAACGCATCAGGTTCTTGGTACCAATGTATATAATTGCTACCTGTTTCTCTACAGACATTGGAGAGAACTGCGCTTGTTTTAAAATCTGAACGTTTCTGGCACCTTTATCCAGTACAGATTTAGTAGCTGCATCCAAATCAGATCCGAATTTAGAGAAAGCCTCTAATTCACGGTATTGCGCCTGATCCAGTTTCAATGTACCAGCAACCTTTTTCATTGATTTAATTTGTGCATTACCACCTACACGTGATACCGAGATACCTACGTTAATAGCCGGACGAATACCAGAGTTAAACAAGTTAGACTCTAAGAAGATCTGTCCGTCAGTAATTGAAATTACGTTAGTAGGGATATAAGCAGATACGTCACCAGCCTGAGTTTCGATAATTGGTAAAGCAGTTAATGAACCACCACCTTTTACGATTCCTCTGATTGATTCTGGTAAATCGTTCATATTACGTGCAATCTCATCGTTAGCATTGATCTTAGCCGCACGCTCTAATAAACGACTGTGCAGATAAAACACATCACCCGGATATGCCTCACGTCCTGGTGGACGACGCAATAATAAAGAAACCTCACGGTATGCTACAGCTTGTTTAGATAAATCATCATAAACAATCAGTGCAGGACGACCAGTATCACGGAAGTACTCACCAATAGCTGCACCAGAGAATGGGGCGTAAAATTGTAATGGAGCAGGATCTGCAGCAGAAGCCGAAACAACTACTGTATAAGCCATTGCACCGTTCTCCTCTAATGTACGAACAACGTTTGCAACTGTACTGGCTTTCTGACCACAAGCAACATATATACATAAAACAGGATTACCTGCTTCATAAAATTCTTTTTGGTTGATAATCGTATCGATACAAACAGCACTTTTACCGGTCTGACGATCACCGATAACCAACTCACGCTGACCACGTCCGATAGGAATCATCGCATCAATCGCTTTGATACCTGTCTGAAGAGGTTCGTTAACTGGCTGACGGTAGATTACTCCTGGAGCTTTACGTTCAATTGGCATTTCGTAAGTCTCACCAACGATTGGTCCTTTACCATCGATAGGTTCGCCAAGTGTGTTTACAACACGGCCTAACATACCTTCACCAACTTTAATAGAGGCAATTTTCTTAGTACGTTTAATCGTATCACCTTCTTTGATACTGCTGTACGGGCCTAATAAAACCACACCAACATTATCTTCTTCAAGGTTCAAAACAATACCCTGCAAGCCGTTTTCAAATTCAACTAGCTCACCTGATTGAACTTTAGTTAAACCATATACACGGGCAATACCATCACCCACTTGCAATACGGTACCAACTTCTTCAAGTTCGGCTTCTGATTTGAAGCCCGACAATTGTTGCCTGATAATTGCCGATACTTCGTCTGGTCTTACCTCTACCATAATTTTATATTATTTCTTTTGTAATTCTTATACTGTTAATTTGAATTAAACCAGTCCGTGGGATAATTCCTTTTTTAATTTATTCAAGCTACCTGAAATACTCGCGTCAAATTGTTTATCACCAACTTTAAGGATGAAACCACCAATAAGATTTTCATTTACTTTCTCTTTGATGACAACTTCATTCGCACCTATTTCTTTTTTAACTACAGCAATGATCTGCGCCCTGTTCTCATCAGTAAGTGCTACAGCTGAAGAAACCTCCGCCGTAATAATACCTTTGATCGTATTATACTGAGCAACAAAAGACTTTGCCGTATCAAATAAAATAGCAGCGCGGCCTTTGCTTACTACCAGCTTCAGATAAGTTCTGGTAATTGCATGAACCTTTGTACCGAAAACATCGTCTAAAATTCCAGCTTTCTTACTCAAAGGAATAACAGGGTTCTGAAGAATCGTCTCCAATTCACTGTTCTGATCAATAGTCTGCTCAATAAGTGCCATGTCATTTTTAATCTCCTCCAGAGCAGATTGCTCAGTAGAAAGATCAATTAATGATTTGGCGTATCTTGATGCTGCTTTATTTTGTGACATTTTTCTTTAATTTGAAAACAAGAACTAGTTTAATTCAACATCTTTCAAAAGACCCGCAACTAAATCCTGCTGCTTGGCTTTATCAGTTAACTGGTTACGCAATACACGTTCTGCGATATCAATTGATAATGTTGAAACCTGATCTTTCAATTCAGCCAAAGCAGCTTTCTTTTGATTCTCAATTTCAATTTTTGCCTTTTCAATTAATTTAGCTCCTTCAGTCTGTGCCTGGCTTTTTGCTTCATTTACGATTGAATCCTTCAAAGCTTTAGCTTCTTTAAGAATCAGATCTCTTTCTGCACGGGCTTCTTTCATCGACTCCTCGTTTTGAGCAGCTAAACGAACCATTTCCTGTTTTGCTAATTCAGCTTTATTTAAAGCTTCATCAATATCATGCTCACGCTGTTTAATCGCAGCCAATACAGGTTTCCATGCAAACTTAGCCAGAACAAACATTAACAATAAAAATGCTATTGTCTGAAAAATAACTAAACCAATTTCCGGTACTAATAATTCCATTTAAGTATATATATGTAGGTTTTTATTTCTTAATATAGAACGTACTTTGTAGCAATCCTACAAAGTACGTTACCATTTTTAGTTACACTAATGCAACTACTACCGCGAATAATGCAACTGCTTCAACGAATGCAGCAGCGATTAACATCGCAGTTTGAATTTTAGAGGCTGCTTCCGGCTGACGAGCAATACCTTCCATAGCTGAACTACCGATTTTTCCGATACCCATACCAGCTCCGATAGCAGCTAATCCAGCACCAATTGCAGCAATACTTCCTGTAATCATGATTGTTTATATTAATTGTTAAAAATTCAAATTAGTGATGTTCCTCTATCGCCATTCCAATGAACAGTGCAGATAGAATTGTAAAAATAAACGCTTGTATAAATGCTACCAGCAACTCAATCACATTGATAAACAATGCAAATGCAATAGATACCGGAGCAACATATATACTGTTAAATACGAATACAAGTCCGATTAATGCTAATCCTAAAATGTGACCAGCCGTAATGTTCGCGAATAAACGAATGGCCAATGCAATAGGTTTAGTAAAAATACCAATAATCTCTACCGGCACAAGAACGATATATAACCACCATGGAACATCTGGTGCAAATATGTGTCTCCAGTAATATTTGTTACCGTTCGTAACGGTAAGAATCAGCGTCAATAACGCAAGTACAACAGTTACTGCTGTGTTACCTGTTAAGTTCGCTCCTCCGGGAAGAAACGGCACAAGACCAAGCATGTTGTTAAACCAGATAAAGAAAAATACAGTTAACAGGTAAGGCATAAAACGCTCATACTTGTGTCCAAGGTTTGGTTTGGCTATGTCATCACGAACAAAAATGATAATCGGCTCTATCCATGACTGGATTCCTTTAGGAGATTTACCAGCATTCTTTTTGTAACTGTTAGCTACTTTAAGGAATACAGCAAGAATCACCACAATGGAAAGCAATAATGTACAAGTGTTTTTAGTGATCGAAATATCAAGAGGACGGGCATTCTTAACATGATGCGCTTCATCTAAATCTGCATACTGACCATGCTCATTCGCAGTGGCAGAAGCATAATAGATCTTTTCATGCATCTTAACAAAGCGTTGTCCATAACGTTCAACAACTACTTTAGCCTCATCATCATGAAGAAAGTCACCCGAATTAAAGGTAACAAATCCAACCTGAGTATACAGGATTACGGGAAGACCGATATAGTAATCGCCAATTACATGCCAGCTGTGTGAATCAGCTACGTGATGTAAGGCGAACTTACCAATATTGAACTTCTTCTCTGCCTCTGGTTCGGCATGAGCGGCTGATGTTGTTTTCAATGTGTCTTCCTGCGCATATAACGAGGGTGTTACAGAGAATAACGCTAAAAAAAGCGTAAAAACAACAATTAACCTATTAACTTTAAAATCAAAAACGTGGCTACAATCCATTTACTGGCAGATTTTTACTATTTATTTTGGTGGCGCAAGTTACGTAACAGGGAGTATATTTCAAAGAAGCTGAACAATAAATATAAAGAAAAAAAATTGAGGGCAAAAACTAAACCCTTTTCCTTGCTGTTCAGGCTGTAAATCAGTACAAAAGCCATAGAAAAAATCATTTTCAAAACTATAGACCCCATAATCGCCATTACACCGGATTCAGGATCCAGTTTAATGCCATAATAGGCGACTATATAGGCTATATAAGTAAGTCCCCCCACAAAACAGAATACCAGCCAGAACTTCCCGGCCAATAAGGTGACCTGCGGAAATAGTGAAGGCAATAAAAAAGCCACTCCCGCAAGGAGTAAGCTATATAACAAATAAAATAAGGTAAATTTTGGTATGCTCAAAATGGTATTTTTCACAAAAGTAATAAAATACCACCTGAATTGTAGCCTACTTTTTATTATTCAGCTGTCTAACCACCTGGTATAGAGAAATAATCACGCCCAGAACACCCAGCAAGGCAACAAAAAGCGGTTTATGTGATTCCCTGTAAGTATCAATTTTATAACCTGCAAATGTAAACAGACCAATGGTTGCGAGCATCTGGAAACCCATTCCGGAATATTTTACAAAGTTAGTCGTGTTTTTATCTTTCTCCTTAGCACTCATTGTCTTACCTGTTACAAATAATTTAAGATATTTACTGAGAATATTGCCGAATAAAAATAATTTTGCATACATTCTATAATTTATTTTTGACTCAAACTCAGCCTTTGAAGAATTTAAACCAGCCAAATTTAAAGTTACTGTTATTTTGCATAGGAATCAGCTTCCTTATCGCCTGTGGCAGTCAAAAAGATACTGCCATGAGCAGGGGAATGCAGAATCTTACTGCCAGGTATAATTACATCTACAACTCCAATGTCATTCTGGATAACTACGAAGAAGATCTGTATCAGGAATATACGGATAATTACAGTGAAATCCTACCAGTATATACAGCTCCGGAAAAATTTAATACAAGCCAGATCACAACAACAACACCTGTTAATGACAAGGCACTCAATGCGATTATCGCAAAAGCACAGGTAATCATTGCTGATAAATCATTTAGTAACTATATAGATGACTCCTATCTTTTACTGGGTAAGGCTTATTATTTTAAGGGCGACTACTTTATTGCTGAAGAATATTTCGACTATGCAGCTAAAACTTATGAGACCAATATTGATGTGGTAATGAGCGCGCTCAACTGGAAGGCAAGAAGTTTAATGCAATTGAATAACCTGAAAGATGCAGCATTGATACTGGATACAGTATATACCAACCTGTCGATGATTAAAACACGCGGCGCTGAACCGAGGGCGACTATCGCGCAGATGTATATCTATCAGGACAGGATTGATGAAGCTATTCCTCTGCTGGAAAGCGCCGTAAAGCTGAGCCATCTAAAGCGTAACAGGATCCGCTGGACCTACATACTTGCCCAGCTTTATGAGAAACAGAAAAATTATCAGGAAGCACTGCGCAATTATGTGAAAGTCCAAAAAAGTAATGCCGCTTTTGAACTGTATTTCAATGCCAATTTGAATAAGATTAAGCTTACCGGATTATTGAATGGCGAAAAACTGGATAGAAAAAAGCAGCTGCTGATCCTTCTGAGGGACGATAAAAATTTTGATTATACAGATCAGATCTATTATCAGGTTGCAGAAAGTTATGCAGAAGATGGAAATTATGCAGAAGCAGAAAAATATTATCAACTGTCAGCGCGGAAAAGCACAAAAAATAAATACCAGAAAGGTATCTCCTATTTGCGTATTGCCGACCTGAATTTTAAGAACACCAGGGACTTTCTGAAAGCAAAATTATATTATGACAGCACAGTAAACACATTGCCAAAAAATTATCCCGGTTATGAACAGATTGTTAAAAAAAGTCAGAATCTGGAATATCTCACAGAACGTTATGATGCAGTAGCACTGCAGGACACGCTTCAAATGCTGGCAAAACTTCCTGAACAGGAACGTGCAGCGAGAGCTGAACAGCTCATTACCCCTGTTATTGCAAAAACAATCGCTACTACAACTATAAACCAGAATAATCTTTTCCCCGAATCCAGAAACAGAGAAAATAGTGCCGGAACCTCATCTGGTACCTTTTATTTCAGTAATGCGATGGCAGTGAGCAGAGGTTATACAGATTTTTTAACGCGGTGGGGCAATAGAAAGCCCGAAGATAACTGGCGACAAAGTATAAAGTCTTCATCACAAACTACAGCCGAAAGCATAGCTAAGGTTGAAGATAACGGGAATAAAACCGGCAAAGGTCCGGACTCAGTCGCGGGCAACAATTCCAACACCGCATTGGCTAAGTATCTAAAAGATATACCTGTAACACCTGAGCTGTTAAAGGCATCAGATCAGAAGATCATCGATTCATACTATGAAATTGCTAATTTTTACCAGCAGCAACTGGATGATCAGCAGGAAGCCGCGAGAATTTATCAGCTCATCTTATCGCGTTTCCCTGAAAACAATCGTCTGCCAGCCATTTACTACAGCCTGCATTTAGGTTATAAAGATAATGATCCCGCCAACAGCACAAAATACAAAAACCTTGTTTTGACCCAGTTCCCAAACAGCGTTTATGCAAAAACAATCAAGGATCCCAACTTTTCCGCTAAACAGTCCGAAATAGAAGCAGTAGTCATTCAGAAATACAATAAAGTATTCAATAAGTATGAAAGAAAATCTTTTCGTGAAGTTATCAGGGAAGCAGATACAATCAAACAGCAATATCCAGACAATATCTTGAATCCGCAATTAGCTTATCTGAAAGCAATTTCCATTGGCAGGACGCAACATGTAGACAGCCTGGTTACTGCATTTAAAAACATCAGCGCAACTTATCCTGATGATAAAGTCATTGTGCCACTGGTGAATGACCACCTGGCTTACCTGTCATCACATATGGGTGATTACAGCAAAAGAAAGATTGCGCTCCCGGATTTCGATCCAAACGAACCCCGCTTGTTTACTTCTGACCCTTTACCAAATATTCCAGAGCCGGTACAAACAGCAGAGAAACTACCTGTAGAAATCGTAGAAACACCTGTTGAAGTAAAAGAGACAGCAACACCTGCTACCGTTATTACTCCATCACCTGTAAAAGTTGCTGCCAACATATTCAGCAAAGCTGTATCAGATACTTATTATTTTGTGATAGATGTAGCAGATGCCAGTTTAACGCTGAGTTCATCCAGGTTCGGTATCGGACAGTTCAACAGAGGGAACTATGCAGAAAACGGACTAAAGCACCGATTAACAGAATTTGACAATGATCAACTGATATATGTTGGGAACTTTAGTAGTTTTGCAGAAGCAAAAAGTTACGCGAATGGAATAACTCCGCAATTGAAGCAGATCATGAAAGTTCCTGAAGATATTTACACTACGTTTATCATCAGTAAAGAGAATTTCGAAAAACTTCAAAACAAAGAGCTCGTAACCAATTACTTAGAATTCTACAAAAACAACTACTAAAAATGACCAAAAATATTTCAGCTGCAGAGATAAAAAGTTATAACCTCACACTCTGGAAGTTATTAATTGGAGCTATTATTTTATTCTCTCTATTTATCGTTGCACTGGGTTTCGGTGTATTCGGAACGCTGCCTTCTTTCCGTGATATTGAACACCCCAAAAGTAACCAGGCTACTGAGATTTTAACAGAAGATAAAAAGGTTTTAGGTACATATTTCGTTCAGAACAGGTCCAATGTTACGTATCCTGAAATATCGCAAAACGTGATCAATGCATTGATCTCAACTGAAGATACCCGCTTTAAGGAACATTCAGGAATCGATTTCAAACGTACATTTACCATTATATTTTACAACCTTATTGGTAAAAAACAAGGTGCAAGTACCATTACACAACAATTAGCGCTTAATCTATTCTCTGAAGAAGGTCGTCAGCGTAATTTTTTCAAACGTTTGATGCAAAAATTCCAGGAGTGGATTGTTGCCGTAAAACTGGAGAGAAATTACACTAAAGAAGAAATCATCACCATGTACCTGAACACAGTAGATTTTGGTAACCAGGCATATGGTATCAAATCAGCATCAAGGGTATATTTTAATACTACACCAGACCAGCTTACGGTGGCACAGGCTGCAACTTTAGTCGGCCTCCAGAAAGGAATTACCCGCTACTCCCCTACACGCAATCCGGAACGTTCACTCGCACGCCGGAACACTGTAATGGCCAATATGGTGAAGGAAGAGGTATTGACAGCACAGCAATATGAAGAGGAAAAATCAAAACCTCTTGGCTTGAAATTTAGTGCAGCAACAGTGAACGATGGTATTGCGCCATATTTCAGGGCTGTGCTTAAAAATGATATCAGACGGATCTTTCAGGAACGTTCAATTTTAAAAGCCGATGGCACTCCTTACGATCTCGACAGAGATGGATTAAGGATTATAACCACCATCAATTACGATATGCAACTGTATGCAGAAGCTGCCCAGAAAGAAGCAATGAAATTGCTGCAGGCGCAGTTTATCAGCAGCTGGAGAGGAAAAAATCCTTTTAAAGGTAAAGAACTGCAAATTGAACAGGGGATCAAAAGGTCCGACCGCTACAAAGCACTTCAATTGGAAGGAAAATCTGAAGAAGAAATTAAGGCTGATTTCAATACGCCTGTACGAATGGGCATTTTTACCTGGAAGGGTGATATTGACACTTTAATGAAGCCTATCGATTCTGTTAAGTATTATAAATTGTTGCTTAGAAATGCAATGATGGCTATGGATCCGAAAACTGGTTATGTAAAAGCATGGGTTGGTGGCATCAATTACGAGCATTTTAAATATGATCAGGTAAAAATGGGTACCAGACAAGTGGGTTCAACAGCAAAACCATTTACTTACTCGGTAGCAATAGAAAATGGTTACTCTCCATGTTATCAGGTATTAAATGAGCCGGTTACTATTGAAGTGCCGGGCAGTGCACCGTGGACGCCAAAGTCGG
>Ga0247815_10003980_pt1 | contig 10481 bp, 6 predicted proteins | sample UWRJL194509B1_FD_181014 | JGI IMG/M metagenome (GOLD analysis project Ga0247815, IMG submission 181014) | Plant litter microbial communities from Arlington Agricultural Research Station in Wisconsin, United States - UWRJ-L194-509B-1 | ecosystem: Environmental > Terrestrial > Plant litter >... | reverse complement strand
CACTGCTGTATCCGGCAGCAGATGAACCACTGATTTCCGAAGCATTGTACATGTTGTGTCTGGTGATCTCGGACAAACCGTACACTTTTTCCATTCTCATAAAAGCGGAGAAAGGCACCATTTCGTCCCGGTCATTTTTAACATATAGTTTCAGGATATCTGATGGCAGGGCCCGGTATTGAGGCAATGCCTGAACCATTACTTTGTACTGGCGGTCAAATTTGATAAAACTGGTTTCGTAATTACTGCCGACGAGTGTAGAAAGCGTATTCATCGCATTGTCAATACTCACGCCTTTTTGCTGGGCGATATCATTGTCAATTCTAAGCATGTATTGCGGGAAACTCGCACTGTAAAATGTAAACACTGAGGCAAGTTCCGGACGTTTGTTCAATTCTTTTACGAAATCTCTGCTGATGGTTTCCATTTTTTTGTAGTCACCCGATCCGGCTTTGTCGAGCAGACGCAATTCAAATCCGCCGGCAGCACCGTAACCAGGAACCGCTGGTGGCTGAAAGAACTCGATGGTTGCACCCTGAATGTCTTTGGATTTCTCTTCCAGTTCTTTCATGATATCACCAACACCATGTTTCCTGTCTTCCCAGCTTTTTAAGTTGATTAAGCAGGTTCCGGAATTTGCCCCGGTTCCTTCTGTAAGGATTTCATATCCGGCAAGTGAAGAAACCGATTTCACACCATCAATTTTTTCAGCAATTTTCTGCAGTCTCTGAGCAATTTGATTGGTACGTTCTAATGTAGAACCCGGTGGAGTCTGGATAACAGCGTAAAACATTCCCTGATCTTCATTCGGAATAAAACCTGATGGCAGGGTGCTGTTTAAAAGCCCAATTCCGGCGCAAAAAACAAGCAGCATGATAAAAGTGACTGATCTTTTGTTGACAATTTTGCCCAGCAATCCCTGATATCTTCCGGAAATCCTGTTAAACCAATTGTTGAACCCATCAAGCGTTTTGTTCATGACGGTTTTCTTTCTTGCCGCACCATGGTTGTTTTTCAACATGATGGCACAAAGGGCTGGTGTAAGCGTTAAGGCGATAACCCCTGAAAGCACAATCGCTGTTGCCATGGTAATAGAGAACTGCCGGTAGAAAATCCCGACCGGACCAGACATGAATGCTACCGGAATAAATACCGCAGTCATTACAAAAGTGATGGCTATAATTGCACCGCTGATTTCATGCATCGCTTCCTGCGTAGCCAAAAGTGGCGAAAGGTTCTTTTCTTCCATCTTCGCATGGACCGCCTCGACGACGACAATTGCGTTGTCTACCACAATACCAATTGCCAGCACAAGTGCGAATAAGGAAATCAGATTCAGTGTGATCCCAAAAAATGACATCACTGCAAAAGTTCCGATTAGTGATACTGGTACCGCAATGGCGGGAATTAAAGTGGAACGCCAATCGCCAAGGAACAGGAATACCACAATACCAACGAGGATAAACGCTTCCACCAGGGTATGGATGACTTTTTCAATTGAAGCATCCAGGAATTTAGAAACATCATAGCTGATCTCATAATCTACACCTTTTGGAAAAGAGCTGGATTTGATCTCGGCAAGTTTGGCTTTGACATCCTTGATTACCTGGCTTGCGTTACTTCCGTAAGATTGTTTTAATACGATTGCAGCCGAAGGGCGACCATTCAGGTTGGAATAAATATCATAGAATGAGCTTCCAAATTCAATATCTGCCACATCTTTTAAACGGAGTAATTCTCCGTCCTTACTCGATTTCAGGACGATGTTTTCATATCCGTCTTTAGTGCTGAAACGTCCGGGATATTTCAGGACGTATTCAAAAGCTTCGGTCCGTTTTCCGGAACTTTCTCCGGTTTTACCCGGTGAGGCTTCAAGACTTTGCTCGTCAAGTGCCTTCATGACTTCGTCTGCAGAGATTTTATAAGCAAGCATGCGGTCTGGTCTAAGCCAAATCCTCATCGCATATTCACGATTTCCAAGAATGTCGGCATCTCCAACACCATCTACCCTTTTTAATTCTGAAAGGATATTGATATCTGCAAAATTGAACAAGAATTTCTCATCCATTTTGGGATCCTTGCTGTAAAGATTGATGTATAGCAGCATGCTAGATTCTTCACGCGTGATCTTTACACCCTCACGTACCACAAGTGGCGGGAGTTTATTAACTACAGAAGCCACACGGTTTTGGACGTTAATGGATGCCTGGTTTGGATCGGTTCCGAGGTTGAAAACAACCTGAATTGATGCTTCTCCATCGTTACCAGCGTCCGAAGCCATATACTTCATTCCGGGTACACCATTAATTGCACGTTCAAGCGGGATAAGCACAGCTTTGGTCATCAGCTCTCCATTTGCTCCAGGATATTCTGCGGTAATATTTACCTTCGGTGGCGAAATGGATGGGAATTGTGTTACCGGTAACTTTGTCATAGCCAATGCACCCAAAAAGATAATGATGAGTGAGATGACTATAGACAGTACGGGTCTATGTATGAATTTATTAAACATTTGTTCTTTGTTTTATGGGTCGACTACTCAGCATTTAATTTCAGTTCCGAAATGGCTTGTTTGGGCGCCACGAATTTGAATTTGATTTTGTCGTCGTCTTTTACATTTTGTACACCTTCAAGAAGAATTTTATCAGTTGCGGTAATTCCGCTTCCTACTACATACAAATCAGGCATTTCACTGCTGATAGTAATGTTTCTGGAATGCACCACATTGTTATTTCCAATAACAAAAACGTAAATCTTATCCTGAATTTCGTAGGTCGCTTTTTGCGGAATGATCAAGGCATTTTTAAGTGGCACTGTCATTTGTACTTTTCCGGTTTCGCCGTTTTTAAGCAGTTTATCAGGGTTTGGAAATTTAGCACGGAAGGCAATGTTTCCGGTTTCACTGTCAAATTCACTTTCAATGGTTTCTACATCGCCCTGGTATTTCAATGGCTGGTTATTGGCCAATAGCAATCCTACTTTTTTACTCCCTCTGTCTTTGGTGTCGGTTTCATAATTCAGGTATTCCGGCTCAGAAACATTGAAATAGGCAAATACATTGCTGTTGTCTGAAAGGGTTGTTAGCAATTCACCTTCATCAATTAAACTTCCAAGTTTTTTGGGAATGCGGTCGATTGTTCCGTCAAATGGGGCTCTGATTACTGTGGCTGTCAGGTGGAATTTTGCCATCGACATTTCCGCTTTAGCGCCATCTAGTTTTGCTTTTGCCATTGCCAGTTCGTTTTTGGACACGATATTTTTATCGGATAGCAATCTGGTATTCTGAAGTTCGATTTCGGCAGATTTTACTTCCGCTTCTGCCTTTTGGGATTCGGCTTCATACATTTTAGGAACAATTTTGAAAAGCACTTGTCCAGCTTTTACAGACTGACCTTCATCTACATAAATGTTTTGCAGGAAACCTTTCTCGAGGGCCCTGATTTCGATGTTTCTAACCGATTTGATCTGGGAGACATATTCTTTGGTAATCGAGGTGTCGAGTACCATCGGACTGGTAACGGTAAAATTGCCAGCTTCTTCTTTTACTTCTTTTTTAGACGTGCAGCTGGTATGGCACAATATTGCACACAAACCTGTGAGCATTATAATTCTCTTCATATTGTTAAAATGATTATTAAGCGATTTGATAATTTTTGGAATCGTGGATTCCTAAACAAGGATGGACTCCGTTGCCTGGTTAGCCAACTAAAGCCATGAATTTGATCATATCCTTAAGACTCTTTGAAGAAGATATTTATAGGAAGAAGTATAGGAAAAGTGCGTGCAAAATGGCAGGCGATTTTTAAAGTCCTGAAAGAGGTGGATTAAGACGGATGTATAGGCTACGGCAATTAGATACTTAACAAATAATACTTGCTTCTTTGTTGAAATTAGTTCTTCGTCTTCATCTTCAATGCTACTGATAACCTCAGCTTTCTTTTGATAAACAAGATCTTTCTGAAAAACAGGCAGACCTGAGTTGTCCCTTAGTAAATTCAACTGCTGTGAACTGGCGTCCAAATGACTGACGGAATGAATACTGCATGAACGATGTGCCGCCGGTGACTGAGCTGCTTTAGTACCCCCAATCAGAAAAAAACACAAAGTCAGCAAGAAGATAACAGCAGTTTTCATATCCGTGCCAAAAGTAGTATTAGGTAAGACACTTAACACTGCACTGACGGTCAAAATTTTGTCAACATTTCGTGTCAAGCAATATGCTCATGACCGCTGATCTTACGCTTTATTCGCTGACTACACAGCGAAAGCCTGTATTTTCAAGTCCCGTGTCCGTCGAAGATTTCATTCGCGAACTGACCCGGTAACCCTTGCAGTAAGAATCATGACACATAAACGATCCGCCGCGAACAACTTTCTTTTGACTTTGTGGCTCCATTGGATCATAACTATCTGAGGGACCTTGCGGGGCAACAACTGAGCTTGCCGTGTTGCTTTTATAATAATCGGGTCTATACCAGTCGCTACACCACTCCCATACATTACCTGCCATGTCATACAACCCATAGCCATTGGGCTTGAATCTTTTAGTTGGCGCCAGACGATCAAAGCCGTCTCTTATGGTGTTGTTGACGGGGAATTTTCCTTGCCAGGTATTTGCTTTCGTCGTGCCAATTTCAGGATTTTCATTTCCCCAAGGGTAAATGGCATTGGCCAGACCACCACGACCGGCATATTCCCATTCCGCCTCAGTCGGGAGCCGCTTGCCTGACCACTTGCAGTAGGCCATCGCATCTTCATAAGAAACATGAACTACAGGGTAATCCGCTTTATCTTTAATTGTGCTGGACGGCCCTTGTGGATGCCTCCAGTTTGCTCCTTTCTGCCATGTCCACCATTGTGATACATTGTCTAAATCATTGATTTTTAATGGCGGACTAAAAACCAGTGAAGCAGGAACCAATACGCTGTCAGGTGGTTTAGGCGTGCCTTCCGGAACTTGCTTTTTAAGTTCCTCCCAGTCCGGCTTTCGCTCTGCAGTAGTGATGTATCCTGTTGCTTTTACAAATTCTGCGAAACGGGCATTCGTAACTTCAGATGCGTCCATCCAAAACCCGGCAAGCTTTATCTTGTGCTGTGGATATTCGTCCGCTCTGCCTTCACCATCAGACGAGCCCATCAAGAACTCACCTGCAGGGATGTGTACCATTCCCTTATGATCCGCTATGTGCCCATTTATCTTAGTGTCATTAGGCATGGTGCCGTATCTGCTAGGCAAATTACTTGAACAGGTGACCGCGGTATCCACTGCCGCTGAATCTTCCTGATTTAGATTATTTTTATTCTGCTGACAGGAGACAATGAAAATTAATAAGGTCGCTGATACGAGGTTTCTTATACTGTTCATTTTTTTGGTAAAACGTGATTGGCTATTGCCCATTGACGCCACCTTCGCTCGAGGTCTTTTACTTTGTCAGGGAATTTTGCGGCTAGATCATTAATCTCTGATTCATCTTCGTTGATGTGATACAGACGCCATGTTGTATCTTGAGCGGTAGAAACCAGTTTCCATTCTACAGAACGTGCATAGCGAGCGCGAAAATGTTCATTGAATAGGTATTTATGTCCTGGATCGGCTTTGCCCTTTAACTCCGGTAGGAAACTAAGGCCTTGCATTGGTTTGATGTCATTACCATTGTATTTTTCGGGATACTTGGCAGCAGCAAGCTCAACAAATGTTGCCATTAAATCCATAACATGACCCTGGCGATCTGAAAATCCTCTTTTTTTAGTTTTGATGCCTTTTGGCCAGAAGGCGATAAGCGGTGTACGAACGCCTCCCTCATAAGAATCTTCTTTGGCGTATCGATAAGGTGTATTGGCTACGTTTGCCCATCTAAGGCCTATAGAACTGAAGGTGGTCTGCGGACCGGGCATCACTCGTTTGTAAATAGGATAAATGATCTTTTTCCCGTCTCTCGTCTCTCCGGGCCTGTCAAAACCTTCACCATATCTGGAGCAGTCTTCAGGACTGGCTCCATTGTCGCTCAAAAAAAGAATAAGCGTGTTTTCGAACTGACCTGTTTCCTTTAGCGTGTTGATGATCCTGCCAATGCCCTGGTCCATTCTGTCAACCATGGCTGCATGGACGGCCATCGCTTCGGCGTCCCAATCCTTGTCCTTATTGTCTTGCCAGCTCAAATCGTTTAATACGCGAGGTGATAATGGCGTGGTTTTGGGATCAATTAATCCCGATTTGACCATTCGTTCGTATCTGGCTTTTCTGATGGCATCCCAGCCGACCTTATACGTATCTTTATATTTTGCGATGTCTTCAGGAAGTGCCTGTAATGGCCAGTGAGGAGCATTATGCGCAACGTATAAAAAAAATGGCTGCTTCCCTTTACTGAATTCCCTGATATAAGCTGAGGCAGTATCGCTTATCGCATCGGTATGATAGTAGTTTTTGGGTACACTTTGTATGGGAGTTGTACCGCTGACTAAGCTAAATGGATCAAAGTAATCGACTACACCCCATATTGTGCCGAAGAACTTTTCAAATCCCCTATTGGTTGGGTATTGTTTTATAGGAGAAAATAGCGGATAAGAAGTTTTGTGATTGAGCCAGTCTAATTGCGCTTTGGGTGTTGCTTGTTCTATGGTGTTGGAAACGTGCCATTTGCCGGACATCGCCGTTCTATAACCCGCTGTTTTTAGGACCTCAGCGATTGTAACTGCGTTTGGTGTAATGGCTCCACGATATCCTTCGATATTCCTGTCGGCAGTCATTTCGCCTATACCTGCATTGTGATTGTAAAGACCGGTAAGAAGAGCCGCCCGGGTAGGGCAGCACCGTGAAGTATTATAAAATTTTCTGAAACGAAGCCCGGTCGCCGCAAGCCTATCCAGATTTGGAGTTTTAATTTCCCCGCCGTAGCATCCAAGATCTGAATAGCCAAGGTCGTCAGCCAGAATTACAATGATGTTCGGGCGGTCCTCTTTTTTTACAGCATGAGTAAGGTTTTTGTCATGCAGATCAGAAAATGACGTGAGTATAGTCGCAAAAAGTAGAAAAACAGGGATAAGGTGTCGCTTTGAGACCATATTTGGGTAGCTAATTAAACAATAAACCACAATTTAAGCTTCCAGTTTTAAAACAAAGAAAAACTTTAGGATTTCTTTCATAGGAAGCAGTAAAAACGATTTAGTTACCTATGCTTTGAATTGGATTATTTATTACCTTAGCACGCACAAATTATGGAATTATGAAAAAAACACTTATAGTTTTTACTGCTTTTGCACTGCTCGGCTCAACCGCTATGGCACAGACACCGAATACATTAACTAAGAAAGAAAAAAAAGAAGGCTGGAAATTATTGTTTGATGGAAAAACAACTAAAGGCTGGCATACTTATCTGAAAGATACAGTAGGTTCAAAGTGGCAGGTAGTTGACGGTACATTGAGATTTAATGAAAATGGACCGAGATCAGGTGGAGGCGACATCGTTACTAATGAAGCTTATGAAAACTATGAACTGAACCTGGAATGGAAAATTTCAAAAGGAGGAAATAGCGGAATTATTTTTGATATTCAGGAAGACCCGAAATATGGCGCTACTTATGCGACAGGTCCTGAAATGCAGGTGCTGGACAATATTGATGCATCTGACAACAAGAAACAAAATCACTTAGCGGGCTGTCTATACGATATGTCCGGAGATGCTACCGTTTCTAAACCTGTACCTGTTGGGGAGTGGAATAAAGTACGTTTAATTCAAAACAAGGGACACTTAACTTTCTTCTTAAACGGGACTAAAACGTTTGAAGGACAGATTGGTAGTGAGGAGTGGAATACCATGATTCAGAACAGTAAATTTAAAGACAAGTTCTTTGCTGATTTTGCTAAAGTAGCAAAAGGTAAAATTGCACTTCAGGAACATCCTGGATCGACACACTGGAGAAATATTAAGATTTTGCCATTGTAGTAAATCAGATTGCAAATTGTTAATAAAGAGCCGCCGGGAATGCCCGGCGGCTCTTTTGCTTTATTTTAAAGTATGAACTCAAACTTTTTTCGAAGTCCTCTCGTAAATAACAGCAAAGATAGCCACCATGAAAATTCTATTCGCTTTATTGATACTTGTTTTTTTTATGATAATCCAAATCTTCCTGTCACAAGTATTGATCTGAAAAAATATGCTGGTACCTGGTATTCTTTGTATTCCATACCCACGGTTTTCGATAAAGGTAGCAGAGAGACGATTACGAAATATACAATGAATAAGAGCGGTTATTATGATGTTGTCACGACCTACAAAAAGCCATCTGATGAGACGGTTCATTCCATAACATCAAAGATTTTCCCTAATGAAAACCGCTCAATGGCCAAAATGAAATGCCAGTTCATATGGCCGATTAAGGTTGATTATTGGGTGATAGAGTTAGCGGATGACTACTCCTATGTAGTGGTCGGCCATCCTGACCATAAATTTCTTTTCATTATGAGTCGCACACCAAAAATGAATAAAAAAACCTATGAAGATATTTTGGGAAGGTGCCGTGATAAAGGTTATGATGTAGATAAACTGACCTCTCAATTCCACAATTGATAAGATTCTTATTTAAATTCGTCGAGACTGAGCTACAATTTAATTATTATTGTATTAGGTACAAGATGATTTTGATTTAGAATAAACAAAGTAATGAAACACATCTCGATTTTAGTCCCGAGGGGGGCCATTCTTGGTAGTCTGGAAGGCTCAAGGCAGCTATTTAGTCAGGTTAATGAGTTTTTCAAAGCAAAAGGTCACCCGCCTTTATTTAAAGTTCAATTGATCGGACTCTCCACCGAGACAAAAGTTAGCGGTGGATTATTTACTGTTAATACCGAGTCAACGATTAATGATGTTGAAAAAACTGACCTTATTATTATTCCGGCAATCGACGGGGAGATCGGCGAGGCTATTGAGCGCAACAAAGACTTTATTCCATGGATCATCAAGCAATATAATGGTGGGTCTGAGGTTGCGAGTCTGTGCCTGGGGGCTTTTCTTTTGGCGTCTACCGGTTTGGTTAACGGTCGCAAGTGTGCTACCCACTGGCTTGCCGAGAATGATTTTAAACGTATGTTTCCGGAGGTTAATCTGGTAACAGAAAAAATCATCACGGACGAGCAAGGTATATACTCAAGCGGGGGTGCTTTTTCATACTTAAATCTTATCCTTTATTTGATTGAGAAATACGCAGGGAGAGAAATTGCAGTACTTTCTGCTAAGGTTTTTGCAATAGAACTGGATAGAGAAAATCAGCTTTCTTTTACTATATTTCAGGGACAGAAAGAGCATGAGGATGAGCCGATTAAGAAGGTTCAGGAATTTATCGAAAATAATTTTAGTGAGAAAATTACGATTGACCAGCTGGCGGCGATGCAGGCAATTGGCAGAAGAAATCTGGAAAGAAGATTTAAAAAAGCAACTGCCAATACGATTGTTGAATATATACAGCGTGTTAAAATGGAGGCTGCTAAGATAAGTCTCGAATCGTCGAGAGAAAATGTAAATGAGGTCATGTACAAGGTCGGTTACACAGATACTAAAGCCTTCAGGACGACATTTAAAAGAATAACCGGGCTTTCGCCTATTCAATATCGCACGAAATATAACCGGGCGATTGCTGTGTAATATACACCGAGATCGCCCGTTATAAAGAAAAGTTAAATGCCGAGCGTCTCTAAAAAAAGTTTTGTAAAAGCAATAAAAAGCAAAGTCATTATAGCTGTTGCGCTAGCCTGTTTGGCATTATTTATGGCCTGGATGGTGAGCAGGGTCGCGTTCCGTGAAATGCTAACTACAGTAGAGAATATTGCGGAACCAAGTGAGCGACTGAGAATTGTAAATGTGATATCGCGGAAGATCGGTACACTTGATCAGTTGCAAAAAGGGCAGGCATATCTTAATTCTGATCGCTACAGGAAAGGTTTTAAAGAATCCTTGCAACTAAGAGCAATATTGGATACACTGGGGCTGCTATATCCCAATGATTCTGTGCAATTGGCTCGCATCCATGTCATTAAAAAATTGTTGAATGAGCGCGATAAACAGTTTGTAAACTATTTAAAAGTCCGCGAGCGACTAATCAATAATAAGCCATTCTCGGATCAGGTAAAGAACATCAATGAAATTGTATCAAAGCGCACTGCCGATTTAGACAGCACGGTAGTTGCAACAGAGGAAAAGACCTCTACAACGACTATATATCCAACCGAAGAAAAGTCTCAAAGTTTCTTTTCGAAATTGTTTGGAAGGAAGCGGTCCGAAGCCGATAAATCCATTAAGATTGTAAGTGAAGAAAAAACTAAGCGCGATACCATAGCCTTGTCTGCTCAGGATAAAATGACGAAGAGCCTGGAAAAATCACTTTCTATAATAGAAGCTGACCAGCGGAAGAACCACAACATTTTTTTGAGCAGAGAAGCAGCGTTGGCTGCTGCCAATAATGCTTTAGTCTCAAGAATGCTGGATGTC
>Ga0247815_10003979_pt1 | contig 10481 bp, 10 predicted proteins | sample UWRJL194509B1_FD_181014 | JGI IMG/M metagenome (GOLD analysis project Ga0247815, IMG submission 181014) | Plant litter microbial communities from Arlington Agricultural Research Station in Wisconsin, United States - UWRJ-L194-509B-1 | ecosystem: Environmental > Terrestrial > Plant litter >... | reverse complement strand
TGCTGAGAAATGGGTTCACGACTGCTTGACTCTTGGTGTTCATAAATCCAGGAGGAATACCGTCCACCAACGCGCAAATGATTTGAACCCGTGGCTGATAGAGAATATAGCACACAGAGTCATCAACTCACTCTGATGAGATCGGTAGGTATACCGCTATCCAGGCATCATCTCCATCCGGTCGCCAAGTCCTCACACAAGTGAACGCGATGCGCGACACCGGACTCTGCCGGTTTCGCGCTCTGACTTCTGCTCCACCCCTCATGTCGACTGAAATCGAGCCTGCAACACCATCGCTGCGACCTGGCATTGCCCCGGTCAAGGCAGAGTTCGTTGCATAAGTCCAATTATATTAGCGCATACTTATCCACGTACCAGATACATCATATTGAACGCAATCCCAGCTGCCGTTGCCGATGACGACGCAGCTGAGGGTGGCACATCCGGAGTCGGTCGCACAGACGACGGTGATGATGAACGTCCCAACAAACGCCAAAAGCTCAACAATAAGCGAGGTAGAGGCAAGGAGCGTGGAGCGAATAAAGGACGGCGGTACACCAAGACTCCGCGTGAAGAGATCCAGCTCTGCTTTGCTGTAGCCAAAGGAGACCCCTGCGGCCGTGGTGACAAGTACGATCACGATATAACTCACGTATTGATGCGCGAATTGATTATGATTGCAAGGTGCAAATACGCGCACGATATCCAGGCGTTCCTCGACGCAAAGCCGGAGGATCTCATCTTCCCTGCCACAGATCGGCTATCACACGAGCCTCCATTCGTCTTGCCAACAGACCCGCCCGGCGTATGTCCCGTCTTCGCGGAACAAGGCATCTGCAGCTTCGGTTGGAAATGCCGATTTCTCGCGTCGCATCTGCGCACCAGCGAAGACGGCAAGCCTGAGCTCATTCGCGACGAGAAGAAGGCGGCCGAGGTCAAAGAAAGCGTGACTGAGCGTAACTTCGTGTTGTTTGAATTGTTCAAACGATTGCACTCGCGAAAGGTGCGTGTCACGATGCCAGTAGCGCGACCTGGTCTTCACGCGCACCCATAGTATCCACTACCAAAGTCGATCGAATACCTCAAAAGCATTGACCAGAGCAACAATGACAAGGCAGATGCAGATCAGTCGTCAGTTCGGGATGTAGCAATGGCGGACGCCACGACGTCGGAACCGTCGGCTGCAGCACCAGCAGTGCTCCCAACTTCTGTCCCTACAACTGCACCCACAACAACTTCAGCGGCTGCTGAAGCCGCCGAGTCACACGTGGACACGCCGGACGTTCCTATGCGGGCACAGGAGAAGAAAAGGTTACACTGGAGTGGAAAGACCTGTTCGTTGCAGCATCTTCCCGCCTTCGCCTCACGACTAACACCCCCACAGACCTCGCGCCATTGACTACAGTCGGAAACTTGGTTCGCCTGAGGCTTCAAATCAATGACTACATCTTGCCTGATGCCTTGCTCTTAGCCATTCCGTCGGCTCTGTGTAAATCTCGGTGCAGATATCACCTGCGGCGAAATGGGTCTTGCAACATCCTTCCTCCAAGGTAGGTCGTTTGCTATGCCCTCGGTGTCACCTCTACTTACGCATGTCTTCAGGCTCACGGGAAGAGTGGTCCCTTGTCCGCCGCCATCCTTCCGAGTCCATCTTCGGCGTCCAACTTTGCGGCAACAAACCCCAAACTCTCGTCAATGCCGCCGAAGTGATCGCAAATGAGATCGGCTCCGGCATCGATTTTGTCGACGTCAACTGCGGGTGAGTTTGGTGGCAGCTCTCGAACCTGTCTGACCCATGCCTCGTTGACTTCATACTTGCAATTGCAACTACCGCCTCTAGATGTACGGCACCCCGCTTATATGCCACAAGCTCACCGCGCTAATCATTTCTTCTCAACAGGCCCGATTGATCTTGTCTTCACGACCGGAGCAGGGTCTGGCCGTACGTCCTGTTATGCTCTGTCTTAACAAAGCAACGCTGAACACCCTCATACAGTGCTCGACGCTCCGAACAAGCTCGGCAAGATTGTTGTCGGCATGAGCAAGGTGCTGGGCGAGATTCCCGTGACCATCAAGCTGCGCACTGGCGTCAAGGACGGCCGCAACACCGCACACAAACTTATGCCTCGGCTGCCACGCGAGTTCGGTGTTGGCGCAGTAACGCTTCATGGGAGGACCCGGCAACAACGCTATACGAAGCTTGCAGACTGGCAATATATTCGGCAGTGTGCTGAAGCGCTAAGGAATGCTTCGGAAGAGGAGAACAGTGCGTGGTTCTACGACATAAACAGGCGAGGAAGGCTGATGAACATGTGCAGTGCCGACAATTCCGATTTTTGGAGGCGGCGACTGTTACTCTTATGAAGGATATCGCACGAGCCTGGAGAGTGGTGTCGATGGTGTGATGGTTGGGCGAGGAGCGCTCATCAAGGTATGAAGCGCTACCTTTTGTGAATGTCTTTGCTCACACTTGCCAAGCCCTGGATCTTCACCGAAATCGCGGAACGGCGCGAGTGGGACATCAGCTCGCGTGAGCGGCTCGAGCTTATTCGGCAGTACTGCGAGTACGGTCTCAAGTACGACCCAGTCTGTCTCAGTTGGCGTTCGCTAGCTGACTTGGATCGTTCATCTCAGCCACTTTGGCTCAGACGCCACAGGCGTGAACACCACCCGGCGTTTTCTCTGCGAGGCACTGTCGTTCCAGTATCGCTATGTCCCAATCGGTCTGCTTGAACGTCTGCCTGGTCTGCTGAACGAACGGCCGCCCATCTATCGTGGGCGAGACGAGTTGGAAACACTTCTGGCCAGCGAGTACGTCAATCATTTGACCAGATATCATGAATTGATCTCTGACTTGCGGAATCTACAGTGACAGCCGCACCTGGGTTCAGATTAGTGAGATGTTCCTCGGCAAAGCACCAGAGGATTGGGTGTTCACGCCGAAACACAAAAGCAACTCGTATGGTAGTGAAGATGCTCAGGGCTGAGCGCTGAAGCGTTGTTTATTTTGTTGACTATCGCTGTACTGATTGTACCGAAAAATGAATCTAGTCGCCGTGGCTAGTTTGTTCAGCTTAGCTGTACCTCGAGGTCGTCTTTGTCCGAGCTCTGGAGAACGAGGCCGCGGAAATAACTATCTTTGTTCGCATATAAAACGCGAGGTGAGTCGAACTCGACGAGTCGGCCTTCGTGCAAGACCATCTGCGGGTATAATGTCAGCGTGAATCTGAGTTAAAGCTTGCGATAACACTCACAATTCGATCGTAGTCCACAATGGTCCTCAAACGGTGTGCAATCGTCAAAAGCGTCATCCCGACTAGCTCTTGCCGCAACACTCTCTGAATCGCCACATCCGACTCGTGATCAATTGCCGCTGTCGCTTCGTCCAGAATGACCACCTTGCTCCTTCTCAACAAGGCCCTCGTAATCGCCACCATTTGCCGTTGCCCGACGCTCAGATTGTCGCCGCCAGAGCTAATTGGTGCGTCGAGCGGCAGCGCAAGTCGAACGGAGCGGAGTGCATCGTGTAGGGTGGCATCATCGTGCACCGCAAACGGGTCCAGGTTTGAGCGCAAGGTGCCGACAAGGAGATCGGGCTGCTGAGGGATTACGGTGATGTTGGAGCGAATGGCGGAGAGGTTGGTTTTAAAAGGGTCGGTGTCGCGATTGTCGTACCAAAGCATGCCGTCGACCGGAATGCAGCGTAGAAGCGCGAGCGCGAATGAACTTTTGCCTGCCCCTGTCCGGCCGACTGTTGCGATGCAGGACTATCAGCTCGCAAGATATCCGCGAGGAACGAGAGATGCTTACCAATGCCAATTCTTTCGCCAGACTTGATGTCAAATGACAAGTCGCGAAGTACGAGCGGTCCATCCTTGGAATAGCGAACATCGAGCCCCTCAGCGCGAAGGTCGCCACTGGAGGGCCAGTACGCCGGGGGAGTACGTGACTCTATGGCTTTTGGCTCATGATCAATGTTGAGGAAGCTCATGATGCGCTCAAGGCTGTTAGCCTCTGTCTCGACCATATTAGAGAGTTGAACCCAGGCGAGTGTCTGCAAGAGGTTGTGAGTGCGAATACTTCGTCATATCTGTGAATGCGCACAATGCCTGCAAATGAAATTGCCTAATGAGAGAAAATGGGGTTAACATCGATATGTCAGCCTAATGGCCTCTGCAACGCACCAGTGACAAGGAGAAGCCGATAGTTTGCGTGTCATACTCTCGGTTACCGGTCGCAGACCCTCCATAGACGAGGAAGGTGGCGAAACTGGCTGCAAACAGACCGCCTAGGCCATGGATACGAATGCAGATCCAGCGAGTAAGATTGTTTGCAGCCCTCGCGCAGCGGGTATAATTGTCGATTGTCTTGACAAGGGTGTTCGAGAACCTCTCCTGCGCTCCGTATGCTCTCACCGTGACTGCAAAATATTCGTTCGTCGCTGCAAAAAGAGCAAGCTGTAAAGGAAACGCACCCATTCCGTTCATTGCCACGACGAAATTTGCCAGCACCGGCGATCTCGCATTGTTCAACTCCCTTTTGACCGACATCTGCGCCTTCATATAGACCCTTCCCAGCTTCCACACAGCGCCAAAGATGACAGCACCCGGAACGGCGAAAGCTGGACTGAAGATGACGACGGCGACAAACTTGCAGAAGAGCGAGCTTGAGTAGTCGAGGAACATCGAAAGGATACTGGCGAGTGAGGTGTCGACAGTGCGCATGTCAGAGGTACAGCGGGTGATGATACGAGACGTAGGAGTAACATCGAGCCACCTGGTGAGACGGCGAGATCAGTTGTGGATGCTAACGTTGTAAGAGGGTCGTGGCTGACCGGAAGGTGGAGGTCAAGACGCTCGCAATGAGGCGTGCATGGATATCCTTTGACGCTTTGACCGATCCAGCAACAAATAAGGTAAACGAGATCGAGTATGCCACCACACCAGCAATGAGGAGAATCAAATATTGTGCGAGCAGTCTGCCCACGAGTTACTATATCGCTCTACCCCAACTCAACTGAGGGAACACACCTGCCGACGATGACGTGGCTCCCTGTTTCGTACAGTGATGCCCAGTAGCCGAGGAACCATGTCTGGGCGATCTTGAGCAGCCTGCAAAAGGTTAGTATCATGGCTGTGGCATAACATGACCAGATGAGCGCACTGTGATCCAAAGACACTACCAAAGAAGACCACCCAAAAGACCAAGCCGCCAAAGACATGCAGATAGAGAGCCACTAGCTGAAATTGAGTGCATTGCCAGTGCCTGGATCGCAATCACTCACTAGCTGACCATTGTAGGCGTCCTACCACTACGTCCTCCGCCATGATGATCTTGCTAGTCGAGGAGTCCAGCGCGTCAGAATCTTGCTTAACTGCTTGATCCTTGTCTTCGTTTTGGGCAGTGATGCTTTCATCGGTGGATGCGTAGTCCTCTTCCTCCTCTTCATGAATGACCTCGCCAAGATCTTCCGCGATAGAGACCAAGCCATCACGAACATGCACGACCCGCTTCGCCAGATGCACAACCGGGCGAGCATTGTGTGTCTGCAAGAGGCTGGTGTCAGACGAGAGAAGGCGACTCGATGCACAACATACCGCGAGAATCACAGTGCGACCGCTGAGCAACTCGCCGTTCAAGCAATGCCGTATAATCCACTTGGAGGTGTGCGCGTCTAGTGCCGAGAGAACGTCGTCCAGTAGTACTATCGGAGCCGAGCTATACACAGCACGGGCAACTGCAATTCGTGCCCGTTGGCCGCCACTGCATAATAGTTGTAGGCCGGAGCGAACGAACTTACACGACAAGACGCACCTGAGTGTCACGCCCTTCTCACCAACTTCAGTCTTGTCTCCAGTCCCGAATAGCGCTAGGTCAGGCTCCAATGCGCATTGGTTAAGCGTCTTGCGATATCGATTCTCGTCGAACGGCTCGTCGAAAACAATGTTGTCCCGAATGCTCCGATTTTCCAGCCAGGTATCCTGTCCGACGTAGGCCACAGTCGGGCGTCTGCTGGCCGGTACGTTGTACCATGCTTCATCGCGTTCAACGAGTGCCGAAAAATGCATCTCGCCAAGCAGTGCGAGAAGAAGACTAGACTTGCCGCTCGCGGTGGAGCCGACAATGAGGTTGAATGCGCCGTGGAGGAAGGTAACGCGGTCGGGAATAGTGAGGCGAAAGGTGTCGGACGAGCTGTTCCAGGTGAAGGATGCGTTGCAAAATCCGAGATCATTGACGCTATGCGGAGGGGCGGCGCCGAGGTCAGGAGATGTCACGTGGTCAAGGGGTTTGGTCTGCAGAATGAAGGATTGAACCAATAAGGCGCAATAATCTTGTCAATACTGGCTCACGTGGTAGAGAAAGTCCGAGAGGCGGTCCAAGGATACCTTGGCTGCAAGATGTCGCGTTAGAATACGGTTCAGACCGGGTTCATCTCACTGCACCATTGATAATAAGTGGCATCCAAGCCGATACGCTTTCAAGCTGGCCACGCAGCATGTCGAACAAGATCATCGATGAGAACACAATCGACGCTGTCAGTTCACGCTTCATAGCCAGCGTGAACGTCGCGTAGGTTGAGATCATGCAAAGCACAGGAATGACGTGACTGCGTCGAAATCAGTGCCTTTGCGCAAGGACGAAAGAAAGCTTGAAAGACGCACTTCAAGTTCTCATTGATCAGCTGCGTAATCTTGGCGCGCCGAAGCCATGTGAGCTCAGTAGTACGCGTCTCCGCCAGCTGTTGTTCCGTGCGTGATTCCCAACCGAACATCTTCAGCATGCGAAGGACGCCAAGGGCTGCGCGAAGTGTTGGTTAGCAGCCTCTACCGGGTCATGAAAGTTCAATTACCCTCAGTAACCTGTTGAACGCGGGCATCTGTCTAAGGATGGCGTTAGACCAGGATTGTGCGCTCGTTGATGAGCTTGACCTACGCTCTTCATCTGCGCTGCGGCCAGGAAGTTGAGGTGTGTCGCGATCCAGCCAGGCAATGGCAGGCAGAGGATCATGACAGCGAGTCCCATAATGGAACTGTCGAAATATCAGTTTCACGTCTGGATACCTTTGAAAAAGTGGGTTACCTCCACCCCAGTAGCTTGTATAGGAGCCAGATGCAGATGGCAACTTGAAGTGGCACATTTAGGACTGCAGTGACAAGCCATCACGTCAGTCGCGTCTTCCTAACAAAGAAAGCAGGAGAATCAACTCACAGAGAAATAGCGAGTTCTTCGCTGTTGTAATATTGGCCAGGTCCGAGGTGACGAGGTTGCTGACCTTGCCCACGATATTGGCGTTTTGCTTCCCCTCATTGTCGGTATTTGAAGGATCTCCATGGCCCTTTGGCAGACGCAGAGCGTGGTCGAAGACCAGTTGCGTAATTACAGCCTCCATGCGCACGAGTAGTCTGTTGGCGGACCAGAAGTAGAACTCTCGTCGGTGACATGGTTAGTCGAACGAACCTCGCAAAAGGATTGTACTCATGGACGAACCTGCATACCGATTGACTGAAACATTGGGTCGAAGAAAAAGAAGGAAATCCAGACCCACGGGCGAACGACTGCGTTCTCCCCGCCGGTCTCAAGGTACCTGTTCCATCGTGAGCTCGTTGGTGCCTTGATGTTACATTCAGCGCAACGTACACGAGCAGACGGTTCAGCCCAATCGGCGAACCGAAACTGGTCACGACGCGGATGATGATCCCCAACGCAAGCGCAAGAAAATCGACGCGGAAGAGGTTCAACAGAGGCCAGAATACATGACGCAAATCTTTGTTCAGGAGCGGGTCGAGAGTCTGGAAACGCTAATGAACAATTGCACGAAGGTTGTACATACCAGAACTCACCGTAAACGCTCGAGAGTATTGGTACGCCGCACGGTCGCTGTCGGCCACAGGAGGCAGCATGTCTGTAGTGATGTGATCGGTCCGGTAACCCAACCATACCAACGGAGAGACGTAGCTGAACAAAAGGAACGACACCGGGGAGGCAGTCTGTTCTGGTGACGGATCACTGGGAGCCTGTGTTGACTGTCAGCAAGAATGCATATCAATACAACAGGAAATCTGACTGAGGGGTCGACGGGAACATATGTCCTGGGCGTCGCCAGCGGGATGAACACAGCAGCTAGTGCTAGGAAGAGACCTCTCGTCCAGATCGCAGGCGAGAAACCATCTGCAGGCTGCAAAGTGAATGTGGCGAGCGGCCACAAGTCACGGTAACAGAAAATGGCGAAGAGAGCGAGCAGCAGGAGGTTGGCTACGGTCTTCATCAATGTTCGAAGTTTTCGACTGGCAAACGGTGCTGTTGTCAGCAACGACGCTGCAACAAACTGGATAGGCACGTCAGTCGAGCAAACCACATTCCGAAATGACGGACGCACCACGATTGGAAGGCTGCAGAGGTCGAACCAAGAGCCTTCTGAGGCAGTAGCATACGCGCTCAACACCAGGAGGCCAAAGCATAGCACAACTCGAACAGCAGTCAAAACACTACTCGCCCGCTGCGGGGACGACAAGGGCCGCATGATCAGGGACTCGAAATTGAGAATCTCCGGCAGAAAGCAGGAATGCTTTTTATAAGCGCGACGGCGTGTTTGGAATCACAATTGCCGGAGATAGATAACTGCTGCGGTTATCTCGTGGTCGCATCCAAAGTACAATACTCGGTGCGACGTTTGAAAGCCCGCAGCGGAGGCATGAGCGGAGGAATGCGTGCATGTTAGGGGCGCGAGGACAAGTCGCGCTGCGGACTTTGCAGTCCGCTGCGCCCCTTGGATTCCGTTTCGCCACTCCGTGCCGGTAGCGCGACTGTTGTTCACAATGTCGACAACTCCATCATCAACACTTTCAGCGCACCAGCGAGATATGGTCGAGAACTTGACTAGTATGCTCGGAGTAGCAGAGGGTCAAGCGATCGGTATAGTGTTTCAGTCGCCACTATCTTGAACACTTTCTAATCGTGTTTGATTCTGAAGCCGCTCTCGAACGATCCAAATGGAATGTCGAATTGGCTGCAGATGCTTTGCTGAACTCGGAAGTCACGGTTCGCCTCGATCATCGCCACTTGAGAACGCGCGCTCATTCCACCACAGGCCAGCAGCAGCAATTACGCAGCTCCATCGACTAAGCACTTGGACCTCACAGACAACTCAAGACTTGGTGCATTGAATGCGCCCCCACGTGAGTATTCTTTGGACCTGTTGCGGCACCAGGCATGAATGCCTTGTATGCGCGCCGATCGGTGGTCGGCTGCAGCATAGCGCTTTCTGGATTGACATATATCTGCAGCATCACCAAAGGCTCCCATTGACTTGACTGGCGACGATGCGGAGATGGCCAAAGCCTTGCAAGCCTCTCTCGGCACTTCGTCCGCGCGAGAGCAGCCACCGGGATACAAGTCGTACACCGATGAGCACAAGCAGCAGAATTGGCAAATGCAACTTGCGGGCCCTCGCACAGATGTGAGTGTCTACTCAGTCTTTCATTGATGTGCATACTCAAAGCTTGACGTACAGATCGGTCCGACGGTCTCGCATGACGAAGCGGAGCTCAATCGTGCACTCGAAGCCTCACTCTCATCCAGCCTTGTGGATACCGGCGAAGATGCATACCTCGCACTCGCCCCGCACGAGAGGAGACGCCAGCCTGGTCGACCTGTGATCATGCGCGCGAGGACTTGGGACCATGCACTTATCGCCCAGCTTATGCGCGCGTTCGCATCCGTTCCTCAAGTCGTAGAGGCGTTCAAGGACATGAATTACCTCGACAATGCGATGGATCTGGAAGGTAAGAAGGCCACTGTTTTTGCGGTGCTTGTTCACTAATGCATCAATACAGACCTGAAGCAGGTGCAAGCCATGTTGGCGACACTGGAGTCCGCAGACGAGGCTGCTGTATCCATCCATGATTTCTCCGACGTGCCCTCTGAAGATCGCCACCCACCCGGCTCACGTACACGAGAAATCATCGACCACATCATGGCGCAAGTAAGTCGATACCAGCACCTGCGCGGTGGGTTTGAGCACCGTCAGCTTCTGCAAACCACCATCGGCGATATGAACCAAGAAGCAGACCACCGAGACATGACTGCGATCCATCTCAACCACATCGCCACCCAACCCGGCGACGTCATGACTGCGCTTTCCAAATTCTTCCATGGCATTCACCCGTGGAGGGTGGTGTTGGCGTTCCCACATGTGCTGGCGTTTGAGGTCACGCACATCGCTGGCTCAGGCTCGGAGCGGCATCCGCTTAAATTCCCGGCGAGGATGTACCTCGATCGGTTCAGCTCGAAGAATGCGGTTGAGACGACGAATAGGATCGCCAAGTCGCGCGCGCACAGTGAGGCAATCGAGGATCTGCTGAAGAGGAGGAAGACCTTGACGGAACTCAATGTGCGATATGATCTTTGGGTTCGTCGATATCTCTGACACCACCACTTAGGGCCGTGACACTCTCAAAGATTTACGAGGATCATTGCACTAT
>Ga0247815_10003978_pt1 | contig 10483 bp, 4 predicted proteins | sample UWRJL194509B1_FD_181014 | JGI IMG/M metagenome (GOLD analysis project Ga0247815, IMG submission 181014) | Plant litter microbial communities from Arlington Agricultural Research Station in Wisconsin, United States - UWRJ-L194-509B-1 | ecosystem: Environmental > Terrestrial > Plant litter >... | reverse complement strand
AATCAGCACTGATATAGGTTAATGTATAGTTACCATTTAGTGCAAGCGTACCCTGGTTGATTGCATACGTACCCACGTTTTCGCCAGGTGATCTGGTCAGACTTCCGCTGAAGCTATCGCCAGTTACCAGTGAAGGTGCTGAGCCATAAGTCAGTGCAGGATCAGCATCGCCATAGGTTTTGCTTTTCGCTGCGGCAGTTACTGTAACTGTTTTTGCACCAATCGTTAATGCTGTAGCATTAGATGTAGCCTGTACAAAATCATAGTTAACCGCACTTAATCCAGTTCCATTGATTGTATATGAACCTACAGGAGAAGTTGCTGTAGCGGAAGTTGACCATGTGATGCTGCCGGTTGTACCTGTTACCAGATTTTCTGCATTTACAAAACCTGTAACTGATCCGGATAAAGTTGGAACCACGTCACCATAAACTTTAGATATAGGACTGGAGGTATAAGTTAATATTGCTTTCAAAACCGTACTCGAAGGAATACTGATGACTATAGTATTCGAGCCTGTACTGGTTAAGGTTACATTTCCGGGGATATTGGAACCGGAAGGAGCATTTGCTTTTAATCTTACATATACATTACCGGACACTGTTCCTGAAGTACCAATAATTACAGAAGTACCAAAATTTGCGCCATCAGCACTTACTTCAAAATTCGCACTTGATGAAGCCGTAGCCGTAATACCTGTAGATAATCCTGTACCCGAAACCGCTAAACTTGTTGATGTTGATGCGGTTCCATAAGTTGTGCTTAACGCTGATGGAAAAGTCACGGCTGAAGCGATAATTTGAGATGCCTGAGCGTACGTAATAGAAAACTGACTGGCTGCTGTGTTAGCATTTGAGGCAGCATCCTGTGCTATATTGGCCGCAACATTTATCGTTACTGCACCATTGGCTGTTGGCGTGGCATTAAAAGTATAAGTTGTTCCACTGCCTGAAAAACCACTGATGGTGGCATTTCCTGGTGTAATATCTCCTGCTACAAATCCTGTTACGGTCTCCGAAAAAGTAACTGTAAATGGAATTGGTGAAGTGCTGGTTGATCCGCCGGATGCACCCGCAGTGCTCGTAATCACAACGGATGGACGCTGCGAGTCAACCGTAAAAGTATTGGTTGTACTGTTTGCGCTCACTGCATTACCAGTCACCTGTGCAGTCGCATAAACAGTATGCGAACCTTGTGTCAGTGCAGCCGGCTGCGTGAGTGACCAGTTCCCGCCAGTTGCTATTGTGGCACCTAAAGATGCCCCATCTACATAAACCGTTACGGTTGCCCCCGCTGTTGCAGTACCAGTATAATCTGGGGTGGTAGAAATGATTAAACTGCCATTGGCTGGATTGGCTACTGTCGGAGTTGCGGTGACCGCCTGAGTATAGGTAATAGAAAACTGAGTGGCAGCTGTGTTAACATTAGAGGCCGCATCCTGTGCGATACTGGCCGCAATATTTATCGTTACCGCACCATTGCCTGTTGGCGTTACATTAAAAGTATAAGTAGTTCCGCTACCAGAAAACCAACTGATTATGCCATTTCCTGATGCAATATCTCCTGCTCCAAAGCCTGTTACGGTCTCCGAAAAAGTAACTGTAAATGGAATTGGTGAAGTGTTGGTTGATCCGCCAGTAGGACCTGCACTGCTCGTAATCACCACTGATGGCCTGTTGCTATCAACCGTAAAAGTATTGGTTGTACTGTTTGCGCTCACTGCATTACCAGTCACCTGTGCAGTCGCATAAACAGTATGCGAACCTTGTGCCAGTGCTGCCGGCTGCGTGAGTGACCAGTTCCCGCCAGTTGCTGTTGTGGCACCTAACGATACGCCATCTACATAAACCGTAACGGTTGCCCCCGCTGTTGCAGTTCCCGTATAAGTTGGGGTGGCCGTATTGATTAAACTGCCATTGGAAGGGTTGGCTACTACCGGTGTTGCGGTGACGGCCTGAGTATAGGTAATAGAAAACTGATTGGCAGCTATGTTACCATTGGAGGCCGCATCCTGTGCTATATTGGCCGCAATATTTATCGTTACCGCACCATTGGCTGTTGGCGTTGCATTAAAAGTATAAGTAGTTCCGCTACCAGAAAATCCGCTTATGGTAGCATTACCAAGCGTAATTTCTCCGGCTACAAAACCGGTCACAGATTCTGAAAAAGTAACCGTAAATGGAATTGGCGAATTGCTGGTTGACCCGCCTGAGGCACCTGCACTGCTGCTGATCACAACTGTTGTTGCCTGATTATCAACAGTAGCATTAGTGTCATCAGCCGTAGTTGTAGGACCGGAAGAATTGGTAGCGGTTACTGAAACATTTCTATTTGTAGCGCTGATACTACCAGCTGCAATCGTATAGGTTGCTGTCCAGGTGCCGCTATTGTCGGTAGCCGAAACTGCGGCACCACCGCCAAACTGGCTAAAGTCTACTGTTACTGCTGTAACACCTGTATTATTATCGCCACTGGAAGTATTGTCCCAAGTGGCAGTCACTACATCTCCTATCTTGAATGTCCCTCCTGTACCGCTTGCGCCGCTGATGCTGATTTTGGCTGCTGTAACAGTTGGCGTTCCTGAAGTTGGAAAACCGAATTGAGTGATACTGTTTGAACCGAAACCGTCTGCAAAATTTTGTGGTGTATCTGCACTTGAAGATGAAGTCCACCTACTTGGAGTAATAATATCTGCGAGCCACTCTGCTTTCGAGCCACTGGTCATACCAGCTAATGGACTATAGCTTACATTAGGAAATCTTTCTGTTCTAGACGTAAAGAAACCTATAGAATTTCCAACTGGCAAAGTACTCGGCAATTCGCCATATCCTGAACTAGTTTTTTGAAAACAACTACAACTAGGGGTACCAGGATCATAAGTCCAACCGTTAGAACTATTGGTTGCAGTGGTGGTTATGTTGTTAAAGGCAAAAATAAATGTGGGTGTAGTGTCACTGCCTTGATAGATCAATAACTGATCGCCAGTATCCTTATTCCAAGGTGACGAAACCCCGGTTGATACCCAACCACTCGTTGTAAGTTCAGTGGTGGGTACCACTGTACCATCTGGTTTAGACACACTAATTGTATTACTTGCAGTGCTGGCATCCAGTTTGAATATCATCACAGTGCCAGCTGGAATCACCGCTGACGGAACAAACTTAATAGTTCCATCAAAATTCTGACTTATGAAACTGCCTGGGGATCCGTTTATCCAACCGCGATCAGTAATAAAGATTTCTTCATTAGCTGGTATGGCAGCCAATGCAACAATTGCAAATTGACGAGTTGGATCCGTAAAGCTAGATGGAGTACTATAACCATCTGGTCCGGCATTCATTCCTATAACTGCAAGATCGCCTGGAGACAAACCTTGTCCGTAGGAAACAATTTGGATAGTTAAAAGGAAAATTAATGAGTAAAGTTTTTTCATTAGATGTAATTTTTTGTCATGTAAGTTTCTAAAAATTATTATATGATTTCTGTTTTTAATACTTAAAATAATACCACAGTTAATACAATAGTAAGATTTAAACATCAAAAAAGTAGTTTATTACTATTTCAGAAATTAACTAGGTGTAATTCTTGTTTTTGAAGTGATCGAAACTGTCAATTGATTAAGTAACTTTTATTCGATACTTAATCAATTTGAAGATATTACTAAAAACTGGGTTTGTCCTTTAATATTATTTGAAAAAATATAAAGCAACCACATTAAATTAGGAGTAAAGTTATTTTTCATAAGCTGGGGCTATTTATTGAATAATCAAATTTATTATAAAAAACCAATTAATGTTAAAATTTAGTTATTTTTTTTTAAAACCTTTAATCCTCATTAATTAATTTATTAGATTCTGTCGCATCTGTCAGAATCAAATAATAAGAAGTTAAGTAATTTAAAGTTATCCTGCCAGTTTACAGAATTATTTAAACATAGATATCCCGGTCCTACCATCTGATTCTTTCTGAGCATATGCACAACTTCAATTCTGCTTAATGGTCGTTTGGCCGATTCAAAATTTTTAAAACCTAATCCGTTTTATATACGCCTCATGATGAACCGACGGCCCTTTAAACAATAGTATTGAGGTATTTATACTGTCGGATCTTAATCTTGAGAACTATTCTTTTTTAGACTTTTATCGCTGCAGAATTAGAACAGCTTTTATCAATTTCTATTACTCTTGAGCGACAGTTATTACTAATTGCTTTAATTAGAAATGACTCGGTACCCATTTTATACTTTCCCTTAGTTAATAAGAAATCAACTGTATTGCCTAATTTATCTCCCGCTCGATATAATAACACCAAATGCCTTTTTACTTTGATATAGTTTTCATCCAATCTCCAACTCGCCCACTCTGCCTTTTCTCTTCTTCATCTCTGCCTCAAGCAATTCTATCTAATTAAGCTGCAACAAAAAGCACCCTGTCTTATAAAAAATAATTATACCTTAGCACTTACAAAACATTAAGTTACCGAATTTTTAAATTATATTTTGAAATCGAAATTTATAACCAGAAAATATAAAAAATGAAAAAAACAGCCCTCGTTGCACTATTAGGAATAGTATTATTTGCTTGTAAAAATGAAAATAAAGTTGAAACAGTTGAACAAAATACGGATACAACTACAACAGTACCTATAAATAAAGAAACAACATCGACTGAAATAAATTGGGACGAAATGCCCGATTTAAATAATATTGGAAATTTTCCGTTTATCACCGCTCCAACAGGACTAGCAATTGCGAATGAGAAAGATGGTGTTTCAGAATTTTTTGATTATGAAACAATGCAAAATTATATCGGAAGCACTATTTATACAACCCAGGGTAAATTAGGAATTTTAGATTTTGAAGGAGAGGGCGATAAAGATTTTAATCAAAAACTTTTTGATAAAAGTGTTTACGACTATCTGGACAAAATTGGTGCAAAAAAAATATATCAAGGCAATTTCCCAGAGGATGAAAACGACAAGGCAAAATTGGAAAAAAACATGTGGAGTGGAAAACACGGTACTAAAGGACTTTTGAGAGAAAGTGATTCGCCATTTGCTGTATATGCCTTTAAAAACAATGGAAAAAAATATATGCTAAACATCCAATCCAATTCGGCACAAGGAAATATTTTTATAATGGAACTTAAGGATTTTGTGCAAACCATTGAAAAGTACTCTGCAGCACAAATGAAAAGCGACATTGACAAAACCGGGAAAGCAGTTTTGCATATTAATTTTGATACAGATAAAGCCTCTTTACAATCAGATGGACAAAAAGCTGTAGATGAAATTTTTGTATTACTGGATGCAGATCCAAAACTAAAATTATCAATAGAAGGCTACACTGATAATTCTGGCACCGCTGAACGAAACAAAAAGCTTTCAACTGAAAGAGCCAACACTGTAATGTACGCTTTGGCAGGAAAAGGAATTGATATAAAACGACTGAAAGCATCTGGATTTGGTGCTGAAAAACCTTTAAAAACTAATGACTCAGAAGAAAATAAAGCAGAAAATCGAAGAGTAGAATTAGTTAAAATCTAATAGTAGAAATATCAGAGGCATACTATTCAATGCAAATAAAACCGAGTATACTATTCTGGCAAAATCTGAGTGCGAGTGCCGGATATATATTTTAATAAACTGCAGAGAAAAGAGAGATAATATTACTTAATAAATCTATCATTTAATTTTATAGTGAAGTCAAAATATTTTAGTTCAGCAAAATAGCTTTCTCAGAAACTTAGGTTCGAAACTTTATATCAAACCATATTCTCGTGTTATCCATAAGACAAAGGTTTATATATAATCTTACAGTTTTAAATTATTCAAGAATATTTAAATTCGTCTACTATTAAAATCTCAAATTTTAAATTTGTTCTAGTAGACGATAGAATTTTATTTACACTCAAGGCAATCGATAACGATGCACATTTTGTACTATATGCCAGAACAAAAAATCACTTTTGTAAAAAAGATTGCAAGAAATATATTCTCAATTTAAAAAAAAGAATCCAATGAATTTTAAACGCATGACATTGACAAAGAAGGAAGTTTTGTCTCTTTAGAAAATGGGATAAAAGCCAGATGGATCCAATACCAATGGTTGGAAAACGACACCCTGCTTTCAAACGGTATAATTTAATGATTCTGTAGGAATTCAATGTCGATGAGCAGTCCATTCTCATTCTTTATCACCAATTTAGCATCCAAATCATTGCTAAAACCGCGTATTAATTTCATGCCTAATGACTTAAAGTCAAAATCATTTAAATCTGCTGAAATTCCGATGCCGTTATCCTTGACGGACATCTTTAAATAGTTTCCATCAATATTTTTAAAAGACAATGAGATCAAACCACTTTCTTTATTTACAAATGCATGCTTAATGGAGTTAGTAATCGCTTCATTAAGTATCAGCCCTAAAGGAACTGCCTGAGAAGTAGCCAGGTCGATTGCTTCCAAATCCAAACTGAATTGTATCCCTCGGCCCATATCGAAGGTACTTTGAAAATACTCTACCAATTCCTGTATATAAACAGACATGTTTACCGACATGACATTCTCTGACTGATATAGCTTTTTGTGGATGAGAGACATAGAATGTATCCTGTTTTGGCTCTCTTTAATAGCAGATATCACTGCGGGATCTTTAAGATGATGGGATTGTACTTTTAACAAGCTCATTACCATTTGAAGATTATTCTTTACACGGTGATGTATTTCTTTGAGCAGCCATTCTTTTTCAACCACTAACTTTTGGAGGATCGCATTTTTCTGATTGATTTCTCCTTTTTGCGATTCCAGTATCCGATTGGTTTTATGTTTTATCCTATAACCTGTATACAATAGAACAATTATAATAAGGAACAAGACCATACTTCCAAACCCTATATTCTTTAAAAGGTTTGCTTTAGACAATTTGGTTTTTTGGAGTTCACCCTGTTTTCTCAGTAGCTTGTTTTGTTGTTCTTTAAGCACAAGGTCTTTGTCCTTTTTTTCTGTTTCAAATTTAATTTGTAATTCTGCAATTTGCTTGTTTTTTTCCTGGCTGAAAAGTGAATCTTTGTATTTTTCTTGCAATTTATATTCGTGTATAGCCGATAAAAAATTAGACTCAATCGAATCAAGCTGGAATAATATCAGGTGTATTTCCTGAAGTTTTTTCTTGTCTTTATTTTTTTCACTTATCTTTTTATAGTCTGCTACATAATTGCGTGCTTTGGTATATTGTGCTGATTTGATTAGATATCTTATAATTGAAGGATACAGTATTAGATTAATGTTATTGCCTGATTTCTGTTTTTCTAACTTTTTTATTGCCTCATCGCTGTATTTTTTGGCAGATTTAAAGTCAGACACTTCCGTGTATACCCTTAGCGCTCTGGCAATTAATAATGTACGGGATGGTTCGTCCATTTTATTGATTTCCTTTTCTAATTTTTTAAGGTAAAGAACCGCCTCTTTATCCTTATTTAAATTGATGAACGTTTGAATAATATTGGTAAGGATCATGGTATTTAGCTCCTTTTCATTAAATCTGCTTGATATGCGATAGGCTTTTTGAAAATACTCGTTCGATCTTTTAATATCCTGCAACTGATTGTAGGTAATTGCAACATAATTATAGATCTCGGCAGCTAAAACAGAAGTATCATAATTCTTTTCTATTAGTTTTACCGCCAAGAGGCTATTTTCTAACGACTCTTTGTAAGCACCCATTTGTAAGTAAGCCACGCCTAAAAGCGAATATACACGCTGAGTTCCCTTGTAATTGCATTCTTGGTAAAGTGCCAGGCTGTGCTCTAAATCCGTTTTTGCGGCTTCCATATTTCCAAGCCCCATTTTTAAGTAGGCAATTTCGACCAATGCGTTCGCCTGTTCCAGTTTTTTTTCCGTTTGTTTGTATAATGTATAAGCTTTTTTCGCAAGAAAGACACTTACATTGATATCCTCTTGAGTACCTCTTGCTTTTACAAGAGCCATATAAGATCTCGCTATGTTGTTTTTATCTTTTAGTTCAGAAAATAATTCCACAGCTTGTTTTGCAGATTGTATGGCGTTATTTGACGCGCTTGTGTTAATGTAAATTTTACTGTTAAGAAGGTGCGATTCTCCAATACCTTTTTTGTAATTTATAGCTTTGCTAAGACTTGCTGACTTTTTTGTATAATAGAAGGCACTATCAATCGACTTTAAATAAATATATTGATTGGATATTGAATAGTGATATTCTCCCAATTCTAATAACGCATTAATTTTTTGCTGGGAATTCTTCGCCCGTAATAAATTTTGGTGGCTTTTGATATTAGTTGCTTCTTTATTATTTTGAGCCCGGATTGGAGAAATGACAAAAAAGAGGAATATAAAAATTAGGATAGTTTCACGCATTTTATAATTTGTATTAGGCAACTAATAGTTAAAACGAATTGCTGGTAAAATCAATAACAACTAATAAGAATAAAATTATAGTATTTAAATTAAAAAAAGGGAAATTTATTTGAACAAAGATATAAATGCTGTGTAGCATGTTTTTCATTAAGCTTACACTCTTATCTTAGTTTATCTTTAGATTTTTAAATTAAAAAGTGTTAATGAGTTATTATTATTCCTTAACATTTTAAAAGACTATCGGGAAATTTCAGGAGAATATGTAAAATCAGTATTTTGAATTTGCTATATGTCTTTAGTTGAAAGAGAGCGACAATACATTGCAATACCTGTAATTTTACCCACTAACTATAAAAAAAAGCCAAATTAATGGGTTCTTAGTTTTCAGACTTTTAGACATTTCTACCGATTTTAAAAAGCATTAGATGCATCTGTAAAAAGAGAAGCATGAACCCCATGAAACCTTCCTCCACTCCAGATGATGACGTTATTCTTACTGGCTCTAATTTGTAAGTAAAGAATAATAAAGCGGCAACACTCATTTAGAGTAAAGTAAGATTATGCAGTTAATATGGCAGGTTATCCAATTCAGTTTTCTGACTGCTAAGGTATTTACTTTTGAACCCAAAAGGAGTTTCACTGGTTTTTATAAAAAAAAGTCGGCTGAAATAAGCAGGATCTTCATAGCCTAAATCATACGCGATTTCTTTGGCGCTTTTAGAAGTGTGAACTAAAAGCCTTTTGGCCTCCAATATAATACGCCTCTTAATAATCTCGTTAGGCTGAGGCAGATTCATCCGCTTAAATTTGTGAGTTAAAGTTTTTGGCGCAATAGCTAATATATCGGCATAGTCGGCAACGTTGTGTTTTTCCTTATAATTTGCTTCAACTAACTGAGTAAAACGTCTGAAAAACTCAATATCATTATTTTGCCCCACCATTATATCATTCACGTGCTGTACTTTCCATAACCTTGTAGATTTAATAAAAATCTGTTTAAGATAGGTGCGAAGCATTTCTTCCTGAGAGCAATCCCTCAGACTAAATTCGTTTTCAATCTGAATAAACAAATTATCAATAAATGTAGACTCCGATCCAGGAACTTCTGTCATTGGCATATTATGAATATTGTTATACAGCAGCCCGTCGCACGCTACCTCATCATCATGGATTTGAATACAATAGAAATCCTGGTTATAAAATATTAGGTGTCCAGGCTCATCTCCGAGTTCTTCAATGCTTAGCACTTGATTAGGGCTGATAAAAAACAACGAAGGGCAAGTAGTATCATACACTTTAAAATCTACTTTAACCTTACAACCTTTAGAGAGATACAATACTTTTATATATTCTTTGTAAGCTTCAGAGTTTATAACCTCCAAGCTTTCCGTATCTACCTGCAACATGCCTATTTTTTTAAGGCTTACATCAAAAATATGTTGTTTCATTGTAGCTGTAGTATTAAAACCGACCTTAGAAAAGGCCGGTTATATAAATGTAATGTTTAAATTAAATTGAAAAGGCACCGAAGAAGAAATTTAGCTTTTTGCAAACTTTTCAAGCTCAGTATTAAATTTCTCCATTTCTTCTATAAATAAGGCATGTCCACTTTTTTCAAACTTCACGATATAGGAGTTTTTGATTCCTTTTTGAAGCTGTTCTGCGAACACAAAATCACATAATTTGTCTTTTGTTCCGTGGAAGATAGCTACAGGCACCTTAATTTTTGATAATGCCGGGCGAAGATCCAGATCTCTTAAGGCAATTATAGCTTGTGTAGTTGCATAAGGCGAAGCATCAGCGTTAATATTCGTCAACCACTGTCCCATTGCCGGTGAAATTGAATTTTCTGAAGCTCCAAAAGCTTTGCCAAAATCTTCTATTAGCTGCTGCCTGTTGGTTCTTGTAGTTTGAATTAATCCTGCTGCAGCTTCGTCAGTAGCGCCGTAAGGAAAACCTTCACGCTGTTTCCAGGATGGTGCAGCAGCTCCAAAAAGTGCCAATTTGCTAACGTGTGCACCATTATATTTCGCCATGTAATGTATCACAACTGCTCCACCCATCGAAAATCCGCCAAGCACAGCGTTATTTA
>Ga0247815_10003977_pt1 | contig 10484 bp, 9 predicted proteins | sample UWRJL194509B1_FD_181014 | JGI IMG/M metagenome (GOLD analysis project Ga0247815, IMG submission 181014) | Plant litter microbial communities from Arlington Agricultural Research Station in Wisconsin, United States - UWRJ-L194-509B-1 | ecosystem: Environmental > Terrestrial > Plant litter >... | reverse complement strand
CCAGATCTTTTTGTATCGTCAAAGTTACATTCCAGCACATAGCGAACTAGCTTGGATCCTCGATTGCTTTACTGGCATTGGTGAAATGAGTCGTATGACGCAGTTTAAGGACAAATCAGACGGTCTTGGCGACGAACGTGTCAGTGTAGGACTATTTAATTATCCCGTGCTTATGGCGGCTGACATGCTTCTCTATGGCTCTGAATATATTCCTGTTGGTGATGATCAATCTCAACACATTGAATTTACACGTGATATCGGTGAACGTATGAATAAACAGTTCGGCGATATCTTTACGATTCCTAAACCTGTCAAAGAATTGCATAAGTTTTTTGGAAAAGACCAAGGGCTTCGAATCATGGACTTACAAGATCCTACAAAAAAGATGAGCAAGAGTGATGAGTCTGGAAAAGGTGTTATTTTCCTCAGCGATACACCCGAAGCAGCAGCTCGTAAGGTCATGAGCGCCGTAACTGATGAAGAAGCATTTGTACGCCTTGATCGTGAAAAACAGCCAGGTATTAGCAATCTGCTTGAAATCCTTGCCCTATTGCAATCAAGGGACCTTGCAGAAGTAGTGGCTGAATTTGAAGGACTCACAAGGTATGGTGACTTTAAGGCAGTTGTTGCCGAAGAAGTTCGTCGATTCCTCCTCGATTTCCAAAACAAACTCCATGCTGTAAAAGATGCAGAGGTTTTAAGTAAATTAGAGCAATCAGAAAAAGATTTAAATATTGTCGCGGGCGAAACATTACTTCGTGCGCAAAAAGCGGTTGGACTTCGCTAAAAGGAATTATATGTCTAAAACCCTCACTCGAGATATCCGCGTCATTCTGCGACAATTTGAAATTGCCGGCGAATTGACAGCGAAAACAGAAATTTCACTCAGTAAAGAAACAGAGCTTCGCCAAGGTGTGAATCTCATTACTTTTGTCTTTGAAAAGACAAGGTATTACGTTCTTATTGATGGTAACGCTGACGACGACAAACACTATATCCTCGAACAGATTCAGTCTGTTGATTCTGAAGTAATTGGACATGTGGTGAAGAACCCGCTTGATACGACGCAGACGACATACGGCATGCCATTTAAAGGTAAAGATGCATACCTATTCAAGGTGACGACTCCTAAGCGACGACTTGATCATGAACTTTCAAATCGATATCCGAAAATTACTCGAAGTACACTTCAGAAATATATTAAAGCTGGCCATGTTAAAGTTGATGGCGTTGTTGTAACGAAACCAAAACAAGATGTCCTTGAAACTGATGATATCGCTATGGTTCCGCCAGAATATTCTGACTTTAGCGCCCAAGAACTGCCGATTATCTATATTGACGACAATGTTATCGTCGTAAACAAGCCTACAGGTGTTTTGACGCACTCTAAGGGTGTTTTGAACGATGAATTCACTGTTGCTGATTTCTTCCGTCGATATACAACCTTCGGCCTTGAAACAAGCCGTCCGGGCATTGTTCACCGCCTCGACCGTGACACGAGCGGTGTTATTATTGGTGCTCGTCACGACGAAGCGGCGGATATGCTTAAAAAGCAGTTTGCAGATCGAAAAGCAAAGAAGGAATACATGGCTGTAACAGAAGGGATCCCTAAGGCCCCAACCGCAGTTATTGACCTTCCGATCGGCCGTAATCCATCTGCTCCAAGTACTTTCCGCGTTGACCCAAGTGGCAAGATGGCAGTTACTACTTATGAAGTTGTTGATACGAATACGAATCAGGCATTAGTGAAACTTTGGCCAAAAACAGGCCGTACGCATCAACTACGCGTGCACATGCAATATCTTCTAGCGCCCATCGCCGGTGACCGAGTGTATGGCAAGAAGAAAGCGGATCGCCTTTTCCTTCACGCACACAGCCTAGAAATCACAATCCCTGCGTCTAAACGTGAAACATTCACTGCTCCAATTCCAAAGGAGTTTACTGATAAATTCCCTGGATACAAGTATGTCTAATGTGTATATTCATGAACGAACGAAACAACAATTAGATTCTTATAGTCGCGATCTCCCGCAGTCGCTTGTGTTTACTGGCTCTGAAGGGGTCGGACTTTCTGCTTCCGTAAAGTATTTAGCCGACCTTATTAAGGCAAAACCAATCTATATACTTCCTGAAAAAGACGAAAAAATAGATATTGAGAAGGGCGTTATCACGGTTGATGTGATCCGCCGGTTATACTCGATGACGAAAACGATCGAGACAGGAACACGTCTTATTGTGATTGATTACGCCGAACGAATGGGTTCACAGGCGCAAAATGCATTCCTGAAACTGCTCGAAGAGCCAGGAGTTAATACGCATTTCATATTACTCACGCATACTGTATCTAAGCTCCTTCCTACGATTCGATCGAGAGTACAATTTGTTGCCGTAAAACCGATAACTATTGATCAATCCAAGGCGCTTCTAGAAGAGTTAAGGGTGACTGATGCAACTAAAATAGCGCAGCTACTGTTTATAGCAGGCGGACTGCCCGCACAACTCACAATGTTAGCGGGTGACGACAAGCTGTTCGAAGCCCGTGCACAAATTGTCCGCGATGCTCGCACGTACCTTCAGGGAACAATGTATGATCGACTTAAGGTAGCTTCTCTGTACAAAGACAGCCGTCAGGATGCATTAACAATACTTGTCGATGCAATGAAACTTCTGCAAGGTTCTTTAAAATCCGGGCAGAGTCCAGAGCAGGTAAAGAAAATAACAATCCTCTTGAAGGCGCACGAACGCATTGAAGCTAATGGAAATGTACGACTACAACTGGGATCAGTAGCACTTTAGGAGTATTAAATATGGTACAATATAAACAATGTTAGGCCTTATTATCATTGCCTTAATCGGTGCCTGGGCACTCTATCAGCGACAAACTATTAGTGAAGTCGCCACTGACTTGCCATCAAAACTTTCTGACAAGCTTGATCAACTATGGTCAATTGCTCAGACTTCTTTGCAAGATCGAAAGTATCTTCGTGCTGAGAAAGCACTTTTAACAATTTTGCGTGTTGATGAGCGAAATGCGAGTGCTTATAACCGACTTGGTATTCTTTATGCAAAACAACAACAGTATAAAGAGGCAATTGAATGTTTTGAAATTGCGCAATCGCTTGAGCCAAGTGCAAGTAGCCTTCACAATGTCGGCCTTATTTACTATGAAACAAAGAGTTACGAAAAGGCTGCACTTGCTTTTGAACAAGCGCTTGCGATGGATAGTGATCTTTCATCTCGTCATATTGCATATGCCAAGGTACAAGAAAAGCTCGGGAATGATCGCAAGATGATTGATGCACTCGAACGTGCAATCGAGCTTGATCCAATTCCTCAGACGCTTTCTATTCTTGCCGACGCGTACGATAGAGTAGGAGATGCATCTCTGGCTTTAGATCTTCGTGAACGTTCAGCTAAAATGATTATTCCCCAGGGTCAGTCTAAACAAATCAAGCAACCTCGTCGCGTACAGTAGTTTATTTATAAAGGCATAAAAAAAGACCAACATCTCGTTGGTCGCTTTTTATGGTGCTGGAAGTAGGACTCGAACCTACGGAGCCTTACGGCGGGAGATTTACAGTCTCCTGTGATTGCCACTACACGATTCCAGCATGTTAATGAATAAGTAATCAAGTCTATGATAATCAGTATCGTGGAGCCGCCTCACGGATTCGAACCGTGGACCTACTGTTTACAAAACAGCCGCTCTAACCAACTGAGCTAAGGCGGCAAGCTTTAGATACTAGATTATTCTATCTGATTAATGCCAAGTTTTCAAGGTGTAGGTTGTATATTATGGAGCCGCGATCGGGATTTGAACCCGAGACCTCATCCTTACCATGGATGCGCTCTACCAACTGAGCTATCGCGGCATATTAATTCTTTCGCTTTGCTCTAAGATCTATGCGCCGCGAGAGTGAAGTTGTGCGTTCGCGCTGTGCTCTACTCATTATTTGCGTTTCACGTAGGAGCTATCGCGAGCTTTCAGCACTCGGTTGATTTTAGCATAAACGCATGTTCACTTCAATCTGTTATAATAGTCATATGCCTACATTTAGTTTCGATATTGTATCAACGTACGACAAAGCAGAAATGAATAATGTTTTCTTGCAAACCGAAAAAGAAATTGATAATCGGTTTGATTTTAAAGGAACACCGGCCGCTGTTGAGTGGATCGGTGACAAGACAGGAATTAAGATTACCGGAGCGGGGGACTGGCAAATTGAAAATATCATCGATATTCTTCGAAAGAAGCTTGCTACTCGTAACCAATCAAGTAAATCCCTCGATCTTTCAAAAGAGATCATCACTGCAAATCTCAAATCAACAAAAGAAATTCCATTCATCGCAGGATTATCTCAAGATAAAGCAAAGCTTATCACTCAAGTTATCAGAGACCTAGCACCAAAAGCGAAGGGTATTATTCAAGGTGATGCAGTCCGCGTGACAAGTACTAGTAAGGATGAATTACAGAATGTAATGCGTCTGGTGCAGGCTCAAGACTTCGATTTTCCTGTTAATTTTGAGAACTATCGATAGTAATCTGTTAACACCTTGATTAAAGGTGATGTCTTTGTTATAATTGACCTCTGAAAGTCGATATTATATTTAAGGAAAACGATAGTTACTATGGCAAAGAAGAATACAAAGCGAAAACTCGTCGGACTCGTGAGCGAACTCACTGGACACCGTACATACTACACAACCAAGAATACACAGAACACGACTGAGAAAATCAGTCTTAAGAAGTACGACCCGATTGCTCGAAAGCACGCTACTTACACTGAGACAAAGAAAAACCTCGGTCGTAACGAAGTTAAAGCTCGTAAGAACTAATATCGAAAGATATCGACTAGTCTTCTCGTTTATCTAATACGCTGGCAAGCCATACTGCTGCCTCGAGTGTTGGACCTAGCACCGCCTCCAATTCTGGACGGCGGTGTTCTGTTACGTAGACATACAGTTTGCCATCAAATATCTCTACCGCGTGTGGCCAGAAACGTGCTGCAATCGTTTGAGTAACGTGTGGCGTCAATGTTTCTTCAAAAGCTAAGGCATGTGTTGCAAGTCCGTATACTTCGAAACGAGCATGGAATTCCTGAGAGTGTGATTCGTTAAATACATTATTGATCGCATGAAGCGTATTAAATGCCGTAAAGAACTTATTGTATGCGGCCGGGCTATGTCCAAGTGGCTTAAAAAACATGTGAGGTATAGATTTATTCTTTAATGTAATCTGAAAAATAAGCCAGGAATGTTCAACAGGTTTTCTGTTTAAATCAAACCCAACATCAAACCGATCAACCAAGCTGACATCATATCCGTCATATGACCCAACAGCATAATGAGCATCACGGTGTGTCGTTGAGACAGTAAGCCCTCTAATAACCTCATGTTCATCATCATGCTGATCGACAGTGCCAAAATAGACCATATCTACTTTTGAGGAAAACTTTTTAATTGCTTTGCCTCTTGAACGAATAAGTGGCGAATAATGACGAAGCATGCGCTGAAGAAGCCCACCCGATTTCATTATTTTTTCGTTTTCTCGATGTAATCAAGCATCGTCGAGAGGTATTCGGCATGCGACCACGTCAGTGGAGCAGGTGATATTACCTCATCAGTGACAGGGTTAATCTGCTCTCCAAGCATTCCGGTCTTTAAAGCATGTGCTTTTGACCAATCTAAGATAAGTTTTGCTTCAGCAGTATTTCCCTTATCTAATAAGTACTGAGCGTGCCAAAGTGTCGTGATGAACCACCAGTTTCCATTGATAGAAGGATCGGATCGTCGATAAAAGTCATTTTCGTAGCGTGGAATACCAGGCTCATCATCAAGTAGCTTGAATGTTGACGTCATTGTTTCGACGGATGTTCGCATTTCAATACTATCGGTATCGAAAAGACCAAACATAAACACTCCAAATATACTCGAGGCGTCGATGATTGGATCACTAATGATCTTACCGTCTTTCACCTTGATGCTTTTATAAAATACACCACGTTCTTGGTTATATAGATGCTTTGCAGCGGCTGCTTTGATGTCATCAGCGGCAGTTCGCCATTTAACCGCACTATCACTGTCACCGGCAACAACGGCGAGCTCTGATGCGGCAAGGAGTGCTCCGTAGGTTACTGCGGTTGTATAAGTGAACGTTGCGAAGATTTCTTCCCAAAGGTCATAGCTTGGTTTCGGAAGATGCGTCATTTCGTCGCGGTAATCAGCAAGGAAATCAGCCATTGGCTTAATCATTGAATAATAGAATTCTTTAATCAATTTGCTATCTTTATGTGCATTATAGAACTGCGCAAACATAAAGACGACAGTGGCTGTCTCGTCGGTCTGAATTGGCGGAGCAACAACGCCATCGTGAACATAAGGATGCCAGCTACTTCCAAGCGCACCGTCCGCACGATATTTGTGCATGAGGTATCCACTTGGGTGAAGTCCACGCTTTGTGAATTCAAAGAAGCGATATGGTTCATCGACGTACCCAAGACGAATGAGTGGCCACATTGTGTATGCGCCATCTCGTGGCCAGCTATAGGCGTATGCATCCATTGAATAGTTCAACATCGTACTGTCGGTGCTTGCAATCGATGCGCCACGTTTGTCAATCTGTGACTTCATGATCATCATGCTATTAATAAATAGCTGTCGGTGATCAGCAGGAACGTTCTGTACTACCTCAAGGGCTGGTTTAAGCCATTTGTGCCACCAGTTAGCGGTTGTATGAAGACGCTTCATGATGCCATCTGTTTCGATTTGCTTGTGTACGTATAAAGCCTCACGGTTCGACATACCGGCAGCAACCCAGTAGCTAGCCCGTTCTGAGCTATGTGCGGCGACTTGCAGAGTGAATCCTAGAATTGAGTCGACACGGCCATGCTCGACCGTATTTGAGCTAAGAATTCCATCTTCTGCATCGCGGAAGCTTCCTTCGTGACCTTCAATACCAAATAGCCCAATCGTGAATTGATCAAATGGTTTGTTATTATGCTGTCCAGAGATGACAAAAGCACGACGTCCACGGTAGTGAAGGATGGCATTACTATCAGGAAGGTACTGCGCAGTGTCGGTATTGCTTCGTGAGTCACCGATTGCAAATGCTTGGTGCATATACAGCTTAATCTCTCGGGGGTGATCGTAGAGGTTTACGACATGGATATTACGCATAAAGATACTGACTTCGGCATCAACCGCGTCATCAAACTCTAATATAACGCCTAAATCTTTATTTTTGGCTAACGTATGACCAACTAAAGCAGTATGAGGGTACTTAAATGTAAACTCCCAGCCCTTGTCTTCGTCGAGCCAGCTCATTCCACCGTCAACAAGAACTCCTACTTTGTGGCGAAGGTTCGCACCGGCAGCATGGTTCTCAAATCCCACATATGGATAATAGAAATCATGAACAAGGCCAAATTTATTTAATCCGACATGAAGTTCACCGTTACTAAGAACTATCGGCCTAGCCACGGAGGCCACCCGTGCGGTGGGTCTCGTGGAGTCGCCAACGGAGATCCCGGATAACGTTCATGTAGTAGAGAAACGCGTCATAGGGAGATTCGTACGGGCTAAAGTAGGCGTGGACGTCACCATCAGTGAACCATTTGGTACACATATAGTAAGCGTGGTCAGAAGTCTGTAGTTTGCGCCAGTCGCTAATTAATTCAACGTCTTCTGTGCGAAGAATGTCGCTTTCGAGTGCGTAGAGGTGCCCAAGTGCTTCTTGTTGCATGCTATTTCCAAGCCATGCAGTAAGGTCACGTTCAGCATCTGCCCATGTAACGGTACTTGGCATACTAAGATTTCCAACTGGTTTGTTTGTCTCGATAGCTTCAGACACGGTATAGAATGTATTATCTGGGTTAGTGAGCCATCGACCGACGAAGTCTTCGAAGAAACTAAAGATACCAGTATCTTGCCATTGGTGTTCACCGAATGTTTCGTAGTCCATAAAGAGGTTAATAAGTGGCGCTTCTTCGATTGAGGCGTTTGCCCACTCAGTGTATTTATCAGCGGTGAGTGGCCATTCTTGCCATGCTTGGTTACTAAAACGGAACGCAAGGTCATCACTAAGCTTGTAGTTCTTTAGAAGGAGTGAGATGTTCTTTGTGCCCTCTGGTTGGTACACAAAGTTAGGACTGCGCCAATCAAGAATTGGATCCCAACCTTCAGCGAGAATTCCCTTAAAGCCGTATTCATCAGCCCATTGAGCAAGTGAGTCATTGTAGGCGAGCTCTGTGTTACGGAACACACTTGTTTCAACACCGAACAGTTCACGTATCTTTGTTTTGTGCATTTCAACCTGGCGTTCAAATTCAGTACGACTGTAGAAGAAGGCGAGTGAGTGATAGTATGTTTCGGAAACAATCTCAACACGGCCTGTTTTAACGAGGCGCTGGAAGCTTTCGATAACATCAGGCGCCCATAGTTCAGCTTGTTCAAGGAATGTACCGGTGATACTAAGGGATACTTTAAATTCTGGCTGATCGTGTAGAAGCTTTTCAAGTAGCGCATTCATTGGGCGATAGGACTTTTCGGCAACCTTATCAAAGACCTTTTTGTTATTACGATCACTCAGTGGATCTGGTTCATTGAAATAGTTGTGGTCAGTCGCAGTATCGAAGACACTATAATCTCGCACACGGAGTGGCTGGTGGACGTGAAGGTAAAGGGTTATTCCACGCTGGCTCATGCAAATACTCCAACACGTGGCGATTTATAAATAACCATACACTTTGCTGCAACGTCGTTCCAAGAAAGTCGTGCATATTCGTGCGTCACGTCTTGTTTTAGTGAATTGCGAAGTGATTCTGAGGTAGCAATTCCAACGATTTGGTCTGCAAGACGATCAGTATCCCAGAAATCGTAGCGGAAGATACTATTAAGCACCTCTGCAACGCCAGATTGTTTCGTTAAGATAAGTGCATTGTCGTGATGAGCAGCCTCAAGAGCAGTTAATCCAAATGGCTCACTTACAGAGCTAAGGACAAAGACGTCAGACACGCTGTATGCGTCGCGCCATTGCTTACCTCTGACAAACCCTGTAAAGAAGACCTTGTCAGAAATACCAAGTTCAGATGCGAGCGCAATCAATTCGTCGCGCTGTTCGCCGTCGCCGGCAAGAAGGAGCGCAATTCGATCATAGCGTGTATTAGCTTTTGCAACGGCTCGAACAAGATACTCGAGACCCTTTTGAATTGTAAATCGAGTAATCGCGCTAATAACGGTATAGCCTTCGCTTTTAAGACCTTCAAGGTACTTGTATGTACGTTGGTCGTATTTATATCCATCATCGAAGCTCGTGACATCAATTGCATTGTGCATGACTTCAACTTTGTCAGCAGGAATACCGTACTTGTTAATAATGATTTGACGAGTAATTTCACTCACAGCAAGGATTCGATCAGCAACCATAAGGCCTTGATATTCAATCTCGTGGACGATCGGGTTACCTTGGTTACCACCGGCACGATCAAACTCTGTGGCGTGAACATGAACAATAAGAGGAGCGTTCGTTAATTCCTTTGCACGAATGCCGGCTTCCATTGTGAGCCAGTCGTGTGCGTGGATCGCATCAAAGGTTGTGTTCTTTTTTGAGACAAGATTCTCAACATACTTTGTGTATTGGCGCTGCACACCGCGGATGTCTTTAACGTCAGCTTGTTCAGCTTGAGCCTCAGTTGCGAGCGCAAACTTACTGTCATATGCACCCATACCGTAACGATCAAGGGGTGAGAGCTTTGTTGCATTGTGAATCTTCATAAAATCGATGTTATCGTGTTTCGCAGAGTAAGGAACCACGAAATCAATGGAAGCACCTTCAATGGCGAGCGCTTTTGATAAGTGATAGCAGGCGACACCCAGACCACCACTATTGTGTGGAGGCAACTCCCAGCCCAGCATTAATATTTTCATACCCCTGTCGTAACGAGTTTTCCTCGCTACTCAGCTCCCATTTATTTTTGGTCGTTTTTTCTGTCTCAAGTATAGATGTAAGCTTATGCTTTTACAACAACTTTATCTCTTGAAGTGCTCTTTTATTCATCAACCTGTGGAAGATCGTGAGCCCTCCACACTGCAACGGCTTTTTTGAACGACATAAGGCGCGTATATCCATATAGTTCCATCCATCGACGCGCCACGTATCCCGACCATCCCGAAAGGTACACGCCCTTCCATTCGACGTAGCCCCATCCTTCACCAACAGGCAACCCGAACATTGGTCGATGGGGGATAAATCCAAAAGTGAGGCGATGTTTTTTAAGACGATGTACATGTTTTGCAACGAATACCGCTTGATCCATGGCTGGCCATGCAGATCCGCTAAACTTGACTGTGTTATTGTCACCGATGACGTACACGTGAGGGGTTGCCTCAAGATATGGGTTTACATTAACGCGGCCATTTGGTGCCAGATGAAACGCAGCGCTATTTGCCTGAAAGAACGGGTTGTTTGCGACACCCGCAGTCCAAAC
>Ga0247815_10003974_pt1 | contig 10493 bp, 13 predicted proteins | sample UWRJL194509B1_FD_181014 | JGI IMG/M metagenome (GOLD analysis project Ga0247815, IMG submission 181014) | Plant litter microbial communities from Arlington Agricultural Research Station in Wisconsin, United States - UWRJ-L194-509B-1 | ecosystem: Environmental > Terrestrial > Plant litter >... | reverse complement strand
CTTTCATTCATTCTCCGCACTTCCTGCACAGGTTCGCCGAACAGGTTACCGAACATGAGCACACGTAGAATGCCCGGGCGGCAGCGCCACATGATGTTTGACCCCGTTGATCTGCCCGAGGAGACCGACAACCATCTTCAACTACGCAGGTTGGAGCACGCCGTTTGGCTTCTCGGCCGTCTCCAAGTTCGCGTGCATGCGATTTCTGTCTTCTGAGAAGCAAAACCCGGGCTACGAGGCCGGGACGCTAACTCTTGGTCATGACCCTCTGAGATGCAGATGTTCGTATAAAGCCTGGCTGTAGAGAGTCTTTGGTTCATCGTCCTCTTTACAAGGCTCCATTTACCCACACTCACTACTTCCCTCCTGCAACATGATGATGAACCTCGCTGTCGCTGTTGCCTTCGCGTTCCTTCCCTTTGTCTCTGCCGCCCCTGCCGCCCTCACAGCACGCGCATGCAACGCCACCGCGCTTAGCAGCGGCTACTATTTGACCGGAGCAGGAGGATCAGCAGGAGGAGGTGGAGAAAAAGGTTTTGTGCAAATCTCCGCCAGCGGCTTCAAGGCTGAGCTCGGCCAGACGCTCACGGCCACCGTCGTTGTGAGTCGCATTCGTTTCTATTGTACCTCCAGGACTGTGCTGATGAGGCTCCAACCAGGATCTCGCGACGTGCTCCCCATACACTGGTACCAGCGTCGTGCTCGAGAAGCTCACTGGCTCGGCATTTGATCGCGACTTTGTCTATCTGCCAGAGCAGGGAATCCCCAGCGCGGGTAACACTGTCACTGGGAACACTGTTTCGTGGGTTGCAGCAGTCCCCAACGGCTCAAAGAACCTCGATCTCGCTGTCACGGCGCGTTTCACTCCCGGAGTGAGTCTAGTCGCTTTGGCTCATGAAAGAGGGTGTACTGACGACCATCTGACTGAAGTCGTTGGCCAACTGGCAGTTTGTGTCCAAGAAGCTCGGTGTTGTCTATACTGTGGCTTGAGTAGACACTTCACGCATTCTTCTTTATCGCCAAATATACCATCCTTTAGTCTGTGGAGATCTTGAGAGCGACAGGACCCAGTGGTGTTCGATCTGGCTTGTCTCGTCTCGTTGGTCAGTGGCTTGGGTTCCCCCATCGCTCGATCCAGCCGGCGAGGGAACTCAATTGGGGTTCAGGGAAAAATTTGAAGAAGAACGCCCTTTCAAGGCGTACTCGCACTGAGGGTGAGACTTGATGAGACTGCGAGGGTCCATAGCAGCATTACACCTTCCTGGTGGTACCACACGGCGCCACATGAATGGCAGCCCTATTTCAGGCCATCACGGTAATAGTAGCTAATCCTGCTCATAATATAGCCGAGCCGTTCACCTTGGGAAAGGATGGCGAGGTCTGATGGAGCCTGGTCGTGGGCGCGGTGATCGTGACAAGTACAAGAAGCGCTGGGGAGTCGGTGCGACGAAAAGAAGCTTTACGCGCCTAGCCATTATAAAGCCCAGCCACGTCTACGAAGTAGCCCCTGGCACAGCGCAAGATCGGACATGTGGACCGACCAACAAGACGACAAGACGCGCCACCATCAGTGCCGGCTGAACGCGGTCATGGCGATCTATATGCAGCAAATGTTCCACATACCACCAGTCTGATAAACAGCAGTCTCCAGTGCACCATCGGGGCTCTCTGCTTCTGTTGACCCTCAGGAAAAGTGCGCAGCACCAAGGACGGAACCGGTGCAACTCCACGGCTAACCCCATATGGACCGGTGCCTCCTCTGCCCGCTCCTCTCATGTCGTACTCTTACAACTATGGCCAAGGCCAACCACAACAGCCCTACCCACCTTCAAGGGCTCCTACTACACGACAAGACTCGTTCGAACCCTACAGCGCTGGGAATTCGCATGCGCGACTCAATTCAGTGACTCGCGAGGATAGCTACGCGGCGAATGGGAACAACCTGCGATACCGAGATGATAATGGGGCTGGGCAGCGTGGGTACACGGATGCTACGCCAGGGATCGAAGAGAAGGCGGGCGTGCGCGACAGCCACGGGTCGCACTTCAGCCCAGCATCGCAAAGGTACGCGCCAAGGTCACAACCGTCAAGCCATGTTCTAATCGTTTCGATTTAGATTTCCATCCGACAAGGAAAACTTCAAGTCCTGGCGTAAGAACCACTACGAAACTGGGATCTGGACAAGGGTGCGTGCAGTCAGCAGCATGACCATGACGCGGTGGCTCTGATCACGCCGCGTGTTGTACAGGGCAGCGGTCTGGCATGCATGGGGCGATTCTTCTGCTGCACAGTCCTCATCACCTTGCTACTCCTCATCAGTGTGGTCCTCACTATCGCCGTGGTGAGTGCCCATTCGGTACCGTAACCCGCTCGGCACCGCGTGTTCACCGCCTTGTTCCTTTCACCCCATGTTAGTACATCCGCCCACCGGATGTTCAGATTGGCGCGGTGACGCTCGACACGGCTGCCAAGACTGGCGCGATTGAACGCAACGCGACGTCTATTACGATCCATCTCAAGGTCCCGCTGACCGTCAAGAATCCGAATTTCTTCGACGCAGGCTTCACCAAGGTCAAGGCTAGCGCATTCTATCCACTCGGTGGCAAGGATACGTCTGTTGGCGGCGGCGAGAAGAGCGCAATCACATTCAAGAAAGGAACCGAAAGCACCGTAGAATTCTCGCTCTCGTTCCAATACTCCAACGCCGTTGACCCGGACGGCACAGTCATCGCTGACATTGCCAGTCGGTGTGGTATTGGCGGTGGTACGAAGCGCGACCCGCCGATCAAGTACACCATCAAGGTGCGTTCTGCCCGCTGGCCCGCCGCTCATCCAGGCAGATTCGCTAACATTTCCACACGCAGGTTGATCTCAAATTCGTCGTGCCTACGATCTCGCCCACGTTCAGCGGGAACGCCAAATTTGCCTGTCCGCTTTCCGCGAGCGACTTTAGCTTACTCACTGGCGGGCTGCTGGGTACTGCTTGATTTCTCGACTCGCACGGACACATACATACTCACGGTCTCGATGGACTCATTCCCGCACACGCACGCACACATCCTCACGCATCTCAACGGACATTTCTAGCAATGCGATATAATGTACGGAACACACAAGCCGCCAGCGGCGTGAATACGACGATCCGCATACCCCCGTCAATCGTGCTCGACTGACTGCTCTAGCCTTGTTTCTCATTCGATGCTCTCACTCCTATGTTCAATTCTCAGGTCAATGAGATGTCGATATCGTCAGCATCACCAGCAGTCCAGTATATCGCGCTCACTCCGTTCAATCACAGCGGCCTGCTTCACATGTTTCATGATCACTGGGCAAAGTCGAAATTTTGGAAGGACGGATTGGAATTTTGCGCGCTCGCAGAAGCGGTTGATACCAGCTGAATTCGAAGTTTCAACAAGGTTCCGTTGTTTGAGTTTAGTGTCACGCTTCTCCGCAGGATTTGTTTTGCAACTGCACGTCACAATGCGGAGAATGATGACCGAGATGCTCGCTCATTTTGGAAATACGACCCTGAAGTTGGAAGATCCGCGCCCGTTTGCATCCCAATTTCTGGCCCATCAAAGCGGTGGACACCTTGTGCCGATCAGGGCCAGGCCGGACAGATGTGGATGCGGCTTCAAACAGACCGTAATCGCACAGGCTGTCTGCCAGCGTCCTTGATATCGCAATCCCGTTGTGCCCACACCGACTCAGCTGACTTCTCCCCTCTCTGTGCTTCGCGTAAGTAATTCCATGGTCACAGCCCCAGTCAGAACTAAAATTAGCCAGGCAGGAGTGGTTCAGGATCATAGATCCGTGGATGTAGTCGTTGTCACCGGAGACCCCTGTTTCCCACGTGCAGGCTAACGAATAAATTAGGACAGATGGACCCGGGCGGCGTCGCGTGTCTCCCTCTGTCATTACCCATCCATCCGACCCAATGCTCGCGTGCTGAGGCTAGCTGCAGATCGCGCGCACTGGCACAACAGGCATGACCAGTTATGTCGCGCCACCAGAAATGCAAACCCTCGCGCACAATCTGTGCGTATCAACGTCCGCCTTTCGGACTCACCACGCAACGGCGAACACTAAAAGTTCTCCCTCTAGGTTTATAACGAAATGCCACAATGTGGCCATTCTCGCACTCCTCATCTGGGACTTCGGTGGGTGTTCTCGCCTGAGTCATGGGTGTCACCTATATAAACCTCGCACTGACCAAGCTCACGGTACCACTTCCATTGTGGCATGCAGTCATCCTCTTTGGAGATGAAGTCAAGTATATCTGGATGCGCCAAAGCTCATTGTTCTCCGTGTTGTGGTTCTCGGTATGCTGGCTCTACGAGAGCCCGCCCATCGATTCTCACGTCAGTTTGTCCTACAGTTGAGATACCCATTCATACTGTCTCGCATTTTAGTCCTCATCGCTTTCTCATCCGATGGTTGGTCTCCAGAGGTGAGATCAAATCCATTCCCACAGAATATACCTGCTGACTCGTTCTGGAGTTGTAAGTTGACCTTGCACCCGACAGCTTCGACATCTGACAATCGCTTCCGCAGCTGCGTCCGATGGACCCAGGCAATAATCTTCTTCGCGTGGCTCGGCCTCTTCTGCTGTCGTCTCTGCTGGTGTCTACGCACCTACGCTCTTTGGAACCGTCAACGTTGGCTCCTCGTGCTCGGCATCCCGGCCATAGGCCTCGAAGGCGCGATAATACTGGCAGGATCAATCAATATGAGCCACAAACCGATTCCCATTGGTTTACAGCAGATATGCATCGCTTCCCCCAAGAAAGGGATTTGGAGTATCCTTAGTTGGGCAATGCCGCTCAGTTTCGACACGGCAATGTCGTCGCTCGCGATAGTTCGCGCGATGCGAGTATCGCGGAAGCTCAAGACGCCTCTAACAAAGCAATTGATTCGAGACGGTGAATAGAAAATCTCGCCTGCGTTGCTGCAGCGATGTCTGATCATGACCATTTTGCAGGGTTTTGGTACTACGGGTGCGCGTTGCTGGGTAACCTCCATTTGATGGCTGCACTCACCAGCTCCCAGACTAATGACTTCCATCTATGTTATGGGTCTCATCCTATATTCGGTGAGTTACATGTACGCTTGGGGTCAATGGTCGATTCTCATCAGTGTCCCAGCTCAATGTATGCGACGATAAACTTTAGATTTCGATGCTGAACTAATCGCCTTTTAATTCCTCAGCCGGCGAGGCTCTCCAGCATGATACAGTCAGTGGTCTGTCACCTTGATCTGCCTCTTTTCTGATTCCTTGTTGTCCTGTACAGCATGATGCTTGGGTGCGTCCGTTCTGCTCAATTCATCGCTCGTTGAAGCTGACCGTGACTTGATCCGTTGCAGCCTCCTCGGGCTGATCAGCATGAGATTCTTGCTGAACCTGCGCATGCTCAAAATCGAAGATCAAAAGTACAAATCGCAGCACCTCACCCTCGTCACTGCACTCACAAGTGGCGCTGTGAGTTCCAGCGCGTCCTTCGGAATCCTCACAGGCGTCGAAGATTTTTTGGACCAATTTGAGCTAGACGACGTGGGCAGGGGAGAGATGCCAGGTGTCGTGCTTGGAATGACCTGTCAGGCGCATCGAAAACCTCGAGAACCCCACGACAGACAAGAATACAGCTGAAAGAGCATTGATTGTGAACTTGTAATTGTACGTTAAATCGAGACTGTCTTTCAGTCTGGCGCCCAGAAGGCTTGCAGATAGGCAGCCTGAGTTCTGGATGCCTCTGTCCTCTTCCCGCTGATCTTGCATTACATCCGGCTGCCTTGAGACTACATAAGGGTCCTCAGGACGTTCATTTAGGATGACCCCAAAGCTTTCAGCTTTTTATAGCGGAGATTTGTCTTCAAATATACACTCTAACATCCCAATAGCCTCTCCGACTTAACACTCGGTGGTCTGGTCGACCCATCTCGCCGCGTATTTCTTTTGCGCTCTGTACCCGCTACTGGATCTACGAGGCGCTGAAATTCATGGACACATGTTACAAACTGCATGGTATGCCACAGCCAGCGTAAGGAAGGATAGTAACGATTTTAAGCGCACGGGGGATGTACGGAGTGTCCCGCCAACGCGCACGCTCGTACCTCCGAACAATGACTCAGAGACCGCCCAACTTGCAAATGGTCTCGTCTCTCTTTAAAGGTTTCAGCGCGTTTACCACTGAAGCAAAATATCCCGAACTTTGGTACGTAGCAACCTACCAGTCGGCCGATGGTCCATCGCACGTTACGGGCAATTATACCTCTCCCATAGTCCACCTGATGCGGATGTTCCATCTTCCGTGCACCTTTATAATGCCGGCGATCCTCTCTTATATGCTAATCAATGCCGAGGTGACCCCCATTGTCAACGCTGGGCCACAATGGAATGGACTCTCACCGCCCGGTGAGTAACAGTGAGGGACCACTATCATACGTATCAGTGGATCTTAGCAGCCCGCTCCTGCTTCTCTATTGTCACTAGGATGCAAGGGCGGCCGGCCAGTACCTCATACTACATATGCTCACCCGACCTGGTTACTGGACACGGACCAGCGGACCATAATTTCACTCCCTTATTCTTGGCCTGCAATCATACTGCGGAGCCAGGACTACACGGCTTTGAACTCAGAATGAAATATAAACCTCGGTAGAAATTCTCGGGCTGTCATTTAACACGTGTTTAGATGCGGTTAATTGAGAGTATACTGCTCACGGTGAGGAATTCTTGCTTAAAATGAGTATCACGCTGACCGTTTCCCAAGACAAGGGATTTGGCGTTGGACGTAAGCTCGGTATGCACAAGAGAGTTCGGCCGTTGGCGACATTGAATATGTAGGGACTGTATGTGCAGGCTGGCGCTCTGGGTCGGTGCCAGCAACGCAAACGGCTGACATTGTGGACAGGGGAATGCAGGTGACCGAATGAACTCTGACAGATGTATGTTCTGACAGGCAGTGACCTCGCTGTCAAAGAAAGTACCGAAACCTGTCAGTTAGTAACGAAATCGCCACTGCTGCCCCCCCCCCGGGCCCCTGGTGCTCTGGATAACCAGTACCCTTCCAGCGCTGTCAGTCAATATTACAACCGTAAATAACGTCTCCCGGCGCTGTACTCGCTCAGGGATCATAGGTGCCTGGATGTCTCCACAGATGTCAAGTAGTTGGCATCCCGACATCCGTCAAAGAATACAAATAGACCCGAACTGTGCCGCGTGTCTCTTTCTGCCGTTACCTAGCCATTTAGCCCACATTTGCGTACCGAGACCAGCTGCAGATCGCGTGCTCTGGCACAATGGGGATGACCACTGGCAGTGATGTTGCGACACCAGAAGTGACGGGCCTCGCACGCACCCTGTGCGTACGACGCCTCCCTCCGCTCCTCCGTTGGCTTCCTGTACGCGATAAGAGTGCTAACTGAAGACATCTCTCCAGTTTAACAACAAGATATCACAATACTGCCATTCTCGCGGTCATTATCTGGGATTTTGGTGAGTGCATTCAGCTTTATTGTCAGCGTCAACCCCATTGACCACCGTCACTTTAACCATGTCATCGCAACCCACAGGCCTTCTATTTGAACATGAAATAAAGTGCATCTGGATGCGTCGATGGTCTTTCTTCTCCGTTTTATGGTTCTTGGTGAGCAACTGCGAGATGTTCTGACCACAGCCTCACATCGGGTTGTCCCACAGTTGAGATACCCCATCATTATATCTCACGTGTTCACTGTTGTATCATTCTCTTCCCACGGCTGGTCTGCTGAGGTGTGTATGAGTCCAGTTTTTCAGAAAAGCATTGTTGACTGTTTGTGTAGTTGTACGTCGTCCCCACTCTGCAGCTTCCGACTCTAACAATGAATTTCGCAGCTGTGTCAGGTGGACTCAAGTGAGAGTGTTCCTCGAATGGACAAGCATGGTCTCTGGTCGCATCTGCTGGTGTCTCCGGATCTACGCCCTGTGGAACCGTCAGCGTTGGATGCTCATGCTCGGCGGCCCAGTCATGATTTTTGAAAGTTCGTTGTTCTTGGCTGTAACGATGAACATCAGCTACCGCCCCAATCCCGCTGGTCTGCAGCAAATATGCATCGCTACTCCCGGCGCAGGGACTTGGTCTATCGTGGCATGGGCGTTTCCGTTTGTTTTCGACACGATATTGTCCTTGCTCTCTATCGTCCGCGCGATGCGGATTTCGCGGAGACTCAGAACGCCTTTAACAACACAATTGATCCGAGACGGTAAAGATACATGTTTGCGTGATTATGATGATGGCTGATCATCTCACAGGAGTTGGCTATTACGGGTGCGCGTCACTACACAGACAACCTGAATCGTTTCTGAGCTTACTACGACTTTACAGGTTGATGACATTCATTTACGTTCTGGGTCTCGTGATATACTCAGTATGTGGGTTTGAATTTTAAGACAATTCCATCTTTTCTCATCAGCACGACAGTCTCATGTATGCAATGAGTTCCTTGGAACGATCAATTAATCTTATATTCTACTACAGCCGATACGACTTTTCATCATCGGACAGTCAGTAGCTTGTTCTTTATACTTGCTCCGGCACTTACTCTGCGTTGATACATTTACAGTACAATGATCGGGTTCGTTCGTCTGCTAAACACGTTGCCTCCGACTGTCGCTGAGCATGACCGTGTCCACTACAGTCTTCTAGTTGTTATCAGCGCGCGATTCTTACTGGACTTGCGCATGCTCAAATTGGAAGATCAGGAGTACAAATCACGGCACTCTGCCGCCGGCCCCGCGCGTGTAGGGAACACACTGAGCTCTAGCGCCGCGTTTAGCAGGCTCACAGGCCTCGATGGTCTTGTCGACGAATTCGAGCTTGAAGATTCACCGAAGGGACAGGCTCAAATTGCGGAGGACGATCCGTGGAGATTCGAATATCCGTAAAAGCTCGACTCGCGCCGTCGGAGGTACAATGGTGGTCAGTTGAACTAGTGAAATTTGGACAAGCTGCTTCCACTTGCCAAATCGGCGAAAATAAATCATTCTTGGAGGTGGATTCTGATACCCTTATACTTGGTATTTAATTACCGCTCGGCATGGGTTCAGGCTGCTTGTCTCTGATTCGAGTGAGGTCAGGATATCGCAGATGATAACAAGCATTTGACACAGGAGATAAAACCAAATTTAATGAAGACAATCGGAGCCCACTGGGTCGATTTAACTATTAAAAGTTAAGGGAGAGTGCGAGGTGCGTAGTATTTTAGGTTCAGCAGCCTGACAAACATCGAGATTTTGCGCGGTTTGGTCGATATACCGCCGGTCCAGACGCTGATTCAGCGTGAGGCAAAACTAAAGCTAGCGGCGCACCAATAGGCGCAGGTCCTCCGAGCCTATGTTAACGAAGAACCGCTACCACAAGAACGTGCTCCTCTCAGTCCAACTGCTAGGCCAATGAGGCAGTCGACCCCGATTTTAACTAGTAACGATATCGAGACGCATCTTGCGCCATTTTCTGTACTGTAAAGTTTGGCTACGATACGTACACTCGATACAGAAGTATGTAATACATTCGAGAATTAATCTGGATGCAAAATGGTCGAGATTAGAGCGGGCCGAAGTCCAATGCAGGATGCAGAACAGTTGGCAATCTATCAACGATGCAGAATTACAACGTATAAAGCACAGTGGCGTGGGCGTTTCTTCCAGTGACCACAACACCCGCCCCACCTCATGAGTACACCGACGCACTCATTTGTCCACTCTCATCATCTGCTCGCCTTGCACCAACAAAGTGGTCCCAAAGCGTCGTTAGTCCCGCGCAGGTTCCCGATATATGCGGCCTCTCTATCGACTCAATTGACATTCTCCTCACAGGCCTTTGGTCTCACGCGTCAAGCGCTGGCCCGCATTCTTATCGACAGCGACCTATATGCAGCATTGGTCACGAACCCGGGAAGGGCAGATCCCTCACTCGCACGCAGGACAACCCGCTGCATTCACTCGGCCTTTCGACCACCGTTGCGCATTGGGAAGCGCACGTCTGCATCTTCGCAATTCGCTGTAAAGCTAGTGAGTTGCCCTCATCGTTTTGGAACTATTCCACCTGTTAACCGCATACATGCTTGAGCCATCCGCATCGGTGAACGCTGCAATGTCGGGAGCAATGGGCTTCGTCTAGAAATCCTATCGACATACGCTCCGCTTTACGTTGATGTCCTTCGTCGATGGCAGATGGTGCCATACGCCGTGACCATTCACCGTGGTCACTTCATCATTGCAATCGTGAGCCCCTATTCATGAGTACCGAGACTTGGGCTCTTATGGCGTCGCAGTTCGAGGCTGCCTCTGTGCCTCGTTTCGAAGAGTATGCGCGACTCAAGCGGCTCAGCCCGCCCGAGCTCACAGGTATCGTACGTTCAACTTCGCACTTATCGTATTGCGCATCACACCAATATGTGCTCACGTAGAGCTCAACATGTGGAAGATGGAGAAGGTCGAATCCAGACCTGGGGAC
>Ga0247815_10003973_pt1 | contig 10494 bp, 15 predicted proteins | sample UWRJL194509B1_FD_181014 | JGI IMG/M metagenome (GOLD analysis project Ga0247815, IMG submission 181014) | Plant litter microbial communities from Arlington Agricultural Research Station in Wisconsin, United States - UWRJ-L194-509B-1 | ecosystem: Environmental > Terrestrial > Plant litter >... | reverse complement strand
CGTTCGCACTGACAGGAAAAGGCTATGTTGTCATTACCACCGACCAGACCGCCGCACGATCCATCGTTAAAATGAAGGACGATAAAGCCAAGGTCAAGCCTTTCGCCCAAATTTTCTTGTGACCTGCTCTGTGGGCCTGGTGCGCAATAACTGCGATCGGAGTCTGGGTATTTGAGCTTGCTAATCTTGAAATTCGGATTGGATTAGGCTATACTGTACAGTTCGCGGACCAAGTCGAGCGCAACCTGCGATTGTACCAGGTCCGCGACTACCGGGCACGAGGCTGACTGTTACGCCAAGAACAAGCGACGTTCTCGTCCTCTGCGCGCACTGATCATCAATAACCGCGAGGTATACACCTTCATCCAGCCGAACCAGCAGTTCGAACTCGCTGTTCGTGTTCGGTGAACTCATGCCTTCCCCTGTTCGTACCTTCCTTACCATTGACGGCGACCTACAGCCCTGCGAACGCTTTTACCCTGAAGATTACCCTCGCGCGGACGGCGGACGAAGGTAGTCTTGTGACCGACTGTTACCGCAGTTGACGCCGTACTGTCTCTCCCATGTTTGCTGTAGCAGCTCCTATCACTGGTCTTTGGGAGCTCATCTGTCTCTAGAACCCTTGTGGATAAACTCGTAGTATGAACGACTTCTATCAGCCCCACCGCCCTCTTCGCCCGCCTGCATCTTCTCAGCCGCAGCCTTGCCTCGTTCTCTTGCACCATGACTATCATGGCTCTCTTATCTTACCTGCACGTTCTCGGCCTCGCTCCGACTCCCCCTGCGGCTCTCCCTGTCGGATTCCTTTTTTTGTGGCAGTATTATCTACCGTGTATCTCTACCTACATCAGTATCGTCTCTTCCTCCCACGCCGCATTCTGAAGATCTGGCCGGACCTCTGTGGACGATTGGCTGCTGGCTGTGGGTTAGGAGGAGAAATGGTGATTTGCCTGGCTTGTACGATCGTAACGAAGCAGGACGTATGGATTGTTTCCTCGGGCTACTTGCTGTTAGATACGCTTGTGTTTGGTGGTTTCCGGCGCCTGATTTGATCGCGACCTCAAACTAGTATTTCAAGTCTTATTTCTTGCTCATCTCAGCTCATTCTGTCAATAAAAGCTGTCGTACTGCATATATGAGATACAGCTAGACGCACGAGCGAAACTGAATCTAAAGTGGTCTTATTTAGACTCGGCCGCACGAACAGTTCTCTGGTCCACAACTCTATCATCTCCGGCGTTGGACTTCCCAACACTCGTTCCCAGAATCAAAGCGAGCAGACACCCTCAGTGTATTTCCTCAGTTATCCTCGGTGATTCCCTCGTGGGGAACGCAAAAGGGGAATCAATCGGCGATCACAGTATTCCACGACGAAATCAGCGGCCCACCTTGTTGTGAAACTACTACGAGGACTCGGCAGCTACATCTTTCAACCAACCAGAGCCCGTTACATTCGATTTGACCGCAAGTCTACACCTTAAGGTCCTCATTATTGCAAGTGAAGCGTAGAACTACACAATTCATAGGTTTAAGGGTAGGGCAGAAATATTGATGGGGGTCACGCGCGGTCACGACGCGCGATATCTCGGATCGTGTTCGCAGTGCAACTTCTGCTTTCTTCATCTCTGCATTTACCCTGCATAAGGATGCCGCTACCCCGCATCTGCGACTTATTTTACACTGCCAGATGTTTGTAGGGCTGATGAAGTTGTATCGAGGACGATGGCAGGTCTTCCTGAGTTGCGATTGTGTCGGGTTTGGCCCTGCTCATCACGTAAATCCCATCCCATCGTACCCTTGTGCCTCAGCTCAGACGCACGGGCATAAAATTTACCGTTACAGCCTTTCGTCAAATAAAGAGGCACTCGTCAACCTCAGTCAGAGACAGTCGCCTGCCATTGCTCCCCTTGCCTGATTCCTTTACGATCTCCGCTGATATTTCAGTACCCAGGAACCACTCTCAGCTTGCCCGCTCACCCAAATCTCACAAGGATGTGCGATCAAACTTCGTTGGACGCCGCGGCATATGCTGAACTACTTATCGGCCGCACCGAGGGGTATCCATTCCACAGTCCCAAAAATGAAGGTGTTATAGGCGACTGTGGTGTCATCCGAGAGGGGCAGTTTGTATTCGTGAGTGGAATTTACTGGTTGGCTTTCATTTTGATCGAGCAATGCGGCTTGCAGCTGTTCAACTGCTTTGTAGACGGTATCGGCGGTGAACGTCTATCGACTTCTGAGCCAAACCCTGGTCGCATTCCTGTTGCGTCAGACTTGGAAGCTTACCCCATCGCACTAGATCGCTCTGAACGCAGTGTGATACTCCGGTCCAACCAAGACGTCGTCTGGCGTGTGCACAAAGGCCGTCACTGGTCGGTCGACTTGGAGGTTCCTATTTCACTACCACCGTGTGTAAAATTTAACTTCTGGTTGATACAACAGCTGACTGTCCAGAAACAGAGTCGAAGTTGGCTTTGGGTTCCAAGCCTCTCGAGCTTCGGGAAAGGCGGCATTCCTCATCCCCGGTAATGCCAGACGACGGGTGGAGAAATATCTTGAGGACAAAGTCTTCACATCGTATTTGGCTCGTCACCATAACGACATTCATGCTCGTTTCGGCGCTAGGTATAGCACCCGAACGGTCTATATGATTGAAGGGACGACCCATGCCTCCAGCTGGTGCCGAGGTGTCGCTACAAGGCACACAAGCGACATCAAAGGTTTTGTGGCCGTCAATCCAATGCTCCCAGGTATTCCAGGTTTCCGGGTTGGTGGCAGCACGGGCCAGTCAATAGAACATCCGGTATGTTACACTTAGCTCCTGCTGTCTCGGCAACCCCATACCGATGTCTGATGCACTGCCAGTGGTCTATTGAGCCCGGTCCTGCGCTTCAACCCCCGACCGGAGAGCTTCACCTGATCTCTGCGAGACTTGTTGTTAAGCAATCCAGACTACCCGATGCCCTCCGGTCGACGCCCAGCGTCACAGCGCTGATACATGGCGCTGCGACTCCGAGCCCAGATGGACAGGGTTTGAGGCCCCCATCCGAGCGCCATTCACATAGCCAAGGCGGAGCAACAGGAAATTCTTTGGCAGGCCGCAGTGCTTCCTCATCTGGAACTGCGTACCAGACTGTGAGTACCTATTTCAAGATCAGATATGAGCTCTTCATAGAGATTTGTCTTGATGTAACTCTCGGCAACTCTGCAGGACATCCCAGGCTTCGTTGCCCCAGAATTCAGTGAAAATTCACGGAACAACAACCGCCCAGGAGTTCAAACTGGCCTTCAATACCGTGGCTCACCTTGCGTCGACACCTTCGCGACAGGCGGTTTGTCGGACGTAATCCCCATGGACGACGCATCCAGTCCTCCCAATTTTATCGAAACCCTTCTCGATGCATGTCTTGCAGCACATCCGTACTTGGACGCAATTGTTGCCAGCTGGACAGTTCTGGAGGCATTTTGGGCTGTGAGTCACCGCTAAATCAGTGCGGGTCATGTGGCTGAATCGAGCAAAAGGAACTCGAGAACGGCGTTCGATACGATGCAGAAGGGCTCATTTTCATAGTGAAGGAAATTGAGGGAGGCGTTGGTGAGTGGCCTCATGACGTTGATAGTCGATTCATCAGTGACAAACCACTGAACATCAACGCTCCAGATGGCCGTGTAGCTGAAATTTGTCGGATTTCACCTCCGGTGTTGATCTCTGAGCTCGTGGAAGGCTGTATCGCAGCTCATCCAGACAGCGCGCAAGTCCCTCTAGCCGGTATGTCAGCTCATAATCCACATATCATTCGTATTATGTTGACATCAGCTAGATGTGGAAATCGAACATCGCTCAGAGCTGTCCCGAAAGACATTATTGAGGAGGACAACGAGTACAAAACCGTGTTGGGCCAGCTACTCGAGTCTGGCACATTAAATACACGGCTTTAGACCGGTTGGCACACGGACATGCAGCTTACATGTGACTGACTACTTTCAAACTCGACACTAATCACAATACTGTACTATTCGCACGACTAATAGTTGAGTCACGCGTCACGCAGCCGACAGAAGTGACACAACGGGCAGGGCGGCATCCATTCTAAAACTCGTAATCGACAATGAAAGCGATTACGCCAAAGCGATTTTCCAGCTTTTTGATAAACTGAGAAATTGATCAAAGATCAAGGAGAGTGGGGGACGGAATAGAAAGATAAAAAAGGGCTCAGGCTTCCGGGCGAATCTCGAGTTTCGTGTATGGCGGGGTGGTGGAATAGTTTGCGAGCTGTCGACTCTTCCTCCTGAACACTTGACACGTTGAAGAAGCAAGAGAGCCTCTCACAGTAACAGAAGATCCCCGGAGTGGATAGGCGAGGTTTAGACGTTGATGCCTGGGACTTCAAGGTCACATCGAACCACCCTCAAGTTTGTACCGCCCGAGTCCCGCTAAACCTGCCATTGTCCAAATTGAGGAGAGCCATACCGCGAGGCATTTCAAGATGTAGTTTAAATTCCGCTCTTGTTTGGGTAAAACGTTAGCCTTGTATTGACGAGTTGGCGGCGATGATTGCACGCCGCACCTCGAGGCTCGGTGCATCTCCAGATTATTGCAACGACGATCGGACGCGTATATAGCTTGATGCCAATTGACGATTTGGTTTCGAAGGGTCGCAAACGCGCAAGGTCATGTTGCATGAGGGCAAAGTACGGTGATTCCCGAGGACGCGCGTGTCGGGGTTGCGCGTCGCGTTACGACTCTCCTCCTCCGTCATCTCTCCCCTCCTTCATCGCACGCCATGGAGTGCTCGTTCGCGCTGACAGGCAAGGGCTACGTGCTCATTGCCGCTGATCAGACCGCTGCACGGTCTATCGTGAAGATGAAGAACGACGAAGACAAGGTCAAGCCACTCGGCCCGCATCTCCTTATGACCTACTCTGGCGAGCCTGGTGCGCGCCCATCTAATCGCATTAATTGTACTCAATATAACTAATTTGCAACTTTGGATCGGATCAGGCGATACGGTGCAGTTCGCGGAATACGTCGAGCGCAACCTACGGCTGTACCAGATCCGCAACTACCAAGCCCTCCGTCCACACTCTGCCGCATCCTGGATCCGCCGCGCGCTCGCAGACAGCCTGCGCAGCCGGTCGCCGTACAGCGTGAACCTTCTTGTGGGCGGATACGACACCACCGAGCGCTCGCCGCATCTGTACTGGATCGACTACCTCGGCACCATGGCCACCGTACCATTCGCCGCGCATGGATACGGAAGCTATTTCGCACTTTCGTTGTTGGATCGGTAAGTGTTTGCGCTACTGTGGATGGGATGCGCGGCTGTGGCTGACACGTGCCGCGACGCGACGCGTCTTGCAGGTACCATAACCCGGAAGCATCGCTCGAAGAGGGCATCGAGATTCTTAAGCGGTGCATTGACGAGGTCAACAAGCGTCTTATTGTCGGTCTTGGGAAGTTCAAGGTTCGCGTTTGCGACAAGGACGGCATCCGCGAAATCGAACTGTAATCCTACCCTGCGCTCATCGAATCCGGCAATACGATCTCTTTCTGCATCACATTTCCACGGCTGTAGCATCTGACTCCTCTAATTTCCCGCGGCTTTGCATGAAAACTGGACCGATTAATCTCATTACAGACGATGATGGCCACCTGTGCTAATGACACAGCCTCGCATTCTAATCTTACAGCAACTCCCGAGAAGTTCCAACTTCCGCATTCGCCGATGTTCTACTCTGCACCTGGCTTCTTGAACAAGACCAAGTTCGGCACGTCCTTCGCCATCCCATCCAGCGCGTTCTCCGCAAACAACTGCGCCTTGAGCTTGACCTCCTTCGCACGGTCAAGCACGCCCGTCTTGACGAACAGGGTGTTGCCCTGGTTAACAAAGAGCGAAGAACCGCACGTCGGGCAGAAGTGACTTCGTAGTATGTATGAGTAAGAGCGCGAACGAGGTCAGGTTGCGCGTACCGGTGCATTGAGGTTCCGGTTGTGGTCTTGGTGTCGACGAAGACGCTTGGCTTGGTGTCGCTTGTGATAGTGAGCTTGTCGTACGTCGACCCGACGTTGTGCGAGAAACCCGCTACATGGCACATCTTCTTGTCAGTCCTCCTCGTCGTATGAGAGACTGGGTCAAAACGCACTGTTGATATGCTGGCATGTATCGCAGTGGCAGATCACACCGTCGCCGAGCTCGTCGTTGACGGTAAACGTGATCGCGCCGCAGTAGCAATGTCCGTTCAACATCTTCGTATGAGTATGAGAGAGAGAGAGAGGATGCTATAACCACCTTGCACTTGCACCTGGTTATAACTGCAGATCTTGAGCTCGTGATGTACGGCACGCTGACGAGTGACGACATACCCCCGACCGTCGCTCACAGGGGTCTTTGTTAGAACCCGACGACCGGTGTGGCGGACTGTCGTTGTCATAAACCCTGGATATGGCAGATGCGGGGAATGGGATGAGCGAGACGCGGGCATCACGGGGGTCACATTGGTGAGATGCTGAGTGTGGGTGTATAAGCGGCTGATTTCGTGCCTCTGAGAATCCAGCTGTAGTTCTGATGTATAAGCTCCGGTGAATGAGGACAGATGTGACAGTTCGTAGCTCCGGCGAATATCTAGTTGGGGCTTGCAAGTTGGCTTGGTGATGGCGTTGCCATTCTACCTGAGAAATGGAGAAACGCGTCAAGTCAGCTGACTGTCGATATTTTGACTCACATCAGAGTTGCTGCATCGGAATAGTCGGATTTTCTGCAAAGCTCCTGAGTTCTGCCAAGAGACTTGCTTAGCCGATATTGAGATCAAACGCCAATCTTGTACTGTGGTTTTGGCTGTTGTAGGTTCTTGGCATCAGCGGACTGATTATGTAACGGGATTTAGAAGCTGCATTGACCAGCTCCGCTGCTCTGAGCCGCGAGAGACAAAGTTGAACGGAGTCGCAAGGACAACCAAGTGAAAGAGATATACGGGCTGAGATTCACGCTCGTCTAAAAATTCAAGACAAGCATGTCAATAGTTTATCAACCGAAGGCCCAGTATTTTCTTGAATGGACTCTACAGTCGCGCACGAGAACCCAGGTGTCGAGAGATTCTCCACGGCAGATGCCGGGTGGTCCACAACCGCGGGTGCTTGATCAAATGTGAACTATTTGGCCCTTTCAGACCCTCAATAGTGTCACCAGATTTCTTTTTGCTGATAACTGAGCGTCGTGCGTTGCCGAGTGACAATCAAGTTGGTTCGAATTGGAGAACAGCGCTACCATACGACTCGGAGCCCCCGTGTAGAAATTGTAAAGTACAAGACTACTGCGCGCGCACGTGCTTTACCAACGGTTGAATTCAAGACCCATGCTGCTGATACTCGTCACAAGGGATCGGGATGAGTGAGGAGGTCAGTCTCCCGACGCCGGTCGCGGTCGGCGGAGGTCAGCCGATCGGCAACTCCTCGTCACCGTATCGGCATCCTTCCTTATAACCAGGCTGCGCCACGCCTTCAGTTTAGGGATCAGCTACTTGCCTCTTTCACTCTTGCCCTCTAGGTTCAGATCAAAGCGGCAATGCTTCATGGTCATTGTTATTGCGGTGCTGTCACGTACACTGTGGACGACGCGCTAGGTGACGGCGTTATCTGCCACTGCTCTTCATGCCAGCATATCAGCTGTAGGTTTGGCTGCACATTTTTGCTCTGGATATCTGATGGAGACGACGAATAGCGGGACTGTCGCACAACGTTGGGTCGACCTACGACAAATTGACGATAACGAGCGAGACCAAGCCAAAGATCTTCGTCGACACAAAGACGACGAGCGGCAACCCAATGAGCCGGTGAGCTCTTCATGCGACTTATCGCTTTCTCTGGGTACTATCTCACACCTCACTGCTGTAGTCACTTCTGCCCGACCTGCGGCTCCTCACTCTTTTCCAGCCAGGGTAACGCACTGTTCATCAAAACGGGAACACTCGACCGTGCAAATGAAGTCAAACTGGCGGCTCAGCTGTTTGCGGGGTGTGCGCTGGATGGAATGAAGAAGGAGGTGCCAGATTGGCACTAGTTTGATGATGATTGAACTGGAGATGAGCGGGCGAAGAGAACAGGAATGCTGTTATAATGCGCCTTGAAATGATGAAATTAGCCCACGCAGGCTCGTTAAACTGCTTCTAAACTTCTTTCTCTGCCTGAAAGTGAATGTCATCGGCCCATTTGGCTTGTGAAAAAGGGTCAGGACTGTGAAGAGCTGCGACGCGTGTGATACTCGCTGTCAGCTGCATCTCGCAGTGGACGTTTCCATCTCAGAGACAGAACCGCAGATCCTGCTGGTTACTCCGCACCTGTTACATGTTTGTACTGAGTGGAGGCTTGGTAATGGCAACTTCCGGTCGCAGTTGAGACTCCGCCGGCGAACGCGTGTTCACTTCAATCCAACCCCGATCAGGCATTCCGGTGAATCCCGCTGCCCTCTTGCCTGTCCGCCAAATGACAGCGTGTTTGCGATTCACAAGACAAGCGAGTCTGGCCTGTGGTAGCGCGTGATCTAGAACTAATCAGGCTCTTGAATAGGTCTGGAAGTCTTTCTTGGACCACAAGGGTGCTGAGTGACGTCCGCAACTTGTGTTCATGTTCGAGTTGTTTATCCTGCGACCAGGTCATGACGCAACCTGTTTCCCTCAAGTAAGTCGTTCGGACGTACGGCGTGTCATTCAGTAACCGATTCCTTCAGTTGAATTTGACGCGCGCCGTGCCCGGACGAGTTGAAGTCAGCCTCAAGATCGCCAAATTCAATTGTGCGGATTGCTTCTGCGCGTGCATCTGACTCCAACTAACAACAGACCTCTAGTGAACAGGACCAACGTTTGTGCTCATATGCGTGCTCGCGAATGTTGGGCTCACGTGCGCTTCTCGCGGCAGACACTCCACGGCGGCCTCATCCTGTCGCTCACCGACAGCCTCGGCTCGCTCGCCGTCGCCACGCATGGAACGTTTATGACCGGCGTCAGCACCGACATCGGTACTTCGTTTGTTCGCCCGGCTGGAGTGGAGGGCGATACGCTACTTGCAAGTGCAACCCTGATCTCGATGGGTGCGCCACGCATTACAGAAACCCCCATCTCCGCTGACGGAAAGGCATATGGCCAATTCGCTTTCGTACAGGGAAGACGCTCGCATTTACCAAAGTAGAATTCACGAATGCCAAGGGCGAGCTGGTCGCGCATGGACGTGCGTCACAGTCGCTGTCGAGTCACTGTTGCTCATTCTTACACGACCTTCAGACCATACAAAGTTTGTGGGGAAGGCTCACGAGCATCCGGTACGTCTTGATGGAGCCGCCCTAGATATTTCAAACGTGATGCTAATGTGTGCTGCGAGCAGAAGAACGTCAAGTTCTCGACTGACGGTGAAACACTTCTTGAGGGCGAGCTCGAAATCGACTAACAGTATTCTTCCGATATACGATCCTCTTCTTTCTTCACTCTTGCTATCTGATCAATATTGCGCTCTGGGACTTGGCATCAGTGTCACCCAGCCAACTCGACGCGTTCCAGAACGCTTGTCGGGCACTGCTGGTCAACTCCGCCGCAGTGGTAGTTGTCATTCTCGAAATTTCCCTCGCTGTCATCGGCGACATCAGCGCCGGCTCGATCGTTCGCGTGACAGCCGGCGTTAGGAAGTGATGGTGTGGTGGTGGGTGGCGCTTTCGTCGCACCCAAGCTGGGCCTTTACCTTCTGAACGCTTGATGCCCCTCCCTCCTATCCACCTCAGTCAGCATGAGAAAATGGCTCTTGTTGGTCCACATCTCCAACCGCCTGCAGGGGCGCCTGTCCGGAAGAGTTCACGAGCAAGTCGCTGCCACTTGGACGGCGTCAATTAACTCTTCACGCTTGCTTCCCTGCACACCATCCTCGGCTCGCGGGTGTGGTGTTGTGCCTGCCCAACGTTGTTTGGACTTGCATGTGCCGTGGACACGTGCGACAAGCGTGTGCACTGTCAGCCTCAGAAGCTACTCGGATCCACGAGAACGGCTCTTGAGAATCATGTGGATCATCATTGTCGCCCCGCAGTAGTGCTCACTACTCAGCCAACTCCGCTCTGCATGTCGCGTTTTCCCACTTCTTCCTCATTTCGACCTAGTACGATGCTGGCTCCTGCATGTTTCCAAACCGTTACTGCTGCTTAACTCCGCGCCAAGTGTCGAGTGTTGCGCGCTGGGCTGTCTTCTGGCACGAAAAACACTGTCAAATGACAAGTGTCTGTGGAGAATCCCCCATCTTCTCCGAAGCGCCCTCTAGCTCGCTCAATTGAGATGGTACAACCCCTCTCTGTCTCTGATGAAATATACAATTCCTCACCCACGGGGCCGGGTATAAAGGCGCAGCGTGGACCAGGCATCAGTTTCCTCGCTCCGGTCTCTCGCTTGGGTGCCTAGTTCGCTGAGATGAGGTTCTCTACACTCCTTCCGCTCGTCGCTGCAACCAGTGCTGGTGTAGTCTCG
>Ga0247815_10003970_pt1 | contig 10498 bp, 14 predicted proteins | sample UWRJL194509B1_FD_181014 | JGI IMG/M metagenome (GOLD analysis project Ga0247815, IMG submission 181014) | Plant litter microbial communities from Arlington Agricultural Research Station in Wisconsin, United States - UWRJ-L194-509B-1 | ecosystem: Environmental > Terrestrial > Plant litter >... | reverse complement strand
GTCGGTCATCCACGCGCTGCGTCCATCCGCCCATCTAAGCGACGCATCTCCTTCTCCAGCCGAACTTGACCGCCAGTCGCAGCAGCGACGCCCCCAATTGCACCACGCGCCCCATGCTTGTCGAAGAAGTACGTGAGCAAATTCTTCTTCTCGGTCGCCAGTCCGTCGAGCAGCATGAATAAATGCGTCTCGTCGCGCAGCACAAGTTGCGCAGCTATGATCGCAACCATAGCCGCCTCGCGGACCATCAACGACGCATCATTAAGACTCTGTCAAGAAGTTCAACCCCAGTCTTCACACGGACACTGGACGTGACGAACCGAGATAAGAATCGCTTTAAGCCGTGGCAGCTCCTCCTCAATGACCTCGGCCGGCAAGTTCGGGATAAATTTCGCCAAAGCAAGCAAGCCAAAGGCTAGTGTGAGGGAGCGCATTTCTGCTGTCGCACCTTCTGGCATTGGCTTCGCCAGGAAAGCCTTCAAGCACCCGTGCGCCGTGGTCAAGCCGAAGACGGGGTCGACCTGCGTGGCCAGCAGGTCGCGAATCTCGGTCGTGCCTTCCATAACCTACAAAGCTGAATCAGCATCAGGATGTCCAACGGCACCTCCAACTCACTGTGCGGCGGTTGGAATATCGGAGCCGGAACAGCAAGCTCAGCAGTTCGCTTTCGTGGCCGTTGGTGAATGGCGTTTGGTTCTCAAGCATCTCCCAGAGAACCACCAAGCCAAGTGATAGCAACTGAGGATCCTGGGCAAGCAAACTCAGCGTCAGCTGCCTCTTTCTCCATCTCAAAGCAACTTACTGCTTTCGCAGCTTGTGACTCCATGAACTGAAGCAGTGCTGCAAAGACCTTGTTGAAGATCTTACCGTCCGCCCACACATCACCTTGCACTGGGCTGACCGGAGACCCGTGTCCGTTCACAGGCGACAACGGTTCATCGTCAACCGGGTGCTTGTTGCAGAGCGCTGCCAGACGTTGCAGTGCCGCGACGTCCGCGAGACCCTTCTCAAGCTGCACAGTGATGTCGCGAAGCTGCTGGCTGGGGTTTGCAAAGTCCTGCACTGATGTGCTCTGCCCGAGCTCGTATGCTGCAAACAGCAGGTCAGCACAGTAGGTCATACCCAGGCATGTTGACATACTCGAAGTCCTCAGCCTCCACCAATCCGAGTCGCGCTTTGGTACCCGGCGCTTCACCTGACTTTCGCCGTTCGTTGGGGGAGTCACTGATCTCGGGGGTGCATTCACACTCGGCGTGCTGACACTCTTGAGCACCGGTGCTGGGCGGACAGCTGGCCCATTGCCTGGCAGCAACGACTGTGGTATGGGAGAAATGTGCGTCGCGTCGTCTTCGTCAACTACGAGCTCCAGCAAGCGGTCAGCGGCGCTGACAGCCTGTTCCGCCCTAGCGCGGAGCGCATCCTCGACAACATGCTCTGGAAGAAGTGCCGATGGAGGCGGCGGAGACGCAAATGCCTCATGCTCTCCACCGGCCCCGTTCGTCCGAACAGTGGTTGGTGCACTCTTGACTGGCGTGAGCGGTTCAGCGGAACGCTCGTACGGCGTAGAGAAGCTAACGGCGTCGTGAGGGCGTCCATCGTCGCTCCCATCCGAGGATTCCTCGCCATCCGGCATCGACATGCCCTTGAGCATCTCGTCATCTGTTGAAGGCCGCGGCGGCGTTGAGCGATGTGGGTTGAAGAGATTGCGCGCAGGCGTGTGCACGGGGAGGGTGGTCGCCCGCACACTCGCGCTTGGGACTGGTGACGTTTTGCTCGCCTGAGGGGATGGACGAGTGACTGACGTGCGAGGCAAAGATACTGGGGTCGTTGGTTGTTGTCGAGATATCTTGGGAGATGGTGGCGATGGTGGTGGCGATGGCGGAGCAGGTTGACTGCCTCCTGATCTCGTTCTAGTATGACCAGAAGGGACAGGGCTGTGTCTACCGCGAGATGGCGACCCACTAGGCGAACCAGACCGCATAGCTGTTCCAACCCTAGTAGGACTAAGCGGCGGAGGAGATACCGCGCGAGCGGCATGCGCTGTCGAGGTCGCATGGTGTCGTAGAGTAGGAGGCGCCGCCGCAATCTGCTGCTGCTTTGCCCTCGCCGCAGCGATCATAGCTGCAGCGCTGGTCTTCTTGGGCTTCTCTGGTGCAGGGACCACCACAGCTACTTCCTTGAGCGCGTTCGAGTCAGGGCAGACCTTCTCGAGCTGCTTGCGCCCGGTAGCATCCAAAGTGCCCATAATGACAGTAGCGCGGTCCGGCCATACTGCATGGAACGCCCAGAAGGTGATTCGTGCCTGCTCGCGCACACCGGCATTGGGGTCTGCAAGTCCGCGCTTGACGCACTTTTCCAACGTGTCGCGGCCACCGTGCGCCTCGATCTGGTGTCGCTGGCGATTACCATGTAACTCGATATACTTGCGAACATGGCCAGAGGCATACTGCCGAGCTTGAACAGTCTTGTCCTCAACCTGAGCTGCAAGCATGGATAGAACGAGTTTCGGAGGACAGGTCATGTGCTCCATGATGAGGGTTACCGTCGCCTGCGTTCCCTGTGCCACAATCTTTTTCGTGTAGCCAGACATGCCGAGCAACGTGTTGAGCAATGATTCGAGGAATGGATCCATCTGAGGCCCGAATGTGACGACCAGTTCACTGTACAAGCTGATGGCATTCGTCGCCATGGTGGTGCGGAGACTGAGGAGCTGCAGTAGACAGTTAGCCAGGCCAAGCTACATTTAAGACTCACGTACCGCCTTGAACGACTTGTCGAGCATCCCAGCCTTGAGCCCAGCGAGATAGGCGTCCGGGAAGCGCGATTGTACGCCACCCTTTAGCATGCCCCGCAACTTGGCGATGGCCTTGTCCCGTTGCTGCCAGTTGTGCTCGGTCTCCTTGCCCTCAAAATGCGGGGTCATCTCCGCAATCTCGCTCTCGACATCACGAGCAGACGCAACATAGACCGCCTTGACACTGTCATCCGTAGATGATGAAGCGGGTGGCTGCTCGTCACTCGCCAGAACGCCAGCAGGAGCAGTGGCTGACCGGGTGAGCGGATGGGCCGCACCAATACGGCTGGTCGCCAATCCAGCGTTGGGCGGGACGGAGTCCGCTACGCTAGCTTTGAGAGACGGCCCACCGCCTTGAGTACCATCTACCACCTCGCTGGTCGACGCAGCCAGGCTCGAGGTAGCGCCAGCTACTGCTCCTGCGAGCAAACGAGTGAGAATCGCCTCTTGGATGTTCTTGCGCACGCCCTTCTTGACCATCTCCTTCTTGAGATCGGCTCGGGCAGCATCAGTGACGGTCGGGCCTGTGAAGATCTGGATAACAGACTCGCGTGCACAGTCGCGCACCGAGCCGTCCGAGTCTTCAAGCGCGTCCACGAGTGGATTAACGTAGGGCTTGAGTGGGAAGCCTGGGCAAGAGACTCGAACGCTGACGAGGGAGATAATGATCTATAATCAACAGAGTGAGTTCACAAGCCTGTCTGAGATAACAGAGTGCTCTCAGCTTACCTGCTCGCGCACGCGCGCGGTCTTTGACGCGAATGCCACCTCGCGCACGAACCGCTCTAAGATGGCCATCGGCGTCTCCTGCGTCTTGACCAATCTGGCGGCGGCAGCAGGCGACACAGACTGGCCACCATGTTTGTGCACAACGGTTGCGATGCTAACGAAGGCCTGGCGAGCAGCATCGCGAATCTTGTCGCGGCTTTCGCCCATGCGGTCGAAGATACCACCAGGCGCAAGGAAGGCGTTGACAACCTGACGCAGAGTCGCGGTCTCGCCAGTGAGGGATGATGAGGACGCGTTGGAAGGCATGTGCGTAGAAGGGTGTGAACCAGAAACGATCAGAGGCACAAACGGAGTAATAGCAGACATCGCCGCGGTCGCGACGTGTTGGTTGGGGGTGCGCAGGCTTGTCTTCAGCGCCCCGAGCACAACGTCAATGTCGTGCAGCTGCAATGCATTTCACGTGAGCTAAACGTAAGCAATACCAGAGGAGAGCGCCGACCTCGACGCCGTTCTCAAACTCTGTACGCAGCTTGGTGAGCGCATCGACCTTGACATCGTTGTCTGGAGTCCATTTCAGCGTTATCGTTGGCCGTGGCGGCCGATGTATGCACCTGGCGAATGAGTCCGAGCAACTAGTTGATCAATTGTACTATCCATCAGAAGAGAGCCGGGGTATTCGGTGCGCGACAGCGCAAGGTGTGAGAACAACAGTTGGTGCAGCGCATGGACTCCGCTTCGGCCTGGCCCGCTACTTGGCCTCCCAGTTTCACACAGTCACTCACAACTTCAATGACACATTACATTCAACTTGCAGCCACTGTGGGCTTTGTATCCGAATGGCCCAGGCTCACTCCAGGTTGAACTATATCCCGAATCTTCTGTTTCTGCTCACGGAGCCGCACCAATAGTCAGCACCTCGATAACCTGGCACAAGGTCCCCAGACTGACCAGCACCTTCAACTCTGGGAAACCTCCGTCACGCTTGCGGCACCACACTAAATCCGTTCCGCCTGCTGTCGTCAGCCAAACGCGGAATCGTCCAGCCGTCACCGACTCCACTAGCGGTACGATTGTGATCGCCTTCAGCACGGGCGATGGGAACGTCAACGCAAGCTCAGTTGCCGTCCATTGTGCACGATGAAGCCTGAGCGCCTGTTAGCCACTCTCAGCATAACATCGGGGTCATAGGAGGCTACCAGCGACACTGTTGGCATCGTTAGCGGCGTCGCGCCACCGCGTAATAAACCTCACTCTATCACAGAACTCGATGGTGACGCGCGGCAGCGGGAGCGGGTCAGGAGCAACTGCATCAACGACCGTTGTCTCTGCCGTAGCTGCTATTTGCGCCTCAGGCTGCTGTGGGTCGGGCTGGCAGGTGGTGCACTCTGTCGACATGGTTGAAGACAGAGGTTCTTCGGCCGCTGGTTGCCGCTTTGATAATGGTCTTCGTCCGGCATCAGCCTTTTAAGCCCAAGAGCTTCGTCGCCCTGCTCGTATAGAGGCAGGGTCACGTTTGAGCCTCGTGAAGCTGCACGCAACATGCAAGCCATCTGTGGTGGCTTCGGTTTGCTTTGGTGTCTGGTGATTTAATTCCGAGAGTTGCGACTTTTGGCTAGGTACGGTACATTCTAGGTGCCCCAAGGCTTCGTGGTCTTCACGCGTTCAACGGCCCGCGTTGTCGCCTCATCGAGATCCTCCTTGCGCAGTCTAAGCGCATCATTGCTCAACCCGTGCGTCTTCTCGGTGTTGGTGACGCCCGGTACGGGGAAGAGAGCACGCGCATACAACATGCGCACGAATCCCAAACCATCGCCCTGCTTCAACGCCTCGACACCGCGCTCAAACCGTTCACGTGACGTCTCGTACTCAATCTTCCAGTCCTCGCGCTTGTCTCCTGTCACACGCAGGACTGAGTCGAGGATCTCATCCTGGCTGGTCGTGAAGCTCGCGACGTAAATTTGCCTGTTGCGGAAGTCGCTAATGCTGGCGCTGCTGCCCTCTTCCTTCTCTACTGGCAAGCTAAACAGTGCGGCGATGGCGCGACCAACCTGCGGCCACGTGCTGAGACTCATCTGTGTCTTGCCATCGTCAAAGAACGTAGCGGTGCGCGATGTAAAGTCGAAGCCAAATCCTGCAGGCATCGAAAGAGACCATTCGTACCAGAAGCCGGTGCTGACAGCGATATAGCTGCTGACACCAAGGGAGGCAATATGTGCACGCTGAATGGGCTGAAGGCCAAAGCTCGGCACGTCTTGCGTGAGAGTGGTGTCAACGGATCCGGTGCTGTCAGGACCCCATTCGTTGGGCAAGATCCAAGGGACGCCAGCAGCTGCGGCTGCCTCGACGAGTGTAGAGTGGGTTGCGGGTGGGGTAGTAACAGAAAGTGTGATGATGAGGGCATCCTGGCCGCGCAGAGCGGTAACAAGAGACACCTTGTCAGTGTAGTCGACGGTAACCGACTTGACGCCGGCTGGGATTGCGGAAGCGCTGTCCGGACGGGTGAGAGCTGTGACAGTGTGCTTGCCGGTGGCGACGAGAGCCTCCGCCATGAAGCGACCACTGTTCCCACCAGCCTATGAGCGATGTCAGCAGGCGAAGGGACATTTACGCAGCAGCAGAAGACGTACGCCGACGATAGCAACTTTGGAGATACGATTGTTTGCGAGAGACATGATGACTGCGCGAATACGGGAGAGTGCTCAGAGTAGGAGATGAATGAAAGTTTGCAAGCGAAACCCAGCTATTTATACTATTCTACTGAGAAACAGTCGGTAGCATTAGCTTTGGTGAAACGACCAGCCGCTGACTCATCGGAGCGACCAGCCGCTCCGAAACATCAGTCATGCTGACGACGTCGCGGGGGCCGTATAGGCCATGCATTTTGCCTCGCTGAGAGATTCTTGGTAAAGCAATTACGAAGCAACGCCACCAAATTTAGAGCTATTCCGTTTTATGAGAGAGAAAGGAAGACACAATTGACCCGAATGAGCGGTAAATTGCTGCCTCACCCAAAACCCCTCGAAAGTCTGAATATGTCCACCCGGGCCGTACACATATATTCTTCAATAGCGAAAGAGTAAGTTTGGCCAGAAAGGTAAATGTCGTCTAGGAAAAGCAGCACGTGCCTCGGATGAGTTGTCTCCACCAACGCGCACATGATGCCTCCTGCTACGTCCAGCGGCGAAACTACTTTGCAGATAGTCGTGTTCTATTCATCAATTCCCGAGTCTCTCTCTGGCTCGACCTCACTCAAGTCGTACTCCCGCCCATCCCAAGACCGGACTTTGGCCTTGAGGCCGTCTAGTTGCGTCGCCACCATCTTGTGGAGCTTTTCCGGTAGAAAAGGCTCAAGGGATCGTTGGGGCCACTCCTTCTCATTGGTTCCAAGAAGGAAGGCGGCCATAGGAATCGGTGGACGCTCGGCGAGAATATCAGCAGAGAAAGGTGACGGGCTGTTGCTGTCTTCTCGACGGTGTTGATATGTCTCTGTCTCTGATTGTGGCAACTTATGCTGGGTATTCTGGAGTTGGGATGATTGAACGTTGCGGCCAACAGATGGGTTGGATGAAGCGTCTTGCTCAGCTGAAGCGTTGCCACAATCCTGCTTGTGCCCCTCTCCGGGTGCAAGCGACGTTGGCGGTAGCGGTAAATCGCATCCCGAAGCCAAGTCGTTCAACATGTCGCTGGAGTGCACAACGGATGTCAGGGGAAGGGGGTTTCAACGTGACTACGACGCACCACGACTTCCTGCCCACACTCCATGACTTGCCCATCTTCCCTATTACATCAAGAGACACCCTCACTGCTCGCATCACGCGTACCGGATTAATACTTACCCCACCGAGCGCATCAGTGTTTGCCTTTGTGCTGTACAGGATGGCCAGCAGAAACACCGCGCTCGCGAAAGCGCCAGGAATCTGCGTCGGGAAGAAAATCACGCCGTCCTCGGCTCGCTTAAGTTGAACCTCGAGAATGTCGCTGCATGCAAGTGCGGCATTGGTGCAGATGATCAACGATCGCGTGAAATTGGGACCTGTATCGTTGGAAATACCGTCGTCCCCTGTTGACATGGGTCGTACAGCACTGCTCCCACCTGGTTTCCACTTCACGAACGGGTTATGCGCCAGTATTTGGATGTGATAGTAGGTCGTGATAAGCATCACAGACTGATTGAACCATCTTATGTCGGACTGCTTCGGATTCCAACGTACTGCATGTCACGCAGAGGTCAGTAATGGGTGAGATAGTTGGAAAAGAGCGCACGGTGGCTTGGTAGAGATGTTGTCCAGGCCGTCAATGCTGCATCTAGTTTATCCAAAACCTGCCGCTCCCATTCTGGTCCGACGAAGCCTGTGAAGGGTTAGAACAAGTATTGAGATCCATTGTAAGACGAACCCATGAGAAGACGAGATCGATTAATCGAATACTGCGTTCTCAACAGCATCAGTTCAGGTAATCGTATCGCAGGTGAGCTCGCTAACCAAGGTGCGCATTATGAACCCGTGAATGAGGTGTAACTTGGTCTTGGACACGAGATAGCTGAGGACATTGGTGCCTCCTGCACGAGCATTGTGCTTGAGCGGGTAATGCTCCGCCTCGTTGGTCAGATCCCAGGATACATCATCAACCTCAAGAGGGAAGTCGACGTCGTATCTGCATTGGATGAGCATAGTCGGGGGAAGATTGTGGGAAGACTCGGCTCACGATTCGTCCTTGATTGCTATTGGAAGTCCAACACCCGAAGATAGGTCACGATCAATGGATACCAGTGTCCTGTAAGAACTTTTTGAGCACCAGGAAACCGCGCGGAACTATATTCTCACCAGAACGTGCGCTTCCAGAGCTGATCCAGCAGGTTTGGAGTGTCGCGGTATGCAGCGAGTCGATGCGCTCCCACTTGATAGATGACCCTCGCTGCCATCCCCAACAGCACCCATTGGGCCGACATCGACTCCGTTGCTGTGGCTTGATACATCAAAGCAAGCTGTAGTCCTGCGTGTTGAATATACGACTTGACTTCAGATGAGCCAAAGACGCACAATGTAGATCTGAACATCGTACAGCCGCGGTGACTGAGGTGTGCGTGCTCTTAAGAAAGGTTGCACCTGTTCGAAGTAGTCACGGCCTGAGGCCACACCGCTTGGTGTCGGATCGACGTGCCGCGCCGTTACAGCACAGACCAAAAGAACTGTGGCAACAAAATGCGGGTCGTCCATTTTGGTGTCGAGTTCCTTGACAAAGAGCTGGCGATGGAGGAAAGGATAAAACACACAAACTTGGTCGAAGAAGTGTACCACATGCTGGTCGATGAGTACTCGCGGGGGTAGTCGGGGATAGAAATCGTGGTGTCTATCGTCTTGATATCGAAGCTCGTGCTAAGGCATGGTATCAATAATAACTTGGCGGCCGCGGCTGTCAGACATACCGCTGGCTGCCTCCAAAATTCGGATCGCCGAAGTTTGGGATATATCGTGCCAAAATTCCAGCTCGCCTGCCCAGACAATGCGCGAAGTAGCGGGTCGATAGTGAGTGAGCGTTGTAATTCTTGCCCCAGGCTAAGTCGTTGTGGTAGCTGGGTCAGCTTAGTCACAGGAATCTCGTCGCGTTCCTCTGTGTGCGCCACGGCGTTATCAGACTGCAGCTCATGCGGCGGCGTCATCGGAATCGAGGCAAGCTCGCGCATGAGATCAATGTCGGGACAGTGCTGAGTACACTTGTCAGCTTAGTCCATGCCTGCATATATACGCTGCAGGGCGGTGACCTTGTACAACAACGCCTCAACCATGGCCAGCCTTGTCTTCACGCTCTCGATATAGCTTATTTGCACAAAAATTAGCGATATCGAGGATGCGAGTTCCCAACTAAGTACTCACGCCTTCTTTGGCTGACTGGGTCGCTTGACGCTGTCGGTGTAGCGACATGACCGGCTCATCATCTCGCAACGCGTGCAGACGCGACCATTTGTCGACGACCGGTCACCTATTAGCGACCATAGACAGCTATCAGTACATATAATCCAGCGATGGTTTCCCACGTACATCGAACTGGTAATGTTCGTCAGCCGATCTGCGAGCTACTCGAGGCACTCGCGCACCCTTTGCCCGCTTGCAGCTATCGCACGCGCCGCTACGTTTTAAAGATAAGCTAGAACCGACCTGGGTAGTCGCGTCACTAGTTGCAGTTGCTTCACGAGCGAGCAGGCGGCGGGTCATTGCTGGATGTGACACGCGAACGAAATCGAGCTCGACAAGGAGACCATGTACCGGTATATCCCGCCGTCTGATTCACGCACGCGATATCCCGCGATGCAAACACCACTGAGCAAACATTCATCATGTTGACCTGCTCCTCGTTTTCCAGCGTTGGGAGCGACTCCAAGACCATCTGGCGGTCGCTGCCAGGCTCTAGAAGTAGACTTCAATTGTGACGTGGCACAGAAAAGCTGCTGGCCGACGTGCCGAAGGCGTCACTCTTCGTGAGATAACATGCAACATCTAATTCCGGACGAAATAGATAGGACTTGTAATATAATATCGCGACTGATAAAATCCATAAAAAGCTACATGGCACGATGAATCCGCACCTTTTCTCACCGAGAACGGTTTCGCAACGGTTTCGGGTTCGAGAACGTGTACACTGGCCTCGCCGCCGACCGCGACCGCCCAACTCCAGCACTCGTTCCTGCATCCTCTCGATACACAGTCCTCTGATCCCTCACCTCTCTTTCGGCGCGGCGCGGAGGCTCGTCATCTGGATTTCCCACAAACAGCTTGCGCATCTTGCTCCAGAGCCCCGGTCCCTTCTTCTCGCGCTCCGCCCCACCCAGCTCGTGATATGCGGGTGGAGGTGGAGACGGCGAATCACGCCGCAGTCGACCACTTCCGCTACTCAATGACTGTGTGAAAACGTGAGATCACTCCAACGTCGTCAACCCGAGCCCAGCGCGACAACGCACCGAGTAGCCAGACTCGGAAT
>Ga0247815_10003969_pt1 | contig 10499 bp, 7 predicted proteins | sample UWRJL194509B1_FD_181014 | JGI IMG/M metagenome (GOLD analysis project Ga0247815, IMG submission 181014) | Plant litter microbial communities from Arlington Agricultural Research Station in Wisconsin, United States - UWRJ-L194-509B-1 | ecosystem: Environmental > Terrestrial > Plant litter >... | reverse complement strand
CCGGCCGCAGCTGATGAAGGTGTTCAAGCCGGCGTTCCTGGGGCGCTTGAAGGTGATTCCGTACTATCCGATCGCCGACGACGTGCTGGTCAAGATCATCGAGCTCAAGCTGGGCAAGATCGCGCGCCGCATCGCCGAGAACCACAAGGCCGAGCTGTCGTATGACGACGCGCTGGTGGAAGCGGTACTGGCGCGTTGCACCGAAGTGGACTCGGGCGCGCGCAGCGTCGACAACATCCTCAACGGCAGCGTGCTGCCGGAGATCGCCGAATCGGTGCTGGCGAGGATGGCGGAGGGCGCCTCGATCTCGAAGATCAAGGTCAGCGCCGACAAGAAGGGTCAGTTCAAGTACGTGATCAAGTAGGGTAAACGTCGGTGTCAGTGCCGACATTCGGACATTTTGGAACTTTCTCGTTGTAGCCAGCTACATCGAGAAAGTTCAGTTTTGTCCGAATGTCGGCACTGACACCGTTTTTTTTAGTTGTTGGCTGGTGGCTGGACGCCGAGCAATTCTTCGATGTGGGCCAGTGAGCCGGCGTCTTTGACCACCGAACGCAGCCAGTCGTGCAGGTTCTGGTCGCCGGCGTCGGCGGCTTTGTCGGCGAAGTAGGAAACCGGGCTGTGCGGCTCGGTGCGGCGGAAGAACTGCGCCACCGCGCGCAGTTGCGCCAACGCCTGCGCGCGCGTCTGGATCGCGCCCGGCGGACCGGACGGTTGCGGCGCAGCAGCCTGCGCTCCCTGGCCAGCGCCTTGCTCGAAGTCGACCGCCGCCGAGCCGAGGTAGGCGTTGTCCGCCGACTCGGTCTGCGCCGCGCCCGCGACGGCGACCGCCGCAGGCATCATCCGCTGCAATGTCTGCACCGCGTCGCGCGCCGTCGAGAAGCCGGGGCTGTCGTGGCCCAGCCGCTCATCTGCCACCAGCTCCAATTCCTTCAGCGCGTCGAGGCACGCTTGCGCGTCGGCCGCGAATGTTTCGGTGAACTGCGCCGAATTGTTGCGCCGCGCCGCTTCCATCTCGGCCAGCTTGGCGGTCGGATTGCCGCCGTTGTTGCTGCTGCTACCATTGCTGCTTGCGGTGGCCTGCTTACGCGCGGTCTCGAAATCAATGGTGGAATAAGCGCCGGCGCGCCCGTCGGTCAGTGGGATATCGCGCAGCAAGGCCGGGGTACGGCCCAGTATCCAGCTCAGGTTGCCGATGCGCTGGTCATGGTCGTCGCCGTCCGATTCCGGATACAGCCCCACGTCCCAGTAGTCGCGGCACAGCCCGGCCAGCAGTTGGTAACCCTCGGCCAGCGCGCGCAGTCCGACCGTCTTGGCGCCGGCCTCGGTCAGCCACACCGCCAGCCGCAGGTCCTTGCTCTTTTCCTGCAACAGCGCGGAACAGCGGCGCACCACGAAATCCCAGTCGGCTTCCTTCAACTCGGTCACCCATTCGCCCTGGTCGAGCGAGGGGTCGTCGAAGCGGCGCGCCTGGGCGATGGCGTCCAGGTCGGTCGAGAACGACAGGTCCTCGCCGCTTGGAGCGGTCGGGCTGATGGGGTTCAGTAATTGTTCTGCTGAAAACATAAAATGACCTCTATCTTTATTGGGCGATCCGGAACTCGATGCGGCGGTTGCGGGCGCGGCCGTCCGGCGTGTCGTTGCTGGCGATCGGCCGGTCCGAACCCTGTCCCGACGCGGTCAACAAATCGCCGTTGAGGCCTTTGCCGGTCAGGTAGGTCTTGACCGCCTCGGCGCGCGCCTGGCTCAGGTTCTGGTTGCTGGCCTTCAGCCCTTGGTTGTCGGTGTGGCCGATGATCTCGACCTTGCGGCCCTGCAGCTTCTGCATCGCCGCGCCCATCTGGTCGAGGATCACGCGGCCCGCCGGCGTCAGGTTGGCCTGGCCGATCTCGAACTCGATGATGCGGTTGGCCAGCGTGCTGTCGAGGATGTTCTGCTCGGCGGCCGACACCCGCAGCCCATTGTTGACCACGTAGGTGGGGTTGAGGCTGGTGGCGAAGTCGCTGGCGATCTTCTGCCGCTGCGCCTCGTTGGCCACCTCGCCGCGCACGCTGATGGTGCTGCCGTCGATCTTCAGCTGGCCGCGGCTGATCTGCTTGAGATTGGGCGTGATCAGCTTTTGCACGTAGGCGTTCCAGTTGGCGGGCTGCGCCACCTGGCCGACGGCGATCTGGTCGACCACCTTGTCGGCGCCGTAGACTTCGCGCAGGCGCGCCAGCACGCCGGCCTTGGTGGTCTCGTCGGGCACGGTGCCGCTGGCCAGGACCTGGCCCGGCTGCGGCGTGGCCGCCGCTGGAACCGCCGTCTGCGCAGAAGCGGAGCCGGCCGCCAGGGTGAGGAGTAATGCGGTGCGGATGAAGCGCATGGTCAGGTTCCGATAAAGGCCGCGCGCACGGAGTCGCAGGCCGATTTGAGTGAAAGGTTGGGCTGGGCCAGGTAGGTCGAGACTTTCTTGATCGCGTAGTCGGCGTCGACCTGTTCCTCGACCCAGTCGAGCTCGTCGAACGTGATGTGGTGCTCGAGACCGGCCTGCGGGTCCATGATCGCCTGCAGCGTCAGCGCCGAGGCGCCGCTGAAGCCAAGCACCAGCGCCGGCCGCGCGGCCAGGCGGGTGATGAACAGCGACAGCTCGAAGTCGGCGCGCTGCAGGAACGGCGTGATCAAATGCATCCAGAACGCGCCGGCCAGGTTGCGGTACATTGGGTCGGCCGGCAGCGGCAGCACCAGGCTTTTCTCCAGCCGGCTGGAACTGCTGGCCATGACCGGCTGCAGCAGCAGGCCCAGCGCCAGCAGCACCTGGCGCACCGAACCGGAGAAGCCGGTCTGCGCCAGCATCGCGCCCAGCCCGCCGACGGTCTGCAAGTCGAGGAAGTCGTCGAAGGCGGCGTCGTAGGCGGCGCTGCGCAGGTCGATCTCGATGATGCTGGCGGCCGCAGCCTGTAACGCGCCGGCCGGCTCGGGCGCGGCCAGCACGCCGGCGCTCAGCGCTTCGAGACGGTTCCACAGGCGCGACAGCACCAGCGGGCTGTTCGGCACGAAGCCGGCCGGGTCGTCCACCTCCATCGTGCTCATCATCAGGAACGGGAAGCGGCGTTTCGATTGGTCGCTGCTGGCGACGATGTGGCCGGCGATGGCGCGGCCGCGACGCGGGCCGATGAAGGCGAAGTGCAGCGGCGCCAGCGCGTCGTAGGTCAGCTTCCAGCGGGCGTCGGCGCTCAGCAGGTCCATCGCCTGCGCCAGCCATTCGTCGAGGATGTTGATCAGGGCCGGATTCTCGCTGGCCTTGACGAAATCGCCCCGCGTGGGAATCTTGCCGAAGTAACCGATGGCGATCGGGGTGGCACGGCTCATGGCTGGCTCCTTGGCGCGGCCGCCGGCGCCGCCGTTGTCGCAGCCGGGACCGCTGCTGCGGGGGCGGTCACGGCCGGAGCGACGGCGCTTGCGGCGGCCGCCGTCGGCGCCGCCGGCGCGGTGATGGTGTCCGGCAGGCGCATGCGGCGGAAGCCGGAAGCGGCGCCAGGCGGCGGCGCGGCCGGGGCCGCCGGCTGGCTGGTGCCGATGATGCGCAGGTTGGCGCGCACCGTGACGTTGCTGTTGTCCCAGCTCAGCTCGAACACGCCGCCGTCTTTGCGCTGCCGCTTGGCTGCATCGATCATCTGCTTCAGGCCGAAGTGGCCCGGCGCGTTGAGCAACACCACGGTGCGGCCCTCGGGCGTGATGGCGGTGATGCGCGAGCCCGGCGTTCCCTGCGGATTCGGCCACACCATGTGCACCCACGGCTGCGGCTGGCCGCGCCAGCGCAGCGCCTGGCCGTCGATCTCGATGGTGAACTCGGTGGCGCCGGTGGCGCCCAGCGCCTGCACGTCGAAGCGCGTTTGCGCCTCGCCGGCGCTGGCCTGCGCGGCCACGCCGCCGGCCGACAGCGGCGCCACCCAGCTCGGGAAGCCGTTGACCACGCCCGGCGCCAGCGTGATGCCCATGTTGGCCCAGGTCTTGGCGCTGAGGGTGTCGCCGCGACGCACCACCAGCGGCCCGATGGTGGTGTTGAAGTATTTGGCGATGGCGCCCTCGGGGCCGAACACCTGGCCGATTTCGGCGTCGGTGGCCTCGACCCGCGATTCCGGCGCGAACGGATACTTGACCGCCAGCGTGCGCTTGAACGGCTCCAGCACCTGCGCGGTCCAGACCTTGTCGATCTCGGCCTCGGTCGGACGCACGATGACGGCGAAGGTCTGCATCAGCGGGCGCACCAGCAGCGGCCGGATGGCTTGCTTTTGCTGGTCGGTCATGCCGACCAGCATCTGCTCGTCGACGTACTTGAGCGCATCGGCCAGCTCGGAGCCGGCGCCGTCGAGCGTCTGCTGCATGAACTGCTTGGCGCCGGGGCCGGTGTCGCCCTGATTCTTGATCTGGTTGAAGCGGCCGCGCAGCTTCGACAGTGCGTCCATGTAACCGCCCATCAGCGTGGCGCCCTTGTCCTTGCTGACCACCAGCTTGGCCACGCCGGAGAACTCGCGTCCTACCGGTCCCATCGGGATCGGCGCGGCGCCCGGCGCGGCGGTGCTGACGTTGACGTCGATGCCGGCCGGTTTCTGGCGCAGGATGGTTTGCTTGAACCAGCCGACCACGCCGCGCTGGGCGCGCTGCAGGCCGGCGTCGATCAGCGACGGGTTGTCCCACGAGGTTTCCTCGTAGACCGTCTTGATCAGCTTGTCGATCGGCGACGATTGCGGATCGCCGAGGCGGTTCATCGCGGCGGCGGCCTGCTCGAAGCCGGCCAGGTCGCGGATGCCGACGCCCTGGATGAACTTCTGCCATTCCTTGGCGTAGTCGTTCTTATATAGTTCGAGCAGCGCCTTCTGGATCTGCTCGGGGCTGCCCTCCAGCGTCAGGTCGTCCTTGGCGGCGGTCTTCAGCACCCAGTCCGAGCTTTGCAGTTCGCGGTTGGCCGCCTCGCGGAAGGCTTCCTGGATGAACTTGTCCCAGGCGTCGCGGGTGAAGGTGCCCGGGATGGCGTAGCTGCCCACCACCAGTTCCTTGTCCTGGTCGCCGACGATGCGCGCCACCGTCATCGATGGGAAGCGGGTGGCGGCGCGCGCCTTGACGTCGGCGTACACGCGTTCGCGCGCCGGCAGGCCGCGCACCACGCGGCGCAGGTTGTCGCGGCTCTGGTCGACCAGGGCCAGCTTGGCCTCGATGGTCGGCCACGACGGGTCGTTGAGCTGGCTCAGGTAGAACGATATCATGCGCTCGGCGCTGCGGATCATCTGCTCGCGCGGCATGGTGCCGCGATTGCTGTCGAGCCAGACGCGCCAGAAGCGGGTCAGTTGGTCGTTCAGGTGGCTGGCCTCGGCGCGCGACTTGTCGCTCAACATCAGATAGGTCTTCAGCGCGTTGTAGGCGTCTTCGACGTTGGCTGGATTGGCGTCCTTGAATTGCAGCGCGCCGAAGTTGACGGCGGCCGCCGGCGACAGGGCGGCGCCGGTGGCGGTCGCCGGCAGCGCGACTGCAGCGGGCGTGGCGCCGGCCACGGCCGGGACGGCGGCAACGCCTGGCGCGGCCGGTGCGACCGCGGCCGCGTTCAACGCGCCAGACTGTGGCGGCCGCGACATCGGCTCCAGCTTGTCGGCGCCGCTGTTGACTTCACCGAGGAAGGCTTCGATCGACTGGCCGACCGGTTTCAGCATGACTTCCTTCAGGCCGGAGAAGTATTCCTCGCGCAGCTTGCGTTCCAGGAACTCGCCCTGGTACAGGCCCAGGCCCAGCGCCAGCGGACGGTCGGTGCGGTACGATTCCAGCTGTTCGATACGGTCCTGCAAAATCTCCAACGCCTCGAAGCGCGACGCCAGGTCGAGCCGCTTGTCCTGCACCTTGACCGCCTGCGCCAGGTCGGCCTCGACATTGTTGACCAGCTGGCGGTTGGCCAGGTAGGACCAGCTCCAGCCGCCCAGCGCCAGGCCGACCAGCGCCATCGCGGCGAAGAAGGTGATGTAGCGCATGCGGGTCTTGGCCGGACTGGCGTACTGCGCCACCAGGTCCTTGTCGGCGAAGATCACCTTGCGGAACAGGTTGAGCAGGAAGTAGCCGTGCTGTTCGTGCACTTCGGCGTGCGCGGTCGGCGCCATCTGCAGGTCGAAGCGGTGCGCCACGCGTTCCGACGAGGCCGACACCGATTCGCCTTCCTGCAGCGCGCTGGTGAAATAGAAGCCACGGAACACCGGCTTGAACTGGAACGGGTTTTCCTCGAACAGCGTGGCGATGAAGGTGCGCAGCGGCCCCTTGATCGAGCTGAACTCCAGCGGGAAGGTGAACACGCCGGGCGGCATCCGCTCGCGCCACTGCAGCGCCATGTTGGCCAGGCTCAAGTCCTTGAGGCCGTCGTACAGCTCGTCGAAGCGCTGGTCGAACTGGGCCAGCACATCCTCCTTCGAGCTGTTCTGGCTGTAGGGCAGGGTGGCGCCCCATACTTTATCGCGCTCGCCGCGCTCGGCGTCCTGGAAGAACTCGTTGAAACCGGTGATCAGGTCGGCCTTGGTGAACACCACGTACACCGGCGCGTGCACCTCCAGCTTCTCGGTCAGCTCCTGCACCCGCTGGCGCAGGTTCTTGGCCAGGTTGATGGCGAACTCGGGCCGGCTGCCGGTCAGCTCGGCGACGCTGACGGCGATGATGATGCCGTTGATCGGCGCGCGCTTGCGGTATTTTTTCAGCAGGCCGAGGAAGCCGAGCCACTCGCCGCGGTCCTCCTCGTTGACCGAATAGCGGCCGGCGGTGTCGAGCAGAATGCCGTCGGTGGTGAAGAACCAGTCGCAGTTGCGGGTGCCGCCCACGCCTTGCACGATCTTGCTGTCGGCGAACGGGAACTGCAGGCCCGAGCTGGCGATGGCGGTGCTCTTGCCGGCCGCCGGGTTGCCGATGACCATGTACCAGGGCAGCTCATACAGCGCCGCGTCGCCCGACAACTGGCCCAGCTTGGAGGTCTTGATGGTGCCGATCGCCTCCATCATGCGCTTGCGGATGGCCTCGTTTTCCTCGCGCTGCGCGGCGTCAGCCTTGGGCGTTTCGGCCTGCTGTTCCAGCATGCCGCCGAAAGCGGCGCTGGAGCGTTGGCGCAACTGACGCTTGACCAGCCACACGGCGGCATATACCAGCAGCGCGGCCAACAACGCCAGCAGCACCCACTTGTAGGAGATATCGAACACGGCGGCGGCGATCAGCAGCACGGCGGCGAAGGCGACGAAGCCGATCACGGCCAAGCTGAAGCGAGCGGTGAGGAATTGCCAGAATCGTTGCATCATAAGTGGGCGAGTTCGTACATGGGTTGAGTGAAATGGTTCATGCCGTGGCCGGTGCCGCGACTTGCGGCGTCAGCAGCACGGCGCCACGGTGGAAAGGATCGAGATTGCTGACGCTGAGCACGGGCCCGGCGCCGGATGCGATTTGTTGCTGGGCCAGCACCAGCGCCGCCACCGTCGAGACGGCGCCGGCGTCGCCGCAGGCCGAGGCCACGCTCAGCACTTGGCTGCCGAGGTCGAGCTCGGGCAGGGTGGCGCTGGCCATGTGCAGCAGTTCGCCCATGCGGCTGGCGCGCTGGTCGCTGTCGGCGGTCAGCAGGGTGACTTGGGCGGCGTCGAGGCCGGCGGTGGCGATCGCCCGCGCGGCCAGTTCGGCCAGCAGCCCGGCGTCGCCGCGTGGCTTGGTGTCGGCCGAGGCGGCGCGCACGGCGCTGCTGGATGGATACATCAGCGCCGCTTCGTCGCGTTGATAGAGAGCGCCTTGGGCGGCGTCGGCCAGCAGCAGGCCGGCCGCGCCTTCGCCCGGGATGCGACCGTTCGGATTGTTACTGTCGAATAGGATGAACCGGTCGGCCCAGTCCTGGACGCTGGCGGCGCCGATGCGCGAGCCGCAGGCGACCATCAGGCACAGGAAAGGTTGGCCGTCGCGCTTGGTGTGCGCGGCCAATTGGTCGATCAGCGGCAGCGGCTGCTGGCCGTCCACGCCCAGCAGCGGCGGGGCCAGCCGCGCCTGCGGCCAGCCGAGGCGGGCGACCGTGCCGCGCAGCCAGGCCGAGGCCGCCGCGCGCTGGCCATCGCTCCATTCGGGCGGCAGCAGCGTGACCACGTGTAGCGCCGGCAACGGTGGCGGCGGTTTGCCCGCCTCGATCGCGTCCAGATAGGCCGGCAGCGCCGGATGAGGGCCGAGTTCGGCGGCGAGATCGGCCGTCACCGCCGCGCCCAAGTTCACGGCGCGCCATTGCTCGTCGCTCAATTCGGTGTCGGGGTAGTGTGCCCGCAACCACTCGGCCATGCTGTCCTGGAGTTCCGCCGTGTCGACGCCGTCGATCCGGCCGCTGAGGATCGGATAGCCGCTCTCGTCCAGCAATTCGGGGTCGAGCGCCAGGTTGGCCTTGCGCGTCAGCAGGGCGTCGGCGAGTTGCGCGGCCGAGTCGCCGTGCGGCAGGCGCAGCGAGCCGGCCAACACGGTCAGCGCCGCCACCGGGGCGATCACCGGTGTCGGCGGTGGCTCGGCGGCGCCGGCCGAGCGGGCGGTTGCCGCTGCGGCCGCGCCGGCGCCGACGGCGGCCATCAATTTGCGCCCGGCCCACCACAGCAACACCAGCAGCAGCGGCAACAGCAGCAGATAGATCACCAGGTCGTCGGTGCCCGGCATGCGGCGCGTGTCGCGCCAATACCAGACCGCGCCGATCCAGCAGGCGGCGAACGCGCCCACCACCACCAGGGTGCGACTCAACCAGGGGCGCATCAGCGGCGACCGATCATAGAATTGTTCAGCATGCCTAGACCAGATCGGTGGTGGCTTGCTGGCTGGCGATCAGGCTCGCGCCGCAGCTGGTCTTGTCGCCGTTGCGGGCGACCGGCTTGCCATCGACGATCATGGTCGGATCGCCGCTGATGATCATGCTCGGCGTGTGGCCGGGCAGCGGGCACGCCACCATATCGCCGACGCGGGCGATCGGAATGCCGCCGCTGTCGCTCAGCGGCGAGGCGGTCAGCACCACGCCGCCGTGCGAGGTTTTATCTCCCAACCTGATTACCGGACCAGACATATCGTCTCCTTTTATGCTTTGGGTTTCATCACGCCGGGCACGCGCAACTCGGTGTGCCCGAAATCCATCATCTTCCAACGGCCGCCCCAGGTCAGGCCGACCGACTCCGCCACTTGGCCGTACAGCTCGTAGCCGCGCATGGCCCACGGGTCTTTCTCCGAAATCACCAGCTTGCCGTCGCGCAGGAAGGCGCAATCGGCGGCCAGACCGTACTGGTGCCAGCTCTGGAAGGCGGCCGCGTTGGTGACGTTGCCGCCCATGCCCGCCAGCAGGTTCTGCCGCTCGGGACTGCGATAGCCTTCGAGGATCGCCATGTCATAACCGTGCTGCTCCTTCATGATCTTAAACACCAGCAACAGCCGTTGCGTGTAGTCCGCATCGAGCAGCGTCCAGTTGCGGCTGGCCGAGGACAACATCGGCCGCTGCTGTTCCACTTCCGCCGTGGTAAACACGGTCGGCGGCAGCGCCACCGGCGGCACCAGTTGCTCGCCCTGCAACAGGCCGGCCACCTGGGTGTTCATCTCGCGGGTCGAGACATCGAAGCCGCCTAGCATGTTCTTGCCGCTGGCCATGAACGCCAACAATGGTGGCACGCAGAGCAAAACCGCGCCGGCCAAGCACAGCAAATAGTGGCGGCGGACGAAGCCGCTCAGCCCTTGCGCCGAGGCCGCCCCGGACTGCCGCAGCGTCTGCATGCCGGCCGCGTGGCTGGCCGCCAGGCGGCCGAAACGGCGACTCAGCGCCAGCTCCACGACGGCGGCGATCCGCAGCACGTAGGCCCGGCCGGCGGGGAACAACACCAGCCAGCTCGCCAGACATGCCAACATAAAATAGAGCGCCACCACCAATAAAAACACGTCACCCTCGCTGTGTATCGTTTATTGCTTGGGAGTATATCTTACTAGTCTGATAATGGCAGATCATCAAATTCAATTGTGCGCACCCCCTCCGCACAGTTAACTTTCTACCATGCGCGGTGTTTCCTGTAGATAGCGTAAAGTATTGCAATAACTGACAGGAGTTAGAATTTTGCAACGAAAAGATGAGAGTCCAAAGACCGGCCGCCCCAGCCTGCTGACCCCCGCGCAACAAGCGGAGGCCGACCGCAACCGTATCCTGTCGACACTGGAATCCGGCGGCGTGGTCAAGCCGTCGCGCAAACCGGCGCGCAGGTGGCCGCTGATCGCCGTGCTGGGAATTGTCGGTTTGGCGCTGTTGGTGGGCGCCGGCGTGTGGGCGGCGCGCGACGCCGGGCGGGACGAACTGCTGGCCTCGGGGGAAGCCACCGTCACGCCGGCCGCCGCCGCGACCGCAGCGTCGCCGGCCGAAGTCTCGGCGGACGAGGTGCTTGCCGCCGCGCCGGCCGCCACCATCAATGAAGACCGGGCCGCGCAGGCCGCGCCGGAAAAGCAGGAGTCGCTGAGCGACATGT